>JAEEGL015601057.1_pt1 | contig 20012 bp, 18 predicted proteins | sample 9134231 | NCBI WGS metagenome assembly JAEEGL01 (sample SAMN16246548, study PRJNA631951) | gut metagenome | biome: gut microbiome; feature: rumen; material: fiber-attached | host: Bos | place: Iran: Karaj | collected 2018-10
CAATTAAAACCCGCTGCAAATGTACCCCTACGCGGGGCAATGGCCGTGCATTTGCAGCACTCGAATTCAGCCGCGGAGTATGACTGCAAATTTAGTTAATCTCTATTCGCGCAATATGTTTGGACCCACTTTTCTAAAAAGTGGGCGGGGGTGCAGGGGGCAGAGCCCCCGCATACGTTTGCCGTTAAACAACAATTTAATTTTCAAATCACAGCAAAAGAGTGGGTGATGCACCACATAAGTGCGTCACCCACTCTTCTTATGCAAATATTAAAATCATCACTCCACAAATTCTATCGTAAATATCAGTTCATTAAAATCCGTTTTAAGACCCGTACAATTACAATGATATTCAAGAATATTATTGTATTTTTTAAGTATCATGCCGAAGCAGCCTGTTTGTGACCTTATCCCCCCGGGTATCGCATCCGTACCCGGTCCACGGTCAAAAATATTATACATACTTAAAAGCCCTGTTTTTGAATAACAGTCGATATATACAGGTTTCCCCAGCCCCACATCTTCAAAGATATATAATTGCGGATATTTTTTCCCTTCTATTTCCATATATCCGCCGCCTGTGTCAAACGCAAATCTGATACCTTGAAGGTTTTTTGAATTTGTGCTTACAAAGGTCAGTTTGATCTTTTGGTGTTCGCCGATCTCCAGTACTTCCCAAAGAATAACATTTTCCCATTTTACATTGTTATTGTCTACAAACTCATTTGGATTATATAATCTTTTTGTGCCAAGGTTCAAATGTTTATATCCTTTTCTCGCCATATTGGTATTCCCCCTTTAGATCAACAGCATTTTCATTTTCTTCACAACCCTTAATTCACCAATTCCCCCGTATAGCCGTTTATATAGTATATCCTGTCATAATTAACGGCTATCCTGTAGCACGGAATGGCGATACCCTCGTCCTCGGGTATCTGTTTCAGATAGTAGCAAAGCTCCACGCCCGTTATTGTCAGTTCCTTATCCGTACCCTCATATTCAAGTATCTTGGACATAGCGGCAAAAAGTGCTTCATCACACGGGATAACCGCCTGTCTTTCGCCGTTATGCTCACCGGGCTGCAAATAACTAAGGCCGACCCTCATGCCGCCCTGCTTATTCACAGACGCCGAAATGATATTGTTATACAGCTTAAGCCCCGACACCTTTTCGGTATATCTGAAACTGTAAGCCTCGTCATTTTCGTCCGCGGAATATCTGTAAAAGCTCCCGAAATACCCGTGAATATCGTCAATGACCGACTTTGCAAGCTTTTCCGCCGCATCCTTGTCCGCAGCGGAAACTGCGGTATTTGTATATTCGATATGGTTGCCCTCGACTGTCAAAGTCTCGTTTTCGTTTGAAATAGTTACCTTGTCCGTAGCATCTATTCTTTTAAGATTTTCATTGCTTTCAAAAAAGATCTTCTGAAGACGCAGATAATCAAACTCCACGCGTTTTAATACCAGCTGACTTGCCTCGGTATGTCTGTCGGGCAGTTCACAGCTTACACTTATCCCATTTTGTCTTAAAATACCCGTTATATCCGCCTTTTGCTCCGCCGTCATACGCTTGCCCGATGCCGTCCATAAATTCAGCGCAAGCAGCACTATATTAAGGAGTATCAGCGCAATTATCGTATATTTTCTCGCACTTTCCCAATTCATCTACGCCGCCTCCCAATATATCTTTCCGTCTATAACGACCTTCCAGCAGGCGGGCACATTGTTCTGTCTGCCGTTTATCTTGTACACAAGATCTATATCATCCACCAGTACATCATTATTGTCAAAAGTATTGTAAACATTGTCTACCGCGCTGACAAAATCCCCCGTAAAGTTCTGTCTGCCGTAGGTCTGTTCCAGAACGCACATATATCTGCGGTATTTTGTCACACTTCCCCGCGACACCGTGACCTCTATGGCAGAGTGCATATCCATACCCTGCTTCATCTCGTCACTCATGACCACTTCAACGCCATTTACCGCATAATCAAAATAAAACTGCGTTCTTTCATTGTTTACAGCCGTTCTTGTCAGTACAACATCATTTTTTATACCATTGTCTTTTTTTAGAAAATCCACGGCGGCGGTATAATTCTGCGCAACATTCTGTCCGCCGTCATTATTTCCCGCACCCGAAACATAACCCGAATATTCCAGCACACCTTTAAGATTGTACTTTACCACATTTTCCTCGTCGCTGTAGCTGTAGACATTGTTCACCACACTGCTCCATTTTACCGCGGGGTTTTCAAAAAAACCGTCCGCGATATTCTCCAGCGCCTTTGTATCTATCCTGTCCCCGTCCATAACGGGATTTACAACATTTATTGTGTTTATACCGTCTTGGATAATGGGGATAAAGGTGTTTTGGCTGAATATATTAAAACCGCTTGCACGGCTTGAAATACAGCCGCTTGCCTGCTCCGAAAATTTTTCTATCACATCTGCGCCCTTTTGCGCCATATCCGCACGTTTAAGGCTGTATATCATCACCTTGTCATCGTCGGCAAAATACACCTGCATCACATTTTCCGTCTTATTCGGCACAAGAATTATCATACTTACTTTTTGCAGATCCCCAAGTTTTCCGCTGCTTATGCCAAGTCCTTTTTTCATTTCTTCCACAGCAACGGGCTCTACAAAATCGTATACCACACATTTGTTGTTGAAAATATGCGCCCAATCTATTTGTCCGCTCTGGCTTTCGCCCTTGTTTGCGGCAGAAGTTATAAGCTTGTCAAATTCCCCGCGATACCTCGTATCAAGCACATTTTCCTTATGAAAAACCGCCGTTTTATTCTCGCCGCGGTTTATAACTATGCCGTCCAGTCCGTAAAGCTGCGCCCGTGTAAGTGCCGTATTTCCCGTTGAAATAAACGAAAAAAAGTTATGGCTTGACACCTCGTCAAACCATAACTCTGTAGTCTGGTAAATAGCTAATATCATTAAAAATGCGATAAGTAAATTTTTACCGAAATTTTTCATCCCAAATACCCTTTTGTCATGCGCGCGGGTTATTTATTCTGTCCCGGAAGCGCTATGTACTGTGATAAAACGCTTTTTATCTGATAGCTCTTACGGCTTACAACAGCGCTCACTTCCGAGCGTCTTTCACCGTTTACGGCAGCTATTACAATGTAATTTCTGCCCTCTTTAAGTTCCACATTCTGACTGAATATACCTGCCGAACCTACCGTGATAGTAAAACTGCCGTCAAGTTTTTTATAGTCAGGATCCGTAATATCGTATACGCTTATCGTAACAGCTGTGTCTTTAGGCGCTGTTCCCGTGATAAGACGTGAAGAATCAAATGTGATCTCACATGGTTTTTCGGCATCTATACCGCTTGTTATGGTAAAATGCTCCACAGGAAGAGAGTCCGCCGCAAAAGCACTTAGGCTGTGCAGAGTGATCACGCTTGCTGCGATAAGTAAAAATGCTATTAACTTTTTCATATCGGTCTCCCTCCTTTATTTTATTTTCTATAGTATACCACACTAATGTTACAAAACCATTACAACGGTCTATCAAATATATAACAAAGTTACCGCAATTATCCGAAAACGGCAATTTCGCTTATTTCCTTGCGTTTCGGGGCTGTCGGGTCGTTTTCTCTCACACCTAAAGCCAGAACTGCGGCTATCTGCTGTGTTTCGGGAATACCGAAAATTTCTCTCAATTTCTTATCGTCTCTTATGCCCATAATAAGTGTATCATATCCAAGTTCACGCGCTTTGAGCACAAAATACGCATTCTGCAGTCCCAGATCGTAAGCGCCCCATTGGTCGCCAAGTTCATTTACCTGCGAGCCGTCGGGCATAAAACCCGCATTGCCCTTTTCAAACGCCGTAACAACAAGCACAGGCGCATTTGCGGAATTGTTCCGATTAAATTCGGGCAGCGCCTCTCTTACTTCCCCGGCCTTTTCGGGTGTAACGGCCGCATAATATCTGCCTGTCTGCGAATTTTTCCATGACGGAGCCTGCTGCGCCGCAAGAATTATCTCCTCAACGTCCTTTTTGTCTATTGTAACGCCCGCCTTGTAATGGCGCACGCTTCTTCTTTCATTTATAAGTTTTGAAAATTCCATAATACCCTCCAAAATTATATACCGCTGCTTTTTTCATCCCATTTTATAGCATCTATTATCGCATCTTCAAGCGCAAATTTCGGCTTCCAGCCCAAAGTCTTGTCGGCAAGCTTGATGCTTGCATAAGACCCGCTTATATCGCCCCTGCGCCTTTCGCCAATGCGTGTGGATATTTTTTCGCCCGTTACGTTTTCAAATGCCATTATAAATTCCTTTACCGTGACATCCACGCCCGAGCCTATATTTATACTCAGATAATTTGTGTACTCTTCTCCCGCACGCTCAAAAGCGCTGTCAAACTCGGTCGCAGCCTTTACATTTGCAAGCGCCACATCCCATACGTGTATATAATCGCGCACGCAGGTGCCGTCGCGGGTATCCCAGTCCCCGCCCGAGATAACAAAAGTACTGTCCTCACAGTTGAGTATACGGATAAGTCTGCTTATTATATTTGCCGAACTTCTTGCAAGTCCGCAGCGGGTCTGCGGGTCTGCGCCTATGGGATTGAAATATCTCAAAGTGATGCACTGCATCCCGTAGGCACTGCAAAAATCCTTAAGTATCATTTCCGTAATGTATTTTGTTCTGCCAAACGGGCTTCTTGGCTTGATCGGGCTTCTTTCCGTCACCATATACCCGGGCACATTGTCATATACCGCAGCCGAAGAACTGAAAATTATCTTTTTAAGACCCAATGTATTCAGGTTTTTATAAAATTCCATTGTTTTTACAACATTTATGGAGTAATATTCGTATGGGTTTTCCACCGACATCGCCACGCTTGAAAGCTCGGCGCAGTGGATCGCCACACCTATATCGGGGTGATCGGAAAGCACCTGTCTTAAACAGTCAAAATCCACAATATCCCCGCGGTAAAAAAACGTATTGGGAATATCGCATTTAGCGTCTACCGCCTTGTCTATCACAACACAAGTATGTCCCGCATCGGCAAAAGCATGGCATATAGTCTTTCCTATATAACCGCAGCCGCCCGTTATAAGCACTTTCATTAAATACACCCTCTTTCAGATAACTCGGCTACTTTATATTTTAAATCATAACAAATAAATTTGCAAGGGTAAATTTTAAAATAATCGCCATTCGTCAAAAATTTTTAATAATTTTTTTGGTTTTAATTGTTGAGTAAAACCCGATTTTGTGTTATACTTATGTATATATCGAATTTTTTAAAAAGCAGGTGGTCTTTTGTACAACAATATATGGGACAATATCGTAAACGGATTCAGCCTGTCTATGATAAGCTTTCCCCCGATGCGTCTTTCCGACATTATAGATATTGCGCTTGTCGCAGTTATCATATACATAATACTTATATGGATAAAAAATACCCGTGCATGGTCGCTTTTCCGCGGTCTTGCCATAATCGCCGCCGTGGCGCTTATTTCATACAGATTTCACTTCTATACACTTACATGGCTTATAGAAAAGACATTTTCAGTCGGCATCATAGCCATTGTCATCCTCTTTCAGCCCGAGCTGAGAAAAGCACTCGAACAGATAGGCGAAAGCGGATTTTCAGGGCTTGCCGACATCCTTAATGTGGAAAAAAGCACACGCCTTAACCACACCTCCGTTGACTGCATAGTCGAGGCCTGCGTTAAAATGGCCAAAGAAAAAACGGGTGCACTTATAGTTGTGGAACACAATGTTCCCGTAGGCGATTTTGTCAGCAGGGGCATAGAGATAGACAGCCATATCTCCTCACAGCTTCTGATGAATATTTTCGTCAACAAAACTCCTCTGCATGACGGCGCGGTCATCATACGCGACAACCGCATTGCGGCCGCAAGCTGCATACTGCCCGTTACACAAAAAAGACTTGCTTCCGAGCTTGGTACAAGACACCGCGCAGCAGTAGGCGCAAGCGAGCAGTCCGATGCCTACATCATAATCGTTTCCGAGGAAACGGGCGACATCTCCGTTGCAAACGACGGCCGTCTTATGCGAAACCTCACAGAAAACGATCTGCGTAACGTCCTTGACACCCTTGTCGAGGGCAAGACGATAAATACCAACTTCTTTAAAAACAGAGGAAAAGGAAAGGGTAAGAAAAAATGAAAGCACTGAATTTTATAAAATCTTTATTTTCAAAAAATACGGGTTGGAAGATAGGCAGTATAATTATTGCCATAATACTTTGGCTTTTGGTCATGAATGCGCTCAATCCCGCCGAGACCAAAACTTTTTCCGTGCCCATATCACTTATTAACGAAAACTACCTTACAGACAGCGGCTATGCCGTTTTAAACACAGAGGAACTTACCTCTACCCGTGTGGAAATAAAGGTAAGGGGCACAAGAACGGCACTTGACAACCTCCCCAAGCAAAATGACGGCGGTGCGGTACAGGCTGTTATCGACTTTTCACAGCTTGACACATCAAGGATAATCAGTACACCGCAGAGCCTTGTGCTTAACATAAACCCAAAAATCGAAAACAATTTCATGTATAATTATGAAGTGGCAAGCCTTTCGCCCAGCACTATCAATGTGTCCTTTGACAAGGTAAAGGAAAAGGAAATGAAACTTACCACAAGCTTCGCGGGCACACTTGAAGACGGCTATGTGGCATCAATAAAACAAATAAGTGCCGACATGGTAACGGTATACGGCCCCGATAGCGAATTTGACAAGCTCAGCACCGTTATTGCGGAGATCAATTTAAATGACAAGTCGGATGATTTTACGGCAGAACTCAAACCCGCCGTATTCAACACAAACGGCGAGATAATGCCTAACTTCATAGTCGAGCCCGCGGATATCACCGCACAGGTAACAATAGATTACTCCAGAAATCTGGAGATAATGAAGCCCGAAACAACGGGTACGCTCAGCAGCGAGCTCGTTTTAAAGGGCATTGACTGGAATCCCAAGGTACTTGAGCTGACAGGCGACAAAGAACTTCTTGACAGCCTTGAACCCATCAAGCTTACGGCTATCGAGCTTGACAAGCTCGTAGGCTCGGATATCCGTACTTATGAGGTATCGCAGTTTATAAACGACCCGCGTATCTCCACCAAGTCCACTACCCCGCGCGTTATCACGGTAACGATAGAGCTTGCGGGCAAGGACGGCAAAAATATAACCCTTAATGCAGAAGATATAAAGGTAACAGGTCTTTCAAGCGGACTTAAGGCACTTATGCCAAGTCAGGTTGTATTTACGGTATTCGGCGACCAGAGCGCCCTTGCAAATATCACAAATGCTTCATTCAAGGCAAGTGTCGATCTGACAAGTTTCTCCGAGGGCGCAGCGGAAGTCCCGCTTAATGTCACGCTCCCCGAAGGACTTGAAATACGCGGCGAAACAAAGGTATATGTATATATCACAAAGACCGCCGATACTTCGGTACTCAACGACCCCGAACTTACGGAAGTCGTTGAAAGTGCGACAGAGCCCGCAACGGAAACAGTTATCGAAGAACCTACGGCAGAGTCCGTTACCGAGCCCGTTATCGAAGAAGATACCGTTGCCGCCGAAGAGCCCGAAACAGACGAACCCAATACCGAAAGCTGATAAAAAATTATGATTAGTTATATAAAAGGAATTTTAAAATACAAGGGCGACAGCCGCATTATAGTGGAAACAGGCGGCATAGGCTTTAATATCAATGTTTCTCCCAATACCGTAAGCAAAATGCCGCAGACTGAAAATGAAGTGCAGATCTTCACTCACATGAACGTAAAAGAGGATGAAATGTCGCTTTTCGGCTTTCTGACACAAGAAGAGCTGAATATGTTCGACAGGATTATAACGGTAAAAGGCGTAGGTCCCAAAGGTGCTACCGCCCTGCTTGCAAGCCTTTCGCCCGCACAGATAGCCCTTGCGATAATCACAGATGATGTCAAGACGCTTTCGGGCGGTCAGGGCATAGGCAAAAAAACGGCACAGCAGATAATACTTGACCTTAAGGACAAAACAAAGACAATGGATGCCGCAGGCGCGAGTGCTGCCGCTGTTTCTTCCGCACCCGCAAACACAGCCGCCGCCGAGGCCATAGAAGCGCTCATTTCCCTCGGCTTCGGCAAACCCGAAGCTCAAAAAGCAGTTTCTGCCGTTGCCGACGAAAATCTTACTTCTGCCGAACTGATAAGCAAGGCATTAAAAGTATTAAGCTAAGGACAAAACAATGGATAAACGTATAATAACCACGGCTTTCAGGGCGGAAGATGCCGAGACAGAGCCAAAACTCCGCCCCCAAAGCCTTGAAAGCTACATCGGACAGGACAAAGTCAAGGAAAATATGCGCATATACATAAAAGCCGCCAAAGACCGCGGCGAGACCCTTGACCATGTCCTGCTTTACGGCCCTCCGGGGCTTGGCAAGACCACACTTTCAAACATAATAGCCAACGAAATGGGCGCTAATATCCGCACCACTTCGGGTCCTGCGATAGAACGCCCGGGCGATATGGCGGCCATACTGAACGGACTTTCCGAGGGCGATATTCTTTTTATAGACGAGATACACCGCCTTAACCGCCTTGTCGAAGAGGTACTCTACCCCGCTATGGAGGACAATGTGCTGGACATAATCATAGGCAAAGGCCCTGCGGCAAAAAGTATACGCATAGACCTGCCAAAATTCACACTTGTAGGCGCAACGACGCGCATAGGCCTGCTTACCGCACCTTTGCGTGACCGTTTCGGTGTCACCTGCAGGCTTGAACTCTACACACCCGAGCAGTTAAAGACAATAATCCTGCGTTCTGCGGGCGTACTTGACATAGAAATAGACGAGGACGGCGCCTTGGAGCTTGCAAGCCGTTCGCGCGGCACTCCCCGTATCGCAAACAGGCTTTTAAAACGCATACGCGACTTTGCACAGGTAAAATACGACGGCGTTATCACACATGATGTTGCAAAAGAGACCCTCGACATTCTCGATATAGATGCAAAAGGTCTTGATATGACCGACAGAAAAATGCTGCTTGCAATGATAGAAAAATTTGACGGCGGTCCCGTAGGTCTTGACACTATCGCCGTTTCCATAGGCGAAGAGCCCGACACAATAGAAGATGTTTACGAGCCCTACCTTATTCAGCTGGGCTATATAAAAAGGACACCCAGAGGCCGCGTGGTAACAGACCTGTGCTACAGACATTTCGGTCTGTCTTTGTTTAAGTAAAAGGAGAAATTATGGCTAAAATAAAACTTGAAACGGAAGATTTTATATTTGAAGTGACCGAGGAACTTGTCTGTTATGACGAGATAGGCCGCGAGGGCGCGGACAAATGGGCGGCGGATTTCCGCACCTGGCTTGCCGACGGCAGAAAAAAGAAAAATGTAGTAACTTCGGGCGGCAAGACCTATTTTGTTATCGAGGACGAGGGCGAAATTTTTGATATTGCCGACGAATACCTTGATGCAGTCGAAAACAGCAAAACAGACGAATATTGGAAAAATTTTCAGTAACGGTAAATAAAAAAATGGACGAAAAAGACCTTGAACAGCTTGCCCACGAGGAGCGCGAACGCGCCGAAGCGGAGTTTGCGAAGATGCAGCAGGCGCTGGCGCACTCCGACACGGAGATAAACGCCCAGCAAAAAGATGTTGTAAAAAAGAAAATAAATAACCATTTTGAGGATCTTAACGCAAAAAAAAGCACGGTATGGATATTTCTGCTGCTTTTTGTCATACTTGCGGGCTCTTATTACAGTCTTACGATATACAAACCCCGCGTCACATATGCAAAGGCAACCGAATGTCTTGAAAAGGGCGAATATGACAATGCAAAGATACTTTTCACAAACCTTGGCGGCTACGAAAATGCGGCGGAGATGGTAAAAGAATGTGACTACCGCAAGGGTAATCTTCTGCTTGCAACGGGGAAATACACCTCCGCACTTACGGCACTTTCGGGCATCACGGGCTACAAAGACCGCGACGACCTTATTGCCGACCTGTCGGGCGATTTTGTCAAAACACTCGATACGGGCAAATGGCACAGCGCCTTTGTCCGCTCTGTCGGCACAGTAAAGGCCACGGGCGACAATACCTACGGTCAATGCAATGTTGACGACTGGAAAAACGTGGTACAAATAGCCTGCGGGGATTACCTCACAATAGCAAAGACGTCCAATAACGATGTTCTCTGCACCGATGCCGTACTTGACTGGCACAATATCAAAGAAGTTGCGGCAGGCACGGATTTTGCGGCAGGCCTGACCTATGACGGCCGGCTGTTTTTCCACAAAGGCAGCGAAGACGAAACGATATCGGGCATAAAGCATATATCGGCAAAAAAGAACATCCTTGCCTGTATCGGGAACGGCGGCGGTGCTGTAGTTTCGGGCGCAGCCATAGACACACAGCTTTTTACCGACCTTAAGGAAATAGAGACAGACGGTCAAGGGGTCTATGCGCTTAAAAACGACGGTACTGTCGTTTCCTCAAACGGCAGATTAAGCAGCGTAGGCAATGTAAAACATATTTTTACCGCAAACGAGACCCTTGTCGCCGTTACAAACGACAATATGCTTATTGCCGACGGCGCTGTGTCCACGGACGAGTTGGAGGGCATGCTTATACTTTCGGGCACCGACGACCATTTTATCATGCTTACGGACACAGGCCATGTAAAATACTACGGTCCGTCATACGCAGGCAGCGGCAGAGTTGCCGACTGGACAGACGTACTTTTAAATCTCAGGGAGCAATAATATGCTTAGAATAACCAATCTTAAAATACCCGTGACCGAAAAGCTTACCGACGAAACGCTGAAAAGCGCCGTTGAGCACAACTTAAAGTGTACGGGTGCAAAAAACATAAAAATAATACGTCAGGCGGTCGATGCGCGTGAAAAGACAAGGGTGAGCTATGTGCTGACCCTTGATTTTGATGTGGAAAACGAGAAAAAATATTTAAAGCGCAAAAACATCTCCCGTCCGAAAAACGACACCTATACCCTGCCCGTTCCGCAGGATAAGAACATCCGCCCCATTATAGCGGGCTTTGGCCCTGCGGGTATGTTCTGCGGCCTTGCCCTTGCGGAAATGGGCTTGGACCCTATAATTCTGGAGCGCGGCAAAAAAGTTGAAGAAAGAGCGCGTGATATAGAAAAATTTCAGACCACGCGCGTACTTGACCCAAACTCAAACGTACAGTTCGGCGAGGGCGGCGCGGGCACATTCTCGGACGGCAAGCTTACAACGGGCATAAACGATATACGCTGTCACTATATTTTAAAACGCTTTGCCGAATTCGGCGCACCCGAAAATATTCTGTACCTTGCCAAACCGCATATCGGCACGGATAATCTTGTAAATGTGGTAAAAAACATACGCGAACGCATAATATCCCTCGGCGGCAAGGTGCTTTTTGAGCACACACTCACCGATATTGACGTGAAAAACCGCACAGTAACCGCCAAAAGCGGAGAAAAAACGCTTACTCTCCCCTATACAGACCTTGTGCTTGCGATAGGACACTCCTCCCGCGACACCTTTGAAATGCTGTATAACAAAGGTTTTAAAATGGAACAGAAGCCGTTTTCTGTCGGCGTGCGCATAGAACACAAACAGGAAACGATAAACCGCGCACAGTACGGCGATTTTGCAAAATATCTTCCCGCGGCGGACTACAAGCTTTTTACCCACCTTGAAAACGGCAGAGGTGTATATACATTCTGTATGTGCCCGGGCGGTCATGTTATGGCGGCGGCATCGGAAGAAAACGGCGTTGTAACAAACGGCATGAGTTATTTTGCGCGTGACGGCGAAAATGCAAACGCTGCACTGCTTGTCGGTGTCGATCCGTCCGACCTTGACGGCAGTCATCCTCTTGCAGGGGTTCAACTGCAAAGAGAGCTTGAACACAAGGCCTTTGAAGCGGGCGGAAAAAATTACAGCGCACCCGCACAGAAAGTCGGCGATATGCTGAACAACAGACCCTCCACGGAGTTTGGCTCGGTCTCCCCGACCTACCGCCCCTCCGTCACTCCCTCGGATATGCGCAGGGTCTTCCCCGACTATATCTATCAGTCGCTTAAATCGGGCATACTTGCCTTTGATAAAAAAATAGACGGCTTCGCGGACGATAACGCTGTCGTTACCGCCGTCGAAAGCCGTTCTTCCTCTCCCGTGCGCATAGTGCGTGATAAGGAAAATATGGAAAGCCTTACTTACCCGCATATCTATCCCTGCGGCGAGGGCTGCGGCTACGCAGGCGGCATAATGAGCGCCGCCGCCGACGGCCTAAAAATAGCCGAACGAATAGCCAAAAAAAATAGCTCCGTATAAATATCATTCAACACAAAAATGGGCTGTCGTGCGACAGCCCATTGATCATATTTATCTGAAACCCTCTCTTGCTGCGTAGCTTGTATGAAGAAGTTCATGTGATTTATGCGAATTGGGTTCGCCAAGGAATTCTTCATAGAGCTTGATTATCTGCGGATTGTTATGCGACTGGCGCAGTACCTGTCTTTCATCCTCGGAGTAAAGAGCCTTTGCACGTCTTTCCTTGTAAGTTTCAAGGATATCGTCGGGCTCGTTCTCAAGGAAGCAATGTCTGATATAAGGCTGACCGCCGCCGTTGATACAGCCGCCGGGGCATCCCATTATCTCAATAAAGTGGTACTTGCTCTTGCCTGCGCGTATATCGTCAAGAAGAATTTTTGCACTTCTCATACCCGAAGCGATAGCCACATTTACGGTTGTGCCGTTTATGTCCAGCGAAGCCTCTCTTATGCCCGCGTCATGGCCGCGCACCTCGGTAAATACGATATCTTCTTTCTCCTGACCCGTAAGTTTAAAGTATACCGTTCTTAAAGCGGCCTCCATAACGCCGCCCGTTACACCGAAGATAACGCCTGCGCCCGTGTAATCGCCCATAATATCGCCGTCCCAGTCCTCATCGGGCAGACGGTTGAACATGATACCCGCACGCTTTATCATTCTTGCAAGCTCTCTTGTTGTGATAACAGCATCAACATCGGGGATGCCGTTTACCTTTTCCTGATCGCGCTCTTTCTCGTACTTTTTAGCCACACACGGCATTACGGAAACTACAAAAATATCATTCGGGTCAAGGCCGTTCTGCTCTGCCCAGTAGCTCTTTATAACAGCGCCCTGCATCTGGTGAGGTGACTTACAGGATGAAAGATGCGGCAAAAGGTCGCTGTAATTCATCTCCGCATAGTTTATCCAACCGGGTGAGCAGGATGTTATCATAGGCAGAACACCGCCGTTTTGCAGTCTGCCCAAAAGCTCCGTGCCCTCTTCCATAATGGTAAGGTCTGCGCCGAAGTTTACGTCATACACTCTTTCAAAACCAAGTCTGCGCATGGCGGCAATCATTTTGCCCGTAACGGGTGTACCTACGGGATAGCCGAATTCTTCGCCGAGCGCCGCTCTTACTGCGGGAGCAGCCTGTGCGATTATGTGCTTGCCTGCCTTGAAAGCTTCGTCGATCTTATCTATCTCGCTGTGTTCCATAAGTGCGCCCGTAGGACAGACATTTACACACTGTCCGCACTGTATACAGGGCGAATTCTGGAAACTTCTGTCCTCTGCGGGAGAAACAAAGGTATTGAAACCGCGGTTCTCGTAACCCAAAATACCGAGACCCTGCGCATTTTTACATCTTTCGATACATCTGCCGCAAAGAATACACTTTGAAGTATCTCTTACAAGACCCGGAGCAAGTCTGTCGATATGACTTTCCGTATGAACGCCGACAAACATATTGTCACGCGCACCCGTAAGCTTAGCAACGTGCAAAAGCTCACATCTGCCGTTCTTGTCACACTGCTGGCAGTTCTGATTGTGGTTTGAAAGCAGAAGCTCCACACTCTCGCGTCTTGCTTCAAGCGCCTTGGGAGAATTTATCTTTATTTCCATTCCCTCGGAAACAGGATATACACAGCTTGCCACAAGACCTCTTGCGCCCGTTGCCTCAACCAGACAAACACGGCACGAGCCCCTGTTGCACTCGCCGTTATTGAATTCACAAAGTGAAGGTATCTCATAACCGTTTGCTCTTGCAGCCTGTAAAATAGTCATGCCCTCTTCTGCCTGACAGGAGATACCATCTATTTTTATATTTAATACTGACATAGTAATTTTACCTCCTTATCTCTTGGAAATAGCCTGAAGACGGCATACACCGATACATGAACCGCACTTTGCACAAGCAGTGGGATCAATAGCGAATGATGCAAGCTTGTGACCTTCAGCAACATAATCCGTGCGCTTGATACAATCCACGGGACAGCCCTTTGCACAAAGACCGCAGCCGATACACTTGTCGGGGTCGATGTAGTATTCCATAAGGTTTTTACATACGTGCGAAGGACATTTCTTGTCAACTATATGTGCAATATACTCATCTCTGAAATGCTTTAAAGTAGAATCAATGGGGTTGGCCGCCGTCTGACCCAAAGCACAAAGAGAATTGTTCTTGACCGTTCTTGAAAGCTCTTCAAGTGCATCAAGGTCTTCCATAGTACCGCTGCCCTCGGTAATGCGTGTAAGTATCTCAAGCATACGCTTTGTACCGATACGGCAGGGAGAACATTTACCGCAGGACTCGTCGCAGATAAATTCCATATAGAATTTTGCAACGTCAACCATACAGTTGTCCTCGTCCATAACGATAGCACCGCCCGAACCCATCATAGAGCCTTTCTGAACAAGGTTGTCGAAATCTATAGGCTCGTCAAGGAATTCTTCCGTAAGACAGCCGCCCGAAGGACCGCCCGTCTGGATAGCCTTAAACTTTTTGCCGTTGGGTATGCCGCCGCCGATGTCATAGATAAGCTCGCGCAAAGTAGTACCCATGGGAACTTCCACAAGACCTACATTGTTTACCTTGCCGCCGAGAGCGAATACCTTTGTGCCCTTTGATTTTTCCGTACCTACGGAAGCAAATTTCTCTGCTGTTTCTCTTAAAATATAAGGTATGCAGGCAAGTGTCTCAACATTGTTGATAATAGTCGGTTTGCCCCAAAGACCCTTAACAGCAGGGAACGGAGGACGGGGACGAGGCATACCTCTCTTGCCCTCGATGGAATTGAGCAGCGCCGTTTCCTCACCGCAGACGAATGCGCCCGCACCAAGACGGATATGACAGCGGAAGCTGAATTCCGTACCGAGTATATTATCGCCCAAAAGACCGAGTTCTTCGGCCTGCATTATAGCAATTTTAAGTCTGTTTACGGCAATGGGATATTCCGCACGCACATAGAAATAGCCGTTCTGAGCGCCGATAGCATAGCCCGCTATCATCATACCCTCGATAACCGCAAGAGGATTGCCCTCCAATATACTTCTGTCCATGAATGCACCCGGGTCGCCCTCGTCACCGTTACATACAACATACTTTTCGTCGCTTTCGGAGTTATATGCAAACTGCCACTTTCTGCCCGTCGGGAAACCCGCACCGCCGCGGCCTCTCAGACCTGCCGCAAGCACTTCGTCAATAACTTCCTGTCTGGACATTGAAAGCGCACGTTCAAGACCCTTGAATGCACCCTCGCCAAGAGCCTCGTTTATATTTTCGGGGTCGATAACGCCGCAGCCGTGCAGCGCAACTCTCCTCTGCTTTTTGTAGAAATTGATATCATCCTGCTTGGATACCTTTTCGCCCGTTGACGGTTCTTCATAAAGCAGTCTTTCCACTACTTTATTATTTATAATGTCGCTTTCGATTATCTCTTCAACGTCATCAATGCTTACAAGACGGTAAAGTGTGTCCTCTGGATAAATTTTAACAAAAGGACCCTGTGAACAGAAACCGAAGCAGCCCACCTGATTTACGGTAGCCTTGCTGAAAAGGCCTTTTTCTTCAAGAAGTTCCCTGAACTTATCCGCAATTTCCTTGGAGTTGTTGGAAAGGCAGCCCGTACCGCCGCAAAGAACTATATGGCGTCTTCCGTCTGCACCCGTAAGTTTGTCGGAAAGACGCTTTGAACAGACGGCGATGTTTTCATTAAGCTTTTCTACTGAATTTATCATAATGTTTCGCCCTCCTTCATTTTTTCTTCGGCGATAAGATACTGAGCAACCACTTCTGTTACCTGTGAAACGGTCATCTTGGGATAAACCTTGCCGTTGATGCTTACTGCGGGAGCAATACCGCACGCACCTATACAGCGAAGTGCATCAATAGTGAACAATCCGTCCTCGGTCGTTTCGCCCGGCCGGATTTTAAGAACTTCCGAAAACTTGTCTATAACCTGCTGTGCGCCCTTTACATAGCACGCTGTACCAAGACAGCAGCCGATAATGTATTTTCCCTTGGGTACCAGCGAGAAAAACGAATAAAATGTTACCACACCGTAAATTTCGGCAACGGAAATACCCGTTTTCTGCGAAACTATCTCCTGCACCTCCAGCGGGATATAGCCATATTCATTCTGAATATCGCTCAAAATCATCATAAGAGGCGTATTCTCGTCTTTGTGTCTGTCGCATATCTCAGCGATCTTTGCGGCAGCTGCCGCCTGAAGTTTAGCCATGTTGTTCCTCCTTGACTTAATAAAAATTTGTGAAATATTTAACACAATTTTACCGCAGAACTGCACATTTCCTGCAGTCCATATATCAATATAATTTTATAATATTTTATGCTTAAAGTCAATAAAACTAAATAATTTAGCATAATGCATAACTAACTCATTTGTCTATTTTGTACAAAAAATGCTTTTATTCGCCCTTGTCCGACATTGCAAAACTGCCTATTATGCTGAAACTTTGTCATTTTTTGGTTAAATCGCCAACAAAAAACACCTGTGATTTTTATCACAGATGTTTTTGTTAATTACATATCTTCGCCGCTGCTGCCGGGAGTAATGTCCTCTGCGCCTTCGGCCGTTTTTTCAACAAATGACGGATCTTCGCCCTTTATAAGTGCGCGAAGTTCTTCGCCCGTTATTTTTTCCTTTTCAATAAGCATGGCAGCTGCCTTATGAAGCACATCCATATTGTCTTTAAGCGTTTTTTCCGCTAAATCATAGGCTTCGGAAACTATTCTTTTTATTTCCTCGTCTATCATCGTAGCCACATTTTCGCTGTAGTTTTTGGTGTGGCCGAAATCCCTGCCAAGGAAAACTTCCTGCTGGTCGTCACCGAAAAGTATAGGGCCGAGTTTTTCGCTCATACCATACTTTGTGACCATAAGCCTTGCCATATTTGTGGCCTGCTGGATATCGCCCGAAGCACCCGTTGAGATATCGCCGCATACAAGGGCTTCCGCGATACGTCCGCCGAATGCTGCCGCGATCTCCTGCTCCATTGCCTTTTTATACTGATAAGAAGGCTCTTTAGGCACGGGCATCGTATAGCCGCCCGCACGTCCTACGGGTATGATAGAAACAATATGCACGGGGTTAAGCTCCGAAAGCACCTCGTACAAAATGGCATGACCCGCTTCGTGATAAGCAGTAAGCTTCTTTTCCTTTTCGGTGATAACTTTGCTCTTTTTCTCCGTACCTAAGGCAACTTTTATAAATGCCTGTCTTATATCCTCGGCATCAAGTGCCTTTTTATTCTGTCTTGCCGCCAACAGCGCCGACTCGTTCATAAGGTTTTCAAGGTCTGCACCCGTAAAACCCGGTGTTGTCTTTGCAACTTCCGCAAGGTCTACGTCCGCCGCAAGCTTTTTGCCCTTTGCGTGTACTTTTAAAATTTCCTCGCGTCCCTTTACGTCGGGCACGCCTACAACTATCTGTCTGTCAAAACGTCCTGGTCTTAAAAGCGCAGGGTCGAGTATATCGGGGCGGTTTGTTGCCGCAATAACTATAACGCCCTCGTTTGCACCGAAACCGTCCATTTCCACAAGCAGCTGGTTAAGTGTCTGCTCGCGCTCGTCATGGCCGCCGCCGAGACCTGCGCCTCGTCTTCTGCCGACAGCGTCTATCTCGTCAATAAAGATAAGACAGGGCGAATGTTTCTTTGCATTGTCGAAAAGGTCACGCACACGCGATGCGCCGACACCTACGAACATCTCAACAAAATCCGAACCCGATATCGAGAAGAACGGTACATTTGCCTCACCCGCAATAGCCTTTGCAAGCAAAGTCTTGCCTGTACCGGGGCTGCCCACAAGCAGCACACCCTTGGGTATTCTTGCGCCTATCTCAACATATTTTTTAGGCTCGCTCAAAAAGTCAACTATCTCGGCAACTTCCGCCTTTTCCTCGTCAAGACCCGCCACATTCTCAAATGTAACGCGCTTTGACGCATCCGTCATCATTCTTGCGCGGCTCTTGCCGAAGTTCATCACTTTTCCGCCGCCTCCGCCGTTCATCTGCTGGAAAATGAACATCAAAAGCATGATAGCAATGATTATTGTGATTATAATACTTATAAACGAAAAAATACTGCCCGTTTTGGACGGAGATACAGTCTTTATATTGACCTTTCCCTCGCGTCCGCTTTTGCTTACCTCGTCAAGAAACTGCGACACGGACGATATTGAAATTCTGTGTTCCGCACCGTCCTTGGTCTTTACAACAGCCATACCCGCGTCATTGACCTCGGAATCCCTCTGTAAAGTAACGGTATCCACAGCGCCCTCGTCAATGTCTTTTAACATGGTGCTGTAGGTGTATTCCGCACCCGACTGTGTAACGGGCGTTCCAAGCATCATTCGCTTACCGACAACGGCAATAACTATAATAAGCACTATTGTACAGTACAGTCCAAGTATCCTGAACATATTGTTTTTATTATTCATTGGTTCCCTCCTGTAAAAAATCTCCTATCTATCAATAATATCATATTTATTGTATATATTCAAGTAAAATTTTCGGTAAATACACATTAACAAAATTTAATCTATATTTAATTGATAATCTACATATAAAGTGTTATAATTGCTCCAAAGAGGTGATATATATGATAAAGAAAAGATTTTTTAACAGAATATTGGCTTTTGCGGCGGCTTTGTTTGTGATGACAGGCTGTTCAAAGACGAAAGAAGCAGCAGAACCTGCCGCACCGACAGCCGAAGTCCCCGAAGTAACGGGAGAATTTACTTTTACCGCACTTAAAGTCGGCAAGGCGGATGCACTTGTTTTAAAGACCCAAAACCACACGGTACTTATAGACTGCGGCGAAAAGGATGACGGAGACAACATTGTGGAATACCTTAACGAAAACGGCATAGAAAAGATAGACAAACTGTATATAACCCACTTTGACCAGGACCATGTGGGCGGCGCGGCGGAAGTTATACAAAATATGGATATAGACGAGATAATCACACCCGACTATATCACAGACAGCAAGGAGTATCAGAATTTCCTCGGCGCAGCGTCGGAAAAAGGAATTATCCCGCAGAAAATAGGCGGCGATAACGAGTATACAGCGATGTACTCACTTGATGATGTCATTTTTAACGTCTATCCGCCTATGGAAAGCGAATATGACGAATCCGACAACGACTACTCTATTGCAATATCCGCACAGCACGGCACAAACCGCTTTTTGTTTACGGGCGATGCCGAAAAAGACCGTCTGGAAGAATTAAGAAGTCAGATAAGCGGCACTTTTGATGTGCTTAAAGTGCCCCACCATGGCGGTATGGAGGACAACAGCGAGGCATTTATTTCTCAGATCTCGCCAAAATACGCCGTTATACCCTGCAGCGAGAAAAACCCCGCCGACCCTGAACTTGTCTCTCTGCTTGAACAATACGGCGCGCAAGTATACACCACCGCCGAAGCAAATGTCGGCTTTACAAGTGACGGACAAAGCATAACCGTAAGCCAATAATTTTGTTACATATTTGTAATAAAAAATTATATTGATATTCGCTTCCAAAAATGGTATTATAAATTATGAGAGGAGAGAAAGCTTGCTTTCTCAACTCGATTAATTTATCAGAGTAAAAACAGCACTTTAGTGATGTTTTTGCGATGGTTTGAGGAAGATTTATCTTCCGATAATATA
>JAEEGL015836578.1_pt1 | contig 20011 bp, 15 predicted proteins | sample 9134231 | NCBI WGS metagenome assembly JAEEGL01 (sample SAMN16246548, study PRJNA631951) | gut metagenome | biome: gut microbiome; feature: rumen; material: fiber-attached | host: Bos | place: Iran: Karaj | collected 2018-10
ACCCCGAGGGTTGGGTGCTGATGCACTATTTGATGGACCCCCGCACCGGACTCGGCCGGTTCCGCAATTTCCGCATCTCGAACTACGACCTCATGATGCAGCTGATCGACTACTGCATGAACCATACCATCGAGGAAATCCTGGATCTCCCGGACGTCAAGGAGCGCGTAGAGCTCTATTTCCAGCAGGCGGATCTGTTCAAAGCGCAGCTGCAGCGCATTGCCAAGGTGTATGACAAGGTCGTCGTTCTGGATCTTCGCAACGAAGAAGTCATCCATGCGGGCAACCGTTTCATGATCTATGCGCTCTACCCAGAGGCGCAGGTTTCCGTCCACATTGCGTGGGGCTTCCAGAAACAGAACACCGCCGTCATGATCGGCAAATCCATCCTCAACAAGGCTTCCGACGTCGATATCGGCGAGCTTTGCCTCGCGTACGGCGGAGGCGGCCACAGGAACGCCGGCACCTGCCAGTTGGAAAACGACGTGGTCGACGCGAAACTGCCGGACATCATCGCGGCGCTGAACGCGTAATCCCCCGAACATGCTGCGGATCGGTTTTCCCCGATCCGCATTTGTTTTCCGGCGCTGACGGGAGCGCCCGCAGAACACTTGACCCGCACATTGCGTTGTAATAAAATGTCAATGTATTTTTTCGGAGGTGACGCGCATGAATAAACTCCAGGCAAATCTGTGCCTGCTCTGCGTCACACTCTGCTGGTCCACCGAAGTGATTCTCGCCGGCATTCCGAACGGCATGCTGCCGTTCGCGACGACATGCATTACTTCGCTGATCGGCGCCGTCCCGATCTTTCTGGTATTCTTTAAGCGGATCAAATTGGAATTGCTCCAGAAGCGAAAGAAGCTTCTGCTGCGATGTCTTTTTTTGTGTGCGCTGAACTGTGCTTATAACGCGCTTTTCCTGTACGGCCTTAACTATTTTGACGTTTCTTCCGGCGCCTTCACGTTTTCCATGTCCGTCGTCATACTGCCCGTTATACTGCTGGCGCGAAAAGAAATCGTAAACAAAAAAACGTGGATCTCCACCTGTTTCGTGCTGGCAGGCATCATATTCGCGCTCGGGAGCGCGCTCCGTTTTTCACAGATCACCGGTTTGCTCATTATGTTCGTAGGCTGTGTCATACGTTCCGTTTACATCGTCCAGCTCAACCGGTATGCAAGAGAGCACGACCCCGTAGCCCTATCGGCATTCGTGTCGGCGTTCGTCGGCGGGGTCAGCTTCATCATATGGTTCGCCATACAGCCGGAAACCTTCGCCGCACTTCATTTGACGAGAGAAGCCACGGCAAGTCTGTTCGTGTATGGGTATTTTATCATCGCTTTCGCGCAAACTCTCAATATTTTTGCGCAGCGGCGCGCCAGCGCGAGCAGTTCGACCATCATCTACTCGCTTGAGATCGTTTTCTCTCTTTTATGGGGACTGCTCCTTCCCTCGTCGCTCGTGGAGCGCACCGAACTGACGGCATTTCATATCATAGGCGCGGCTTTCGTCACAGTCGGCAGCATGATCGAAATCCTGGACTTCAAAAAGCGCAAGCGCCCTGCCGAACAGGAGGTCAAGCATGCTGAATAACAAAAAATCCTTTTTGAAAACGCTCGGGCTATTCGGCATCCTGACAGCCGTGTATCTTATCTTGGCGATCCCCTTCAAGGTAATGGCGATCATTCCCGGCTTTACGGATATACGGCCGGTGCTCCTGCTCATGCCCATGTACGGCATCTTTTTCGGGCTCCCCGGCTGCTTCGCGTTTTCCGTCGGCAATTTCATTGCGGATATACTGAGTGAAAGCTTGAAGATTTCGTCCTCCGCAGGATTTGTTGCGAATTTTCTTGGGCCGCTGATTTTTTACATTTTCTGGAACATCCTCTACAAGAAGGGATTTTCGCTGCGCAGCGGCAAAACGCTTCTCATCCATGTCCTTCTCACCGTTTTCAGCGCCGTCATACAGGCGCTGATCATCACGCCCGTCGTCGGCATCGCGTATCCGGACATCGATCTCACCCTGTTCAGCGTCACCGTTTTTCTGAACGGCACCGTTTTCCCCATCGCGCTCGGGATACCGCTCATCATCTTTATGCAGGAAGAGCTCGGATTTCAGCCGAAACAGCATGTGCGCCGCGACAGGAAGCCGAAAAACGGCGCCGCAGCGGAGGATGTCACAATCCCTTAAGCCCGCCGGAAAATGGATTTCATAGTATTTACAGGCAGAAAAAAAGCCGGGATGCGTACTGCGCATCCCGGCCGTTTGTTTTTACAAGAGTTCACCCGATCACGGTGTCCACATCCGCGGCGTCAAAAGAAATCATGCCGCCGTTCAGGAATGCGCCAAATGTGCCGGTAACCGTGAAGTCCGCCGCGTCCGCGTCGGAGAAGTCCAAATACCCTGTGTATTTGGGGGCTTCCGAATAAGAACCGGTGATATGCCAGTTGACGTCATGGTCCGAAAGATACTTCGAAAGCGCGGGGTCGTCCGCCTGAACCGTCACGGAAAACCCTTCGTTATACGTGGGAACGCCGTCGTCGTTCATGACCTCGCCCACCTTATAGCCGACAATATGCACGGTCGCTTCCAGACCGTACAGCCCGCGCGCGTCCGTCTCCGGCAGGAACGCCGTGGTGATATGAAAATCGGACGTGGTGTTTGCATATGGCGCGTCGGCTCCGCGCACCCGGCGGAAGCATTCCTGTATTTCGTCGTGATCCAGGAATATCGCCTCGTATACCACATAGCGCAGCTGCGGGTCGTTCGTTCCCTGCGACGCGGCGGGTTCGGCACTTTCCGTTTCTCCGCTCCCACAGGCGGTCATGGAAAACATCAGGCACAGCGCAAGGCAAAGCGCCAGCGCTTTCTTTCATTGGTTCATGGCGACACTCCTTCCCGCGGCAGGGTCATTCGTCTTTCGGGCTCCACGATTCCTGCACCTTTTCGATTTGCAGAAATCCCGGCACCTTCACTGCCACCTGGTAATGGTCTTCGTATACGATCTCGCCGGGCGTGTTGGTATAGACGAGATAATACGGATGATTGTATCGCTCCAGAAGCCACAGCGCGGGCCGGATCATTTTCATCATCTCATCCGAGTTCTCGGTCTTGAAAAAGCAAACGACCTTTTCCTGATTTTTACACTGCGGCGGCCACGGCAGATTCTCCGCAAACCAATCGTCGATCTCCCTGTAAAGCGCGACGTCCTCCTCGTCCATTACATCGTTCTGGATGAGCTGCCAGCACATGCTGAAAATGCCTTTTGCGTACATCGTGTTTTCCGCAAGCTCCTGGCCCTGGATACGCACGTACTTGTACCGCGGCCTGGCGGCGTCTTTTTTCTCTCGCGCCATTTCTTTGTCACTCCATCGCCGTTACCGTATTCATTTCAGGTTTTTCCTCAGCTTCAGAATGTTTTCCCCGTTTTTATATTCGTAGGACATGTCGTCCATCGCCTTTTTCGTCATCCATATCCCGAGTCCGCCGATCTCGCGTTCTTCGGCCGAAAGCGTCATGTCGGGATCCTCGTTTTTAAGCGGGTCGTAGGGAACGCCCTGATCCGCAAAGGTGATCGTCACCGCGGACGGCTCGTCCGAGAATTCCATGCGTACCACCGCCTTGCCCGTGTCCGGCGCGTAGGCGTAGCTTGCGATGTTTACAAAGATCTCCTCCACGGCAACCTCGATCTGCATCTGCGTCTTCATCGGACAGTCGGCCTTTTCCAGCTGGCGATCCACAAACTCTATCACCTGCGGCAGATTTTCCACCGCAGCTTCGATTTCCAGCTCAAAAGCGTCTGTCAGCATTCCTGTCCCCTTGTATTCCACACAAAGCATCGTCAGATCGTCAAACTGCTCCGCGTCTTTTACAAAGCCGTCCACCGCTTTGCGCACGCCGTCCAATATCTGCTCCGAAGATGCGTCCGCATCCCCGTTCAGCGCCGCAAGCATCCGCTCCGCGCCGAACATATTGCCCTCCGCGTCCGTCGCTTCCGGCAGTCCGTCGGTGTACAAAAACAGCTTTGCGCCCGGCTCCAGCTGAAGTTCATACTCCCTGTACCTGATCCCTTCCATGCCGCCGACGACAAAGCCGTGCGTATCCTTAAACAGTTCAAATCCGCCGTCCGCACGCTTCAGCGCCGGATACTCATGGCCGGCATTGGCCGCCGTCAGCTTTCCGGTAGAAATCTCCAAAATCCCCAGCCAGACCGTGACGAACATCTCCATCCGGTTGTTGGAACAGATCGCAGCGTTGGCGTCCGTGAGTATCTGCGCCGGAGATTTTTCCATCATGGCGTTGTCGGCAAGGATGATTTTGGAGGCCATCATAAACAGCGCGGCCGGAATGCCTTTCCCCGAAACGTCCGCCATGACCATGCACAGATGATCCCGGTCGATCAGGAAAAAGTCATAAAAGTCGCCGCCGACCTCTCTGGCGGGGTCCATGGCGGCATAGATGTCAAATTCGGGCCGATCCGGAAACGCCGGAAAAACGTCGGGCAGCATCGCTTCCTGAATCTGCGCCGCCATGCCCAGTTCGCGATTCGCCGCCGCTTTTTCGCGGCCCTGGTCGATGTTCAGCACGCAGTACATCATCAGCAGCACCAGCATGATCGCGCCATAGCTGATGGAAAGGCCGTAGACCGCCTGCGAAAAAATCCCCACCGCCAAAGGGGCGGCCACATAAATCAAAAGCACCGCCGTCTGGTGCGCGCGGAGCTTTTTCCTTCGCGCCACGATCAAAACGCAGGTCGCGATCATCGCGAGATACGCATAGACCATAGAAACCGGATACCATGCGCTCCGATGATATTCGCCCGCCGCGTCCACGGTGAAATATATCCCCGTAAACAGGTTGATCACTATCGTCAGCAGAGCGACGATGAGAACGATCCGCATGATGCGCCCGATGATCAGATCCAGGCGGGTGTTTGAACGCAGGGTCTTCGTCACATAAAGCCAGAAGAAATACGCGCCCACGGGCATGCACATATAGTACAGCGTGTTGTCGATCAGATTGATGAGCCTCAGTTCGGGCATGCCGTTTACAAGCCACGCCGCAAGATCCGTAAACAGCCCCAGATACGCCACGCTCAGCAGATACATGAAATACCGCTGATCGCTGCCCGTCTTCTGCACATCTATGAGGCAGCAGATAAACAGCACATAGCCCATCAGCATGCCGAAGAGATCGACCCCGATGTTCACCAGATAAATCGGATACAGATTCGCGATTCCCCTCATCCAGACAAAGCAGATCCCGCACGCGATCAAAAGGAGATAGATCACGCTGGTGAGGATCGCCTGCCTTTTTTTGTTCTTGCTGATGTATTCCATAGTACCGTCCGCCAAAACTCAGGAGCAAATCCCCGATCGCACGGCCGTCGGGATATCCGAAAGGCCGCGGCCTCAAAACATCCGTGACGTTTCCGCGTACATGCATTGTTCCATTGTCATGATCTTCCGGCCTGCCGGCAGTATATTCTTCCGTTCTCCAAAGCCCGTTTCGGGCTCCGTCCCGTCCCCGGCAATTGGATTTAGTCCATCTTTTTGAATATGACCATTTCCGCGTCCCGTCCCATGATGCTCACCTTGACGTCGTCGGCTATGTGGGAGATCACGGATTTTTCCAGTTCGTCCCAGGCCTCCTCCGCGCCTTCGCGCTTCTGCGCGAGATGCATCTGGAGCTGCTGCTCATAGACGCGCATCGACCACGTCAAATCCGCATACGGCGCGTCGAGCATAGGCGAAATATCAAAAAAAACGGGAACGTTTTCCACAGGCTCAAAGAAGGAACGAATCTTTCCCATGAAGCCTCGGGTCGCTTCGTTTTTCCCGCTGGAAGAAGCGGAGATCAGCTGCTTGCGCTGTTCTTCGTCCATCTCGGTCTCGACCTGCAAATGGAGCTGGAACACATTCTGATCGTCCTCGATCCAGAATTTGCCTTCCGCCGCTCCGGCGATGGAGCGCATCATGCCCATCGCTTCTTCCGTCAACAGGCGCAGGTGCAGCGCGTTCTTGCGCGACAGTCCCTTGTATGCCGCCACTTTTTCGGCCAGCTCCAAGGCGCTTTCCATTCCGACGCCGCTGTTCGTAACCGTGATTACGTCTGTTTTCATTTCATATCCTCCGTTCACTCGACGGTCAGAATATCCGCGAATCCCGTAACTTCGAAAATCTCGTTGATCATTTCGTTGGTATGCGTGATCTTCATTGCGCCCTGCTTGGCCATGGCCTTCTGCGCCGCCAACAGCACGCGCAGCCCTGCCGAGGAAATATACTCCAGCTTTTCAAAATCCAGAATCAGCTCCTTTACGCCATCCAGAGAAGCTTTCAGTTCCTTCTCCAGATCGGGCGCCGTAACGGTATCCAGCCGCCCCTCCAGCGCGAAAACGGCTTTTCCGTCCGTGATGTTCTTGTTGATACTCAGCATAACGTTTCCTCCTTGTTTTCTTATAATCGGTTTCAGATACTCATGACTCTGTAAAGTATGAAGCAAAGAGCGACCACAACCAGCAGCACCGCCACTATCGCCGCGATCAGCTTGCGTACAAAAGGAACATTGTAATTCAGTGTAGCATAGGACGGATTGATCCAATAGTCCAGCAGGGGGGTCAAAGTCTCCCGCTGTTCCTTCAGCAGATCCCGTTCGATCCCGCATTGCCGGGCAATCACCATGGTTTGCCGCTGTCCCGCATCGTAGAGCGGCCACGTCAGCCCCTGGACCTCCGGATTTCCGGTTCGGGCAAAATTGGCCCACATATCCTGCACCTTGCGGGAAAGCTCCGGATCCCCGGGTTCGCCGGTATAGATCGTTTCGTGAAGGTTGCCGAACACGTAAGCCAGCTCCACCGCATGGCACGCGCCCCGATACCGCAGGGTCGAAGGCTCCGTCCAGTAATACATGTAGACCCGCCCGCCGTTTTGCGAGTGGCCTTCGGCCTGCTTCACCGCGGGCAGACGGAACATCAGCTCGTTGTAAAACTCCGCTCTGCACCAAATCTTGTGCTTGTACCGGCGGCGCGCGGAATGGACAAAGCCGTGCACGAGCTTCCTGTCCGCCGCTTTGAGGGAGAGCAGATCGTTTTCATACTTGATCGGCGCGCTGAACGCGTAAGGCACGATCCCCCCGATTTCCCCGATCCAGTAATTCAGCTCGTTTTTGTTCGTGCCGAGCATCATGTCCACGCCGGCGGTTTCCCCGGCAAGATACGGCGCATACGGATCCAGCGGGACGATCCGTCCGTCGCGCTGCGGGAAGTTGTTGTATGCGTTCAGCTTTTCATTGACTTTTCTAAGCTGCTCTTCGCTGAGCGCAAGCAGCTCTTCCATGGTTTCGCAGCGGCTCTCCTTCAGAAGGCGCCGCGTAAATTCGGCGCACTCCTTTTGGGAAAAGGTCAGCGCAACGCTGCCGCTCTCGGCGATGACGCGGCGAAACAGTCCCTTCGCCTCGGGGATGAGCGGAAGCAGCGACACGCTGCCGCCGCCGGCCGATTCGCCAAAGATCGTCACATTATCCGGATCACCGCCGAAAGCGGCGATATTCCGGCGTACCCACCGAAGCGCCTCGATCTGATCGAGCAGCCCCAGGTTCGGCGCGTCCGCGTAGTCCTCGCCGCCGGGTACGGACGAAAAGTCGACAAAGCCCATAAGCCCCGTGCGATACCCCACCGTCACCAGAACGATATCGCTGTGCCCGGATATGAAGCGATGTCCGTCGTAGAGCGGGTCGGCCGTTCCGCCCCAGCCGTAGGAACCGCCGTGAAAAAACACCATGACGGTTTTATCCGTGCGCTGATCCGCCTCGCTGACCCATATGTTGAGATACAGGCAGTCCTCCCCCTGCGGATAGAAGGACGCCGTTTCGGTCTCCCACTCGGTCTGTATGGGCGATCTGCCGTTATAAAACGCCTCGAATACACCCGCCTGCCGCTCCGGCGGCTCCGGCCTGCGCCAGCGCAGGACGCCGATCGGGGGCTTTGCGTAAGGCACGCCGCGATAGACGGCGACGTCATCCTCGCGTCTTCCCACAAACACGCCGTTTTCGCAGCATGCCGTCGGCGCGCCGTCAACGGCTTTCGCGAGCGCTTTGTTTTCGCCGAAAGCAGCGCGTATCCGCTTCCTCAGTTCTTTAACGGCGGCGCTCATTTTTTCCACCGTAAAATACCCGCGAGGGTATTGAGAATATGCTTTTTGTCTTTGAGGTTGGCCTTGATCTCGCCGATGGTCACATCCTTCTGGGAGTTGTAGGTCACCAGCATCTGCGCAAGCCTGACGTAGATGTCCCTGAAACGGTGGATGCTCTCCTCCTCGTACCGGCTGGCGGCGAAGTCGATCATGAGCTGCAGCCCTTCCGCGCCGTCGAGAATCTCCATATCCAGAATGGTCTGCGACGCCGCCTGGTTCTGCCGCACGTCGATCATTTCCACGTCAAAGCCCTCCAGCCCGCTCATATCGCGGATATCCTGCTGGTACAGCAGATACGCCGATTCGCCGCTGGCCACCTGGTTGTGGGTATCGACGTAGGGGTAGCAGCTGTGCTCGATGCCCTTCTGCACCTGCTCGTGGACGTCCGCGAACACGTCACGCAGCGTCGCGCTGTCCTGGAAGCGGACGCCGACAGGCAGATCACGAAACAACAGGCCGACGCTGCTCATCATCTGCACGTCCTCGCGCCCGTTGTAGATCCACGAGAGCTTGATGTCGGACGCGTTGTTGTAAATGGAGATCGCCAGCGCCGCCACGGTGATGAAAAACTCGTTGCGGCTGATCTTGTACGCCCGTTCCATGGCAGTCATCTGCGCCTGTTCGATCCCCAGCGGCGCAAAGAGCTCGCCCATCTTGTTTTCACGGGATTCGTGGTCGACGTTCGGGTAACTGGACCACGCTACGTTGTCGTAACGCTCTTCAAAATACCGCTTCGATTCCTCGTAGAAGGCGGAGTGTTTATCCTCCTCCCGCCGCTGCACCATCAGATAATAGTAATCCGTATCGAGGTCCATGCCCATGTAGGCCTTCCCCACATCGCCCATGAACACCTTGAGGCTGGTTCCGTCGAACAGGGCGTGATGCACGTCAAAGAACACATATCCCGCCTTTTCCGTCTCGAACACACGGCAGCGGCAGAGCTTGCCGCCGACGATCTTGAAGGGGTAGACCAGCATGTCCTTCACGAATTTGAATTCAAACTCGGTCAGCTTCTCGACGTGGATCTCCTGGAAGATTTCCGGCGTGTAGCGCTGCACCAGCTCGCCGTCGGCATTATACGCAAAAGTCGTCAGAAGCGCCGGATGGTTTTTGATCGCCGCGCCCATCGCCGCCGCGAGCCGGTCGAGGTCGAACAGCTCCTTATCCACTTTCATCACCGAGAACAGATTGTACATGGTGGAATTCGGCGTGTAGAGCTGATAATCGAACATATACAGCTGCTCGGTCGTCAGCGAATGCTCCGTCGCCAGCGCCGCGGCGTTTATCTCGTCGGCGTTGATGCCGCCGTCCGACGTGTGCAGCTGCGCATAGAGCTTCGCGATCTTTTCGGGCGTGCGTCCGCGGAATATCTCGCTGGCGTTCAGGCCGGGCAGATCGCACTCGGTGATCAGTTCGATGGACGCAAGAGAATCGCCGCCCATCTCGTAGAAGTCGTCGTGAATACCCACCTGACTCAGCTTGAGCACCTTTCCCATGGCGCGGCAGAGTTTTTCTTCCACGTCATTGGTGGGCGCGACGTAATCGCTCTTGAAATTCTCCACCTGCGGCGCGGGAAGCGCCTTGCGGTCCAGCTTTCCGCTGGCCTTCATCGGTATTTCGTCGATCCTGATGTAGTAGGCGGGGATCATGTAATAGGGAAGCCGCTTCATCAGCTCCTGCCGCATGTATTCGGGATCGACCTGCACGTCCGCGGTATAGTAGGCGCACAGATAGCTCTTGCCGCCCTCTTCAAAGCCCTTTGCCGCCGCCCAGTCGATTCCCAGCACCTGTTTGACCGCCGCCTCGATCTCGGCAGGCTCAATGCGGTTGCCGTTGATCTTGATCATATCCCCGCTGCGGCCCAACAGCACGTAGTTGCCGTCAGGGTTCCGAACCGCCAGGTCGCCGGTGTGATAGATTCCGTCCACGAACGCCTTCGCCGTCTCCTCGGGCAGGTGGATATAGCTGCGCACGAAAGGATTTTCAAAGCACAGCTCGCCAATCTCGCCATCCGCCACCTCGCTGCCGTTTTCGTCCAAAAGCAGGATCTTCGTTTCCACTGCCGGCTTGCCGATGGGACAGACCTCATAGGACTTGTCGATTTCGAACACACCCACGGCGAAGCCGCTCTCGCTGGCCGCGTAAATGTTGACGAGCTTTACATTTTTGTTGTAGATGTTGTTCGCCGGCTCGCTTCCCACGAACAGCATCCGCAGGAACGGGCCCGTCTTGCCGCCCAACATGCGCACATACGAAGGCGTCAGGAACGTGATCGTGATGCGCTTGGTCAGGAAGAATTTCGCCAATGCGCCCGGGTTTTTGATCGTGGCGTAGGAGACGATAAAGTTTTTGCCCCGGAATACGTTCAGGCCCGCCAGGATGACAATGACCGTCGCCACGAAGTTCATCGGCGCAAGCGTTGCGAGTCTGTCGCTGCCGTTAAAGGGGATCTCTCCGCCCAATTTGATGGACTGAATCGCGCGTTCCAAATTGCCGCGCTCATGCAGCACGCCCTTCGGATTGCCGGTGGTGCCGGAGGTATAGATGGCATATGCGGCGTCGTGATCGTCAAAGGGTTCATAGCCGGTCAGGGGTTCGGTATGCATTACCTCGTCCCAGTTATGGGCGTTCAGCTCCAGCTTACAGCCGCAGTCTTCGCGGATAAACGCGATGCGGTCCGGCGCGTAGGTGTCCTCCACCAGCGCCCAGGCGGCGCCCGCTTTCCATACGCCGATCATGGCGATGACGGGCAGTACGCCGCGGGGCAGATCGATCAGTACAAAGTCCTCTTTGCCGATATCCCGCGCCTTGAGATATGCATAGACTCTGCCGGACATATCGTCAAGCTGTGCATAGCTGATCCCTTTTGCATGCGCCTCGTCGTAGAGAATCACCGCACCCGGGTCCTCAGCCGTGTACTGTTGCAGTCGTTCCAATATGTTGCTCATGATACCTTTTCCTTTTTCATGCTTTCAGCGACCATGCGCTTTTTCTGTCGTTTCCCGTAAACGACAGAAAATGTAAAGGCCAGTAAAAAACCGGCCTGATGAATCACTCGATCGTCAAAATATCCGAAAAACCCGTGACCTCGAAAATCTCCATAATGGGCGCTCCCACATGTGTGAGCTTCATTTCGCCCTGCTTTGCCATGGTCTTCTGCGCCGTCAGCAGCACGCGCAGACCCGCGGAAGAGATGTACTCCAGCTTTTCAAAATCCAGAACGAGCTCCGTCACGTCATTAAAAGAGCTCTTCAATTCTTTTTCCAGATCGGGCGCCGTGACGGTGTCCAGACGTCCCTCCAGCGCAAAAACGGCTTTCCCGTTTTGAATCGTTTTGTCGATGTGCAGCATGATGCGATCCTCCTTATCGGCTTATGCCCGACACGGCCGTCCTTCGCCGGACGCAGCAGTGTGCAAGCTGCGATCATTCCGGCTGCGGCTCTGTTCGATCTGCCCGCAAACGCGGCGCCAGATCAACATACATTATATCCGACTGACAGAATAATTCCAAGTATCTCCAGGAATTTTATTCGCCGTTCAACCGGAAACGGACACAAGAGAAAAGGGCTGCGTAATCTTCACAGATTACGCAGCCCTTTTTCTCAATAACTTTTTGGGAAGCTTCTCCTTCCGCCCGTCACTCGATGTCGGGCGTCACATAGTAAAAGAGATCGAGCTCTTCTACCTCGGTGATTTCAGCTCCGCCCTGCAGGTCCGCATATATCCGCACCGCATACAGACCGGTAACGGGGCTCGCGGTCACCATGGTGCCATAGCAGAGCACTTCGTAATTCGTCCCCGCTACGAGCTGCGTCGCGAGAAGCGCCGCGGGCGACAGAGAAAGACCGACATAGCCGTCCATCGCGGTTTCGAACGCCTTCTGCGCATTCTCGGGAAGCGCCGCAGCGTTTGCCTCTTCAGGTACCTGCCAGCCTCCGCTTACAGGGCCGTCGTCTTCAGGCGCATGCTCCTGCTCTTTCAGGTCGGCGAGATCCAAATCCCTCACAAACGTGACCGTGGCGTTCCCCTGAAGATCCTTGTACACTACAGCGACGATCCAGTTCGTCTGCGCATTCGGTACGACCGGCGTGGACGTGCACAGGAATGCGTAGTTCATGCCCGCAACCAGCTGTGTCGCCAGGACGGCCACAGGCTCCAAGTCTGCGCCGACCATCTCTTCCGTGGCCTTTTCGAAGATCGCACGTTCCTCATCCGTAACGATGGACATTTCCGATCCGTCGTATATCTCCCAGCCGCCTGCCACCGCAGCGGAAGGGTCTCCGCCCACCTGCGGTCCTTCCGGCTTGTCAGGCTCCGGCTCGGGAGCCTTCGGCGCGCAGCCTGTCAGAACGACCGAAACGGCAAATAACAACGCAAGAACCAAAATGAAATATTTTTTCATGTTGCTCTCCTCTCTCGTTTTTACAGCTCTATCTTACCATGAACGCACGCCCGTTTCCATCCATTTTTTATATTTATCCTCATATCCGGCACAATTCGTTGACGCACGCCGGTAAAAAGAATATAATCAGCCCGTTCCTTCCGATGCGCCGCAACGCAAAGAGCGCATCCCGAAGTGGGGTGAATCCATGAATATTTCCAAAGCTTTTTTCAATCAGACCCGTAAACCCGAGGGCTTCCTCGGCAGAATCATGCTGAAGCGAATGAATCCGCGCCACGCGGCTCTTTCCGACTGGGGCATCGCGCAGCTGCCGGCATTCGCGGCGGAGGCGATCGCCGAACTCGGCTGCGGCGGCGGGCGCAATATCGCGGCGCTGCTCAAAAGGTATCCCGCAGCGAAAGTCGACGGCGTCGATCATTCGCCGCTGTCCGTAAAAAAGGCAGCCGCCTGCAACGCGGACGCCGTAAAGAACGGAAGGTGCGCAGTCCTCGCGTGCGACGTTTCCGCCATGCCGCTGACGAGCGGCGCCTATGACCTCGCCACCGCGTTTGAGACGGTATATTTCTGGCTGGAACCGATCCGCTGCTTCCGCGAAGTATATCGCATCCTGAAACCGGGCGGCGTCTTCCTGATCGTCCACGAAACGGACGGAACGGACAGCGCCGGGAAAAAGGCCGAAGCGCTCATCGACGGGATGAAGATCTATACCGCGCAGGAATTAAAAAGCGCGCTGGAAGAAGCGCGTTTTCGGGAAGTGTCCGCCGTGCATCATCCGGAAAGGTCCTGGATCGCGGTGACGGCAAAAAAGTAAATCCCGGCGAACGCCTTCAGCGCAAAAAACCGCCTTCCGCATAGCGGAAGGCGGTCGATCGTTCCGTCACTTTTTGATAAAGAGCACGCCAAGCGTTTTCGGGCCGCAGTGCGAAGCGACAATACAGCCCGCCGTAGTATGATGCACCTCTGCATCCGGAACGGCTTCGAGGACGATCGCCTTGAGCTTTTCCACGATCTCATCCGCAACCTCGCCGGAATCAGTGATAAAGATGTGACCCGGGCGTATCTCCTTCCCCGCCATCCGCTCTCTGATATAACGTCCGTAAACGTTTTGGACGTCGCCGCGGTACTTCTTGCAGACGACAAGCAAACCGTCTTTCATTTCAAGGTTGGGCTTGATCTTCAGGATGTTCGCACCCACCGCCTCGAAACCCGAGCAGCGGCCGCCCTTGCGCATGAATTCCAGCGTGTCCAGCACAAAGCTCACGTCCAGTTTCGCCGTAAGCTCCGTAAGATGCTCCGCGATTTCCTTCGCGCTCATGCCCTTATCGCGGCATTCCGCGCCCTCGATGGCAAGCAGTCCCACGCCGGTCGAAAGCGAACGGCTGTCCACCGTATAAACGCCTTCAAACTCCTGCGCGGCGATTCGGGCGCAGTTATATGTTCCGGAAAGCTCACCGCTGATATCCAGATGGACGACCTCATACCCCGCTTCGACGAGCGGAGCGAAGAAATCTACGAACTCCTGTATCCCCGGCGCAGAGGTCTTGGGAAGGATCCCATCCCGACGGTAGCGCGCATAAACATCATACGCCGAAAAATTCCCGTCGGCACGGAAGGTCTCTTCTCCGAAGGAAACGATCAAAGGGAAAATCTTAATGCCATACCGCTCCTTGAGTTCCGGAGACAGATCGCAGGTATCATCGCTAGTAATAATAACAGGCTTTGTCATAGGTTGTATCTCTCCTGCACTGAATTATACTTTTTTGCTTAACAGGGTTTCCATACTTACGGTCTCAGGTCGCTGTACTGCGGGTCTTCATACAAAACCTTTTGGGCGTAGGAGCATATCGCGCGGATCTTCTTTCCATTCTCCCTCGCGTGAAGAAACACTTCGTCCACCAGCTTCCTCGCGATTCCCCTGCCGCCGTATCCCTCCCGCACGCCGGTATGATCCACCGTCCACCGGTCCGGAAGTTCGTAATATGTACATTCTCCGATCTGACGCTCGCCGTCAAAAGCAAGCGCCTGATGTTTATCCTGTTCAAATACGATGCGGATCGCATCGCGTTCCTGTCCGTTGGAACTCTTTTCCATCCCGCCTGCTCCCTTCATGCGGCAGCCGTGATCGGCTCCATGTTTAGTATACCATCCTTCCGCCCGCAGAACAAGGCAAAACCGACAGATTGCCGATCAGGCCCTTTCTTTTCCCGCGCGCCTGCTTCAAATGCCGTCCTTCAGCTGTTTCTTGTTCTCGTACATCGCCTCGTCAGCCCTTCTGAAAACCGAAGCGACGGCATCGTCCTTTCCTGGCAGGTAATCCGAGATGCCGCAGGCAATGATCACGCCGCCAAGCCGCCTATGCACGTCGTTTTCCCTGGCCAGACGCGACATGAGCTCCTCGCGGTTTTCATAATCCCTGCCGCGCAGTATCACCACAAATTCATCTCCGCCGTAGCGGTAGACCGGGCTGTGCGCAAAGATGTTGCAAATCTCCGTGGATGCGCTGCAGATCAACTCATCGCCCGCCTCGTGACCCATGGTGTCATTGGTTTTCTTCAGTTCGTTCACGTCGCAGACCGCGATCGCAAAAGGAACCGCAGTCCCGCCGCCGATAGCGTCGTTGAGAGCCGCCTCTTCTTCAATATACGCATGCTTGCTCTTGACGCCCGTCAGCGGGTCCTTGTTCGCGATCTCCTTGGCCGTGCGCAGAACGGACGCATGCTCCTGCTCGCGCTTGATCTGCTCGTCGATGTTGCTCACGCCAATGACGATATGCGGATCGGCTTTGTCCTCCATGCAGGTCGCTTTCATGTGGACATATGTCGGCGTTTTGTCAAATATCAGCCGGTAAGTCAGCGTAAACACGCCGCTCGTTTCTTTCGCTTTGAGGATGTTTTCCTTTGTGAAGGAGGCTAAGAAGTCTTCGATATCCTCCGGGTATGCGATCCGCTTGAAGTTTGCCCTGCTCAGGTCGAAGAAGCTCTCGCCGGTCTTTTCGATGCCCATCTCCTTATACTCTCCGTTGGCGCTGTATTCGATAAAGCGGTCTGTTTCGGTATCCACATAATAGATACAGAAATAGTCCCGCGCCAGCGCCCGGGCGATGCGGGAATAGGTAAGCGCCTCCTGCTGCCGGCGCATTTCGGCATTGACGTTGCTGATGCCGACGACGATGTGACTGTCGCCCATTTGCGTGATCTTCATGCGGACGTAGTTCGGGACGCCGTCGAAGAGCAGGCGATAGCTGATCGCAAAAACGCCGTTCTGCTCGAGCTCACGCATAACGTTTTCCTTGGTGAACACGGAAAGGAACTGCTCCAAATCCTCCGGATGCGCGACCCGCTCCATGTTTTTGCGGCTCAGATTGAAGAAATCACCGCCGTTTTTCTCGATCCCCAGATCCAGGAACTTGTCGTTAGAACTGTATTCAATGAAATAATCCGTATTGATATCCACATAATAGATGCTGAAATAGTCCCGCGCCAGCGCCTGCGCGATGCGGGAATAGGTCGCGGCGCTCTGACGTTCCTTCTCCAGCTTCTGTCCCTCGGTAACCTCCGCGTCGATATTGCTCACGCCGATGATGATATGGCTTTTGTCGTCGTCTTCGACCAGATGCGCCCGCATGCGGTAGTACAGCGGTCTCCCGTCGATCAGCAGCCTGTAATCTATGGAGAACATCTGATCGTTCTCCAGCGCGGAAAGCAACGCGTCCTTTTCCATGGCGGCGGACACCTTTTCCTGGTCCTCAGCGTAAACGACGGACTTGATGTTCTTCTGACAATCGTCAAAGAACGCCGTGCCCGTGATCTCCAGCTTCAGCGCGCCGTACGCGCCTTTCGTGACGAATTCCATATAAGTATCGGCGGCCGTATCCACATAGTATATGCTCTCTACATCGTTGGAGAGGAACCTCGCGAGGCCGTTGAAATCCAGAGTGTTCCGGCCTTTTTCCAACGCTTCCGTCTGTTTGATCTGATCGTCCACGTTGCTGACGCCGATCACGATATGATGCGTGTCGGGCGTGGTGGTCTTTACCGCCTTGAGGGTGTAATAGGTCGGCTCACCCGCAATAATCAGCCGGTAAGTCAAGGTGTACGGGTGTCCGTCCGCCAGCTGCGCCAGCAGCTCGTCTTTTTGCAGGCAAAGGGAAACGCGCGCCCGGTCTTCCTCAAAAACTACGTGCTGAATATTTCTTTGCGTATCCGCAAAGAAATCCGAGCCGCCGGTTTCGATCTGCAGGTCTTCATGCTTGCCCTCAGAGCTGAATTCCACATAATGATTGTTTTCCGTATCCACATAGTAGACGCTTTGAAATCCGCTGGAAAGGGCGTAGACTATTTTCCCGAATCCCGCCGACGGCGCCTTTTCCTCAAGCCTGTCCTCCTCCGGCCAGTCGGTTCCGAGCTCTCTGCGTTCGATCAAAAAACGCTCAAACTCTTCCGTCGGCACCGGGCGGGAGAAATAGTACCCCTGGACGAAGTCGCAGCCCATAGCCTTCAGCGCATTGAGCTGTTCCTCCGTCTCCACGCCCTCGGCAATGACCGGAACGGACAGATAATCCGCGATGTCGATGATGATCTCCAGCATTCGGGTATCCCTGCCATGGTCGAATGCGCTGCGGATAAACTGCATATCCAGCTTCAGCACGTCGATCGGCAGGGCCGAGATCATGTTCAGGGATGAGTAACCCGTCCCGAAGTCGTCCATTTCAATGTGGAAGCCCAGCTCCCGCAGCCGGTTGACAGTCCCGATAATCTGCTGGGAATCCTGCGTATATGCCGACTCGGTGATTTCCAAAAGAAGCTCGCTGGGACTGAGGCCGTTGTCGCTGACCAGGCCTTGCAGCTTTTCGATCAGGTCGGGGTCGTACATGTCGATTCGGGATATGTTGACCGAAACCGGGACGGCAAAACCGAGCCGGTCCTTCCAGTCCCTGATCTGCTTCGCGACGGTTTCCCACACATAATTGTCCAAAGTCGGAATCAACCCGTTTTCTTCAAAAAGCGGAATGAATACCCCCGGGCTGATGATGCCGAGCACAGGATGCTGCCAGCGCACCAGCGCTTCCGCGCTCGCTAAGATCGGCGCGTCCGGCCGGATGTCAAACTTGGGCTGATAATAAACCTTAAACTGCTTTTCCGCGATCGCTTTCGGGAAATCCTCGATGAGCTGTTCGGTATACAGTTCCCGCTCGTACATCGTGTTGTCGTATATGCCTATCGTTCTTGTAAAGCTGTTGCGGACGGTATCCGCAGCCATCTTAGCGCGGTCAAAGCGTCTTTCGATATCCAGGGTCTTGTCCGCGTTGGCATACACTCCCATGCGCAGCCGGACGCTGTTGCCGTCCTCATTGTCCACAGACAATCCGGAAGACGCGCTTTCCAGTATCGCCTTATACTCCTTGCCGTGCGGGCAATATATCATAAAAGTATCCGCCTGGCGGCATACGATGCCTCCGGTATCCTGCACCATCGCCCGCACTTTTTTCCCGATCTGGCGCAAAATGCTGTCGCCGTAGGCGGTGCCGAACCTCTCGTTGATCGTGTGGAAATGGTTGATGTCCACAACGATGGCGTCCATCTCCATATCCTTATGGTGATGGTCAAACTGCTCCGCGTAGCGATAGAAATACTCCCGATTGTAAAGTCCGGTCAGATGATCGCGCTCGGTCGACAGAATGATCTGTCTGTCCTCGGAAAGCTCGATGGTACGCAGGACTCGCGCCAGAATGACCTCCGGCTTCGGGTAGGGCTTCGGTATAAAGTCGCTCGCTCCGTTCTGGAGGCTTTCCACCTCCGCCTCCTGATCGCCTGTAAGCACGATCACGGGGATCTGTTTCAGTACGGGATCCCCCTTCACTTCCTTCAAGAGCGTCGTCCCGCTCATGACGGGCATCATAAGATCCAGCAGGACCAGCGAAAGAACATCCCCGTATTCCCGCATTTTTTTCAAGGCTTCTTCGCCGTCGCATGCAAAAATCAGCTCGTATTCGGGCTGCAAAATGATGTTCAGCATCTCGCGGTTGACCATTTCGTCATCCGCGACCAAGATCAGCCTTTTCCCGTTGGCGGAATGAAACCTTTCATGGCTTTTCAGCATTGCTTCTTACTCCCTGCGTATATTCCTGCGCATACGGCGTCGTTCCGGCCGCCGTTTATCCTCTTTTTACCCGGTGCAAAAAATAGTTACAATATATAGTGATTTTACCATATCCCCCGTTTTTTTTCCACGGATTTTCCTTCTTTTCGCGAAGAAGAACAAAAAAAGCGTCCGCACAATTTCCCGTGCGGATCAGGGAGCCTTTGAATCCCTGAGGAAAGCGCATATCGGCCTGCGGCTTCCGGAACCCGGAAATATAAAAATCAAGGGCTCCACAATCCCGCCGGTCATTCCGGCAGGGCTGTGAAAGCCCTTGAAGTGTTATTTCGTTGTGCGGTACCGGTAAAGCTTGCCCTTTCTGCGCGCTGGCGGTGCCGTCGAAACAGACTCGTTTTTACTCAAAGCTTCCGTACATTGTGACGGCTTCATCCACGGTAATTTCGCCTCTCCCGACCTGGAACGCCGCCAGCCGGATCTGAACCGTGAGCGGATCCGTAATGCCAAGCACTTCCGGGGAAATGGTCCGATCTGCGGGTACCTGGCCGAAAGGCGCGTAAACCGAGTCGAGAGACAGATCCGTGGTAGGCGTTACCAGGCGCTTCACCGAAGCCATCTTGTTCAGCTCTTCATTTGTGATCAGGAACCGCATGAATTCGTTTGTCATATCCAGATTGTCACAGTCCTTGTTGACGGAGAACTGCACGGAAGGACTGTCGATAAAATATCCGCCGTCCTCTGTCAGGGGAATCGGCAAAAACGTGTAATTGAAAGGCGACTTGGTGAACGCTTCGGACTGGCTTTCGCGTTTCTTGGTGCCGGATACGGTATCGCCGGTGCAGATCATCATCGGCACGTCGCCTTCAAAGAAACGCAGGATCACCTGGGTATAGTTGTCTTCAATCTTGTCACACTCGTCCAGATCGATGCAGCCATTCTGGATCAGCTGCTCCGTAGCTTCCAAGGCGGGACGCATGTATTCTCCCGCGGCGGGGTCCAGTGCATTGGCCAGCACAAGCGCTTCCGGGTTTTCGGCAAGCGTGGCCGTAAACAGCGGATAAGCGACCGTATTCATGAAACAGCTGGACGATTTGACGCTGTAACCCATCATAGGACTGTTGTAGCCCTTGCTGCGGAACGCTTCGCACACGGTCATCAGCTCTGTCCATGTGGTCGGGATGCTGAGGCCTTCCTTTTCAAACAGATCGTTATTCACCAGCATACCGTAAGTCCTGGAGAAAACCGGTGCCATAAACACATGGCCTTCTGCGTCATGATTGAGGAGGCCCGGGCGGATGCAGTCCAGATTCAGCCCCAAAGCGG
>JAEEGL010001990.1_pt1 | contig 20010 bp, 25 predicted proteins | sample 9134231 | NCBI WGS metagenome assembly JAEEGL01 (sample SAMN16246548, study PRJNA631951) | gut metagenome | biome: gut microbiome; feature: rumen; material: fiber-attached | host: Bos | place: Iran: Karaj | collected 2018-10
CCATATCCGCAGGGACGGCGTTCCGTTTGAAAAATACGCTCAGGCGACGGTGTATGACGATGGAAAATGCGTGGCTGACATCGACTCCGCAGAGGAAGGCGACGTGGTCGCCTTTGACGGTCTGAACGGCGACGATTATGTGTACACCAACATCTTTGACATGCTCAAATGGGACAGGGCACTGCGCGAGGGCAAAGTGCTCACTCTTGAAGAGCAGCAGCTTATGTACACCCCCGGAAAGCTCAACAACGGTGAGGATGCTGTCTATGATGAAGATGGCGGGCAGGGTTACGGTTTCGGCTGGGCTGTCAGCCGTGAGGAGGAGTTTGGGCTCGTCGTCAGCCACAGCGGCGGCATGCCGGGCGTCTCTACCTGGTTTGAGCGCTTCATTGATGCGGACAGGGTCCTTGTGATACTCGCCTGCCGGGATTACAGGGACGCCAGAGCGCAGTCGAGCTACTGGGATGGCATGGAAGCGGTCGCAAGGGACAAGGAACCCGGGCCCATCGTCTCCATCGAGGATATTACAGTCAAGAACCCGGACAAGTCGAAGTGGGAGAACTACTGCGGAAAATATGAGCATCCCGAAGACGCTGATTTCATCGTCGACGAGGTATTTCTTAAGGACGGTGAGCTTCACGCCAGAGCAATAGACGAAGACGGTGACGAGTTCAGTTTCCGTCTCTATCCCCTCGGAGAGAATGAGTTCGGCCGCAAAGGCGGCATGCTCGCTCTGACATTCGGCGACGGCTGCGTGATGTTCGACGGTCTCACATGCAAGAAGCTGTGAGCGTATTGCCGAAGAAAAGAGAAAGAGAACAAAAGGAAACGGAATATACAATCGAGGATCTGACGAAAGAAGAAGCTGGAGACTGATATGTGAATCAGCCTCCGGCTTTTCTTAAGGCGTAGCAAACAACACAAGAACGTCTTAGGTATTTCGGACACTCATGTCAGTGTGCTGCGAAACAATATACTAATTATTATAGAGTAGGTATGATTTTCATATTTACTCTAATTTACATATGTGGTATTATATCCAAGGAGTCAAAACTATTCCATAGGAATTGCAAAGATAAGGAGCAGATCAAAAATGAGCATAAATGCGGAAACAGCCGTATGCAGCGGCGTTTGCCCATGCGCATCACCCTGTCCTATCGGAGAATCGCTTAAGGTCGTCGGCGGAAAATGGAAGATGCGTATCATCTGTACTCTTTTTGCAGACGGGACACAGAGATACAACGATCTGGTACGTAAGACCAAAGGCATTACCAACGCAATGTTATCTTCCTCCCTGAAAGAGCTGGAAGCTGACGGGATCATAACGCGCCATCAATATGAGGAGATACCTCCGAGAGTAGAATACTCTCTCACAGAACATGGAATGGCCTTATCGCCCATCCTGCATCAGCTTGCCCTCTGGTCAGCAGAAGGAGCAAAGCAGTCCTGACCACACACAAAGAGCAGCTGAACTCTTAAAAAAGGAAGGCACAGGAACACAACCTGGAAAGGCAATCAAATGAGCATTCTTGATACGATCAGAAAAAGACGAAGCGTCCGCACCTTCGACGGAGTTCCGCTGAAGCAAGAAGACGCACAGAAAATAATCGAATTCGCAGAGAAAGTCGAAGATCCTTATGATATCCCCATTTCATGGAAAGTCCTCGACGCAAAGAAATACGGTCTCTCAAGCCCCGTGATCGTTGGGACCGACTGCTATATCGCAGGAAAGATGCACCGTGTCCCCCATGCTGAAGAAGCTTTCGGCTATGCATTTGAAAAGATAGTTCTGTTTGCAGAAGGTCTGGGAGTCGGCACTACATGGATCGCTGGAACGATGAACCGGGACGCCTTCGAGAAGGCAATGGATCTGTCAGAAGAGGAAGTCATGCCGTGTGTAAGCCCTCTTGGCTATCCTGCTTCCAGGATGTCGCTGCGGGAGAACCTCATGCGCAAAGGCATCAAAGCGGACAACCGAAATGAATTCGAAGAACTGTTCTTCGACGGCTCCTTCGGGAAGCCCCTGAGCAGAGACGCTGCCGGTAAACTGGCAGATGTCCTTGAAGCAGTGCGCTTCGCGCCTTCCGCTGTTAACAAGCAGCCGTGGAGAGCAGTGCTAAGCGGAAACAGCGTGCACTTCTATGAAAAACACAGCCGCGGATATGATGACGGCAGATGGGATACGCAGACGATAGATATGGGCATCGCCCTCTGTCATTTCGAAGTGGCTGCCATGGAGCTCGGAATCCCGTTCTCCTTTACGATCAGCGATCCGGGACTGGCCACTGCCGAGGATATCGAATATATAGCATCTTTTGAGATCTTGGAATAGGACACAATGATACAGCTTTTTCATACCGGATATCAGATCATCACTTCGCCCGACATCACGATCGGCAGAAGGAACGCCGACTTCGGACAGGGATTCTATCTTTCCGACAACGTGGAGTTCTCAAAACGATGGGCACGTTCCAGAAAAGGCGAAACTACATATATGAACACATATGAACTCGATACCGACGGACTCAATATCAAGAGGTTCGGCAGAGACACTGAGTGGTTCGAATACATATACTCCAACCGTTCGGGAAGAGATGATACCTTAGCCGGTTTCGACGTCATCTCCGGTCCCATAGCGAATGACACGATCTACGATACATGGGGCATCATCACAAGCGGTCTCCTTAAAAAGGAACAGGCGCTGCGTCTTCTCATGATAGGACCAGTTTACGAACAGACGGTGATCAAGACGGAAAAAGCCGTGAACGCACTGCGCTTCATCCGTGCAGAAGAGATCTCCCCTGAAGAGATCGCTTCTTACAGAGGCACGGTGCGTCAGGAAGAAGAGATATTTCAGCAACAGTTCGCTGCACTGCTCGCTGAGATGACAGGATCTTCGGATCAGAATATATGAAACTGCGCAGAGATCCAGCTCTGCCTGATATAGAAGAAATCAAAAAAACAAACCATAAACACATGCCATAAAGGAGGCAAAAATGATCTACGATTACACAATCAAAACCGGTAAAGGCGGAGAACTGAACCTTGCGGATTATAAGGGCAAGGTCATCATGGTCGTAAACACTGCAACAGGCTGCGGATTCACTCCCCAGTATGAGCCGATCGAGAAGATGTACCGCGACTATCACGATCAGGGTCTGGAGATTCTCGACATTCCCTGCAACCAGTTCGGCGGACAGGCTCCCGGGACCGATGATGAGATCCATGAGTTCTGCACAGTCCATTTCAACACCACATTCCCGCAGATGAAGAAGTCAGACGTGAACGGCGAGAACGAACTGCCGCTGTACACATATCTTAAATCCCAGAAGGGATTCGAAGGCTTCACCGAGCATCCTTACAAGGCTCTTCTTGAGAAGATGTTCTCAGAAGCAGATCCTGACTGGGACAAGAAGCCTGACATCAAGTGGAACTTCACGAAATTCATCGTTGACCGCGAAGGCAACGTAGTCGCAAGGTTCGAGCCCACAGCTGACATGGCTGAAGTCGAAGCCTGCGTAAAATCACTCTTATAAGAAGGAACTGAAATGATAACGAAAGAAATGAGCATAGGCCAGGTACTGAGCATCGATATGGCAACAGCGCCGATCATGATGGCGTACGGGATGCACTGCATGGGCTGCCCTTTCAGCCAGATGGAGAGTCTGGAAATGGGATGCGCAGCGCACGGAACCGATGTCGACGAGCTGGTGTCAAAGCTCAACGAATTCCTGGCTAGCAAATCCGCAGAATAACTGCTGCAACTAACGAATATGATTTAAGGAGCAAAACCATGGCCATTATCGAAGTAACAAAAGCTAACTTTGAAGAAGAAGTCCTGAAGTCCGAAGTACCCGTACTCGTTGATTTCAACGCTGACTGGTGCGGTCCCTGCAAGGCTATGAAGCCCATGCTGGATGATCTTGCCGAAAACAGCGACAGCTACAAGATCGCATCCATCAATATCGATGACGAGGATGAACTGGCTGAAGAGTACGATGTGACTGCTATTCCCTGCCTCGTGCTGTTCAAGGACGGCAAGGAAGCCAACCGCAGCGTCGGTCTGATCGCCAAGGATGCTATAGAGGCACTGCTGGAGGTCTGATCATGTATGACATCATCGTGATCGGAGCCGGACCGGCCGGTATGACCGCAGCGATCTATGCCCGCCGTGCGTCCAAGACCGTTCTTGTCCTTGAAGCCGTTACTTACGGCGGACAGATCATCAACACACCGGATATCGAGAACTATCCGGTGACCGCTCACATATCCGGCTTTGATTTCTCCACAAAAGTATACGAGCAGGCCAAAGATCTCGGCGCTGAGTTCGTATTTGAGAAGGCTGTTGAGATCCGCGATGAAAACGGCGTCAAGACCGTTGTCACTACCAAGAACGCCTACGAAGCCAAAGCCGTGATCCTCGCCACCGGTTCCGAGAACCGCAAGCTCGGTCTCGAAAACGAGGACGCACTGGTCGGCAGAGGCGTCTCCTACTGCGCCACCTGTGACGGTAACTTCTTCCGCAAGAAGACCGTAGCGGTAGTTGGCGGCGGAAACACCGCTCTTGAGGATGCCCTGTACCTGGCAGATCTCTGCGAGAAGGTGTATCTGATCCACCGCAGAGACAGCTTCCGCGGTGAGGAGACCAATGCGGAGCGTCTCAAGGCAAGAGAGAACGTAGAGTTCGTGTACAACTCCAACGTGACCAAGCTGATCGCAGAAAAACGTCTCAAAGCGATCGAAGTCACCAACAGACTGGACGGCAGCGTCAGGACGATCGAGCTGAACGGACTGTTCATCGCGGTCGGCCGTGTGCCTGAGAACCAGAACTTCGGAAGTCTCGTCAAACTTGATGAATCCGGTTATGTTGTCGCCGGTGAAGACTGCCACACCAACTATGAAGGCATCTTCGTAGCCGGAGACACCAGAACGAAGGCTCTCAGACAGCTCGTGACAGCTACTGCAGACGGCGCCATGGCAGCGACTGAGGCTGTAAAGTACATCAATAATCTCTAAAGAGGAAACAAAACATGAAAAAACTCACTGTTTTCTATCTTCAGAACTGCCCTTACTGCAAAAAGGCCAAAGAAGCTCTGGAGGAGCTGAAAGCTGAGAATCCCTCCTACGGCAATGTCGAGATGGAATGGATCGAGGAGACTGTTCATCCTGAGATAGCGGATAAATATGATTATTACCGTGTGCCCAGCATCTTCTGCGGCAATGATAAGCTGTATGAGTGCGATCCTTCCCATGACTATGCGGAGATAAAGCGTCAGTTCGGGCTGGCACTGGCAGCTGCTGCAAGGGTATAAAAATCATGAAGATATCCGGAAGAATCAGAGCCGTCTCTATATTCCTTAAGGCAGTCACAGTCCTCTCGGTCGCTCTCGGTGTATTTCTCACCGCATCTGCGTCGATGAATACTTTCATGGGAGGCGGCAGGGTGTTCATGTTCTTTACGATACAGTCCAACATCGCCATTGCGATAGTTTCACTCATCGGCATGGCGCTCCTGCTGAAAGACCGGCAGATCACTCATACATGGTATGTGATCAAATTCGTAGCTACAGTATCAATAACACTTACCGGGCTCGTCTTCACATTCATTCTTGCCCCGACCATGGGAAGACTGGCATGGAACTTTCAGAACACTCTGACACATGCAGTCGTTCCTTTAGTATCGGTAATAGATTATTTCATGACAGGGATATTCGGTGACACAGGAAAGAAAGAAGTGTTCTATGTTACGCTCCCTCCTCTTGCATACGCTATCTATGCCGGAATAGGCTATGCCGCCGGCTGGGAATTTGCACAGGGCATCAACTACCCCTATTTTTTCCTCAACTGGGGCAGTCCTGCCGGAGCATTCGGATTCACTAAAGGTTTTCCTTTCATGGGCTGTGTTTGGTGGATACTCGCTCTGCTGGTGCTTCTTCTTACTGTCGGATACCTGTATCTTCTGATGGTCGACGGTTTGAGGATCGCCTCGAAGAAAAGAGGCACTGCCGGGAACTGAGGTCCGCATCAATAAACAATCATCCAAAAAGGATCGCTGCACCGGCAACGATCCTTTTTTCTTATTTCAGCATGACAGATTCAGGAATACGACTCTCTGATCACTCCTCCTCCGATCACACATCCGTCTTCATCGTAGAACACTGCTGACTGTCCCGGTGCCGGTGCCCTTACCGGATCCCGGAACATGACTGTGATCCGGTCAGTACCGGCCTTTTCTATGACTGCAGGCTGCGGCGAGTGATGATAGCGCACCTTGACCGCGCATTCCATCCTCTCCCCTTCTGTCATATCCGGAATGCCCATGAAACATATGTCTTCACAGATGACAGTCCTGCTGTAAAGCGCTTGATCATCTGCGACGACAACTTCATTCGTGTCCGGGCATATCTTTTTTACATAGACAGGATGTCCCATCGCAAGACCAAGGCCTTTTCTCTGTCCGACTGTATAGTGGATTATTCCCTTATGGGTCCCCAGCCTGTTTCCGTCTTCATCGACGAACCAGCCTTCTCCCTGGACCGGGACATCCGTGTTCTCCAGGATGTATCCGGCATAATCGCCGTCCGGCACGAAGCAGATCTCCTGCGAGTCGCGCTTTGAGGCTACGGGTATTCCTGCTCTTTCAGCGATATCCCTGACCTCCTGCTTGGACATGTCGCCGAGCGGCATGATCGTAGCGGCAAGCTGTTCCTGTGTCAGCCTGTACAGCATGTACGACTGATCCTTTTCAGAGTGAAGGCCTCTCTTTACGCTGTACCTGCCGTTCGGAAGCTTTACCACCGAAGAGTAGTGTCCGGTTGACACGAAGTCGGCTTTCAGCACTTTTGCCCAGTACATCATCCTCTCCCATTTCACATATCTGTTGCACAGGATGCAGGGATTCGGCGTCTCTCCGTTAATATAAGAAATGACAAATGGTTTAGTAACATGTTCGGAAAAGTCAGAGAAGCAGTTGAAGGCATAATAAGGTATATCCAGTTTTCTTGCGACTCTTCTGGCGTCATCGATCTCACAGCATCGGCTCTCCGTTCCGTCTGAGCCGACCCAGCTTCTCAAGGTGATCCCGGTCACCTCATAGCCGGCTTCCTTGAGCAGAAAAGCTGTTACCGCGCTGTCTACGCCTCCCGACATACCTACGATCACTTTTGACATCACTATCTCCCTGACCTGCTGATCCGTTACTTAATGAAATACAATGTGTACGATAATCTCCACTTACCTACTCTGTCAATAGGCATTACACAGAAACTGCACCGCATCGCGCTGCTCTGTTCACCTTCCAATTATCAGTCTAAGGACCAGATATACAAGAAAACCGACAGCCAGCGCTTTGAGCAGCAGCCCCGCAAATGAATATCCTGCCGTGTTCTGTTCAGCCTGCATATCCATGAACTTCTCGATACTGCTTTTCTCCGGTGGATCTGTCTGCACAAGGACTCCGTCATCATTCCTGCGGAAATATGACCCCTGAGGCGCTGAGAGCAATTCTGCGACATCCGGATTGAGTTCCACTATCTCCTGTATGCTCACGATGGGAAGATTGTCAGGTTCCATGAAATACCAGCCGGACTCATTCCCAGAAAAGAATCTCCAGCCGCTGTCGTCAGTTCCCTGTTCATCACGGTACATGTACCCTACCTTCTCGGTCCCGTCAGCTACACAGCGGCTGGCAACGCAGTCCAGATCCTTATCTCTTAGCAGATCCATATCTCTCATCATTCTCCTCATAATTACTGTCGCCAGTTTCCGATTGCATCAACTTCAGATAATATACTATCCGAACATGTCAGCCGCAATATCTGCTGACAGGTACCGTCATTGAGTATATAATTTTGACGAATATGCCGCCGCACGCCCGTGATCTTCAGTCATGGGTAAGGCGGCCGATATAAGTATTACTGTTGGTGAATCAATGAAGCGTATGGTATAATAAACATATGGAAGAGATTGATTATAATTATGAGAATATAGATGTTACGCATGGTAGAGGATACGTTTATTCGTTGCGCTACCACATGGTGTGGTGTACCAAGTACAGAAAGAATGTCTTCGGGAACGGGATCGCAGAGGAAGCGAAGGAGCACCTGCTTAAGACTGCGGAAGATCTTGAGATCGGCATCATGGCAATGGAAGTCATGCCGGATCATATCCATCTGCTTATCGACTGCAAACCGCAGTGCAGGTTGTCTGACGCGGTGAAGGTATTCAAGGGGAACACAGCGAGATGGCTGTTTATGGAGCATCCTGAACTGAAGAAGGAACTGTGGGGAGGACACTTGTGGAATCCTTCGTATTTTGTGGTAACAGTAAGTGAAAGAAGCAGTGAACAGGTGAAAAGATATATCGAAGAACAGAGGACGAAGTAGGGAATGCCGCTCATAACGACATATGGAGTGCATATACGGGAAAAGGACTACGGGAAGGTCCTGAAGGATACAGTGGAAGTCTATCGTAAAGCGGTAGACTTTCTGATTTCTGTGCGTCTTGAAGAGAAAGAAGTCTTTCAGGAAACGGGAAGGAACCGTGAAGAGAAGACGGAGATGGAGCGGCTCGTACACAAGACGAAAGATAATCCTGAACCGAAGTACGATTTCGACAACAGATTCTACAAGTTCCCATCTGAATACAGAAGAGACGCGATCGCGAAAGCGCTGGCACTGGTCAGATCATATGAGAGCAACCTGCAGAGATGGGACGGAAAAGGAAAAGAACCAAAGAGACCAAAAGCAGGATATTCCTGTCCGACGCTGTATAAAGGTCTTCCGAGATCATACGAAAGAACAGGAGACCTGACAGCAAGGATCAAGGTAAGGATCCGCAACACGTGGGACTGGATAGACATCAGCCTGAGAAAGACGGATGTGGATTACATCAACAGGTATTGCTCCGGAAGGAGAGAACAGTCTCCGCTGCTTAACAGAAGCGGAAAGAGATGGAAACTGTCGTTCCCGTTTGAGGAGTCGGTTAAGATACGGGAGATACCGATCAGGGAACAGACAGTATTATCGGTAGATCTGGGCATCAACAGTGCATGTGCGTGTACAGTGATGACATCAGAGGGCACTATTCTGGGCAGGGAGTTTCTGAGACTGCCGAAGGAAGAAGACTCACTGATTCATGCATTGAACAGGATCAAAAAAGCACAGCAGCACGGAGTCCGGTCAGTGAAAGGTCTGTGGGCAGTCGCAGACGGGATCAACAAAGACATCGCAGTAAAGACGGCGCACTTTATCGATGAAGTGAGCGCGAGATACACGTGTGATACCGTGGTGTTCGAGCATCTGGACGTTCATGGAAAAAAGAAGGGCTCGAAGAAACAGAGACTGCATCTGTGGAAATGCAGATATGTACAGAAGATGTGCCTGATCCGAGCGCACAGACGGGGGATGAGGTACACAACGGTAAACGCGTGGAATACCTCGATACTTGCATACGACGGAAGCGGAAGGGTCGAGCGAGGCAAAGAAGCGGAACTTAAAAGCTACAGTCTGTGCAGGTTTCAGAACGGAAAGATATACAACTGCGATCTGAACGCGTCGTACAACATCGGCGCCAGATATATCATCAGAGAAATACTGAAATCCTTGCCGGAAACGGAGAGGTTGGCCATGGAGGCAAAAGTACCTGCATGCGCCAGGAGAAGCACCTGCACCTTATCCACGTTATATAACCTGAATGCGGTACTTGCGGGCTGAGTCCCGGCAGGTCACTGAGTTCAGGCCGAATGGTGGAAAGGCAGTCCGATGCCCCTAAAGGGCAACTGCCAGAATTGGCAGCAGTAGGAAGCACGCGAATTCATTCGTGTGAGGCTTCACAATATCGTACTTCTTCCCCGAAGGAGGTCATTTTGCAGACTATGCAGACCTGATCCCCGGAAGAAGCGGAAAGGAAACACACAATCCGGGGTCTGTGTCATCCCAGATACATTCAGACATCTCAGGTCATTTTCCCGGTCACTGACAAGAAGAGGTTTTCAAATGGATAACATACGGCAGAATGTCAACATGATAACAGCTCTTTCAGAAGCACGCGGAGCATCCGGATTCGAGGATGAGGTCCTCGACGTCGTAAGACATGAGCTTGAGGAGATCTGCACCTTCGAAGAGGACAAGCTACGCAATCTTTATATCTACAGAAAAAACCACGACGGCAGCAAACCTGTGCTGATGTTCGATGCGCACGGCGATGAGGTCGGGTTCATGATCCACTCCATCAAGCCGAACGGGACTCTCCGTTTCGTCAGTCTGGGAAGTATGGATCTGAAAGGACTGGCTTCTTCCGAGGTTCTCGTAAGAACTGTTTCCGGAGAGTATATAAGGGGCACTATAGGTCTGAGGCCGCCTCATTTTTCCGGCGGCAGCAGCGATACTGCCCTTCAGCTGAGTTCCTTCTCCATTGACATCGGCGCAAGGAATGCCAGGGAAGCCGTCGAGGACTTCGGTGTCGCGATCGGAGAGCCTGTCGTTCCCGCGACAAGATGCATATTCGATGAAAAACACGGCCTTTTCTTCGGGAAAGCTTTCGACTGCCGCATCGGCATAGCAGCCATGATCTCGGCACTGCGTGATCTGGATGGTCTGGATCTGCCCTTCGACGTGGTGGGGGTCGTCTCTGCACAGGAGGAAGTCGGAGACAGAGGAATAGAAGTTGCAGTGAACAAGGTCCGCCCTGATATCGCTGTCTGCTTTGAGGGATGTCCCGCAGACGACACATTCACAGAGGCCTATGCTATACAGACCGCGCTGAAATGCGGTCCGATGTTCCGTTACATAGACCGTTCCGTTATCTGTTCTCCCAGATATCAGCGATGGGTGCTTGATAAGGCGAAACAAAACGGGATCAAGGTACAGGCATCTGTCCGTGAAGGCGGCGGAAACAACGGCGCTGTCGTCAACCTCTCAGGCAAAGGCGTCCCTGTAGTAGTCGCCGGTGTCCCTGTAAGGTACATCCACAGCATGAGCGGCATCACAGCATATGAGGATTTCAAGACCACAGCTGATCTTGCCGTGATTATTGCAAAAGATCTTACGCCGCAGATCTATGATACTTTCTGAAAACCGTCGTACTAATATGGTAGAAACTGTTATTAATAAGGAGAAACAACAATGTATTCGATCGTTATGATGATACCTTTTATCCTCATAGTTGCCTGCATAGCTCTTCTCATATATTTCACAGTAGCGAAAGCAAGAAGCGCCAGATTCCGCGAAGCAGGAGAGGGCACCGATGAAAGGACTCTGAGCGAATACGGTGTCCCTGCAAGATCCCTCTATACGAGTACTGAATTCTTTTCTCTCAGGCACCATATCGAGATCACTGACGACGCTGAGAACCTTGTCTATGATTCCACTTCCAAGATCCTGTCATTCCGCGACAAGACTGACATCACCCGCGCTGACGGAACTCCGGTGGCACATATTGAAAAGAAGATCCTGTCTCTGCACCAGCGTCATTTCGTTACCATGGCCGACGGCACCGAGTTTGAATTATCCACAGAACTGTTCCATCTCATCAACGATATAATCAATATCGAAGGTCTGGGCTGGCAGATACGCGGCAATATCCTGCAGATGAACTTCGAGCTTCTTGACGGGAATGAGAACATCATCGCAGTCATCGGTCAGAAGTTTTTATCTCTGCATGACAAATACAGCATCGACATCTATCAGCCGCAGTATGAGGAAACGATCATAGCCATACTGGTCTGCCTGCAGCATATCGTCAACGACCGCGAGGCTGCGAGCTCTGCATCCTCCAGCTCGTCTTCATCCAGTTCCAGTGCATCAGGCTGAGAGATCTCTTACATAACTTTTAAATTCAGTTAAAGCCGCTGAGTGAAATCAGCGGCTTTTGACTTTTCCATTAATGCTCATTCTGTTTTCAAAGCTTCTTCCAGACGGTCCATGAACAGTCTCTGTTCTTCGTCCGCGTAACCCAAAGCGATCACATGGTCTATCAGATCTTCATTGAACAGCAGAAAATCCGTTGAATTCATCCTTCCTTCCGGATACATCACACCGCAGTAATCGTATGTCACAGAAGGATCATCCTCATTTGCAAACAGATACCCTTCGATCATAAGTTTCTTTTCAGCATCCTTGAGGATGACCACAGTTCCCAGCGGGAGGAATCTCATTCTATCATCTCCTGTATTTTTGTGTTGATTTGTCCGGTGCTATTTTCTTTTGGCTATATCTATCATCTCATCAAGGCCGGAATAGATCGTTCCGGTCATGGCGCTTCCGTCATTCATCACTGCAGCTACCATCTTCCCGTCTGCGGTGAATCCGATCATATCTATCGTCCTTTCATCAGGACTGCGGAAAGTATAGAGCAGATTTCCTGTAAGCGTCGAGTATACGAACGCCCTGTCTCTGGCATATCCGCACAGCATTATTATCTTAGTTCCGTCAGAAGAGAATTCGCATCCCCAGCAGTATTCTTCTCCAGCAAGGGCGAACCTGATCTGGCATTTTTTAAGATCGAACAATACGCATCTCGGATCGAAACCGCCGCATGATGCCATCAGGTCTCTGCTGAAGACAAGATCAGTGACAGAATTGTAGCAATGCTCAGCCAGACACGCGATCTCCCTGGCGCTGCCGGGATCGCTTATATCAAAGATCTCTATGAAACCGTCATAGTCGGTATGAGCTGCATATCTGAGTTCGGTATCAGTGTAGAATCCGCTCTGTCTGTTGGCGTTTCCCGGAGGAGTAGTGTAGTATTCCCCGGCCTGATGTTTAAGTTCGACGTAGATATCGGCTGACGGCGCAGTGAATCTCGGCACCTCAAAAAGTTCGGAACGGAAATTCTCTTCCAAAATCCACGTAGATGCCGGAGGAGTCACCAGAAGATGCGGATCCCCTGTATACGCAGCTGTTATCACCATGGATCCGTCATTGGAGAACAGTGTTGCACCATTCTCATACATCTGCTCCCCTGTCCTGAGAACGAATACTCCGTTTATTCCGCCGAGCGCTGAAACATACATGCCGTCCGGAGAGATGTACGCTTCCGTGACCACATTGGAGTCCGCTGTCTTTTCCCAGAGGACCGAGCCTGTCGCCGTATCCAAAGCCCTCAGCATCTCGGATGACATCACCATCAGTATGGAGCCGTCATAATTGATCAGTACATCGATCCCTGTCGGATCCCCGGAATCGCCTTTAAGAATGAGGCTTCCGGTCGATGCATTCCACACCTGATACAGGCTTCCCGAAACAGCTGTGACATAACGTCCGTCGCCGGAATACATCATGTTCATGTATCCTCTGTCGGGATCGAATTCGAGCAGTGTCTCACTCTTGCCGTCTATGCTCAGGATCTTCATGCCTGCGCCGTAACCGTGAGATCCTACCGCTACCGACTCTCTGTCCGGAGACAGATCGATCGCCAGAGGTCTTATATATCCCTCGAAGGGAAGATCTCCGCAGGGTAGGATGTCTTTCAGTTCATCCTTCTCATAATCCCAGACAGTAAGATGTTTATCGAAGACGATAAGAAGACTTTGATCAGACAGTGTGAAGACTTTCTCCGCGATATTCATTGCGATATCAGATCCGTCATCGAATCTCCGGTAAAGCTCACCTGTCTGTGTGGAATACAGGCATACATATCCGTACCAGGAATCCACTGTATAGAAATATCTGTCATCCAGAGTAAACCCTACGCTGTCCAGCGTACCTGTATCGCTCTGAGATACCGTATAGAGGATCTTACCTGTCATTGCGTCGATCAGAACCGCTGAGTTGATGTTTGTGATCCCGGCCAGATATCTGTCGTTATGTGAGAATACCAGTTTCCCGATATTCCGGTTATCCGAATCTATCGTTAGAATCGTCTGGAACGGTTCATCGTACAAAGCATATTCCAGTGCAGCTGACAGTCTCTCATCGTTGGTCTCTCCCACTGTCTCTCTGATCTGCGCCGCTTCCAGGAGCTGCTGTACCGCCAGAAGTTTGTTTCCGCTTTCAGATGATTGTATGGACTGCTCTATCAGCAGTTTCATCTGGTTGTCCACTGCTATATTGCGCTGCGCGCTGATCTGTCTGTTCTTGGATATAGCGTATATCAGAAATCCGGAGAGCAAGGACAATGCCGCAGTCACTGCTGCAGCAGTTATCCTGGTCCTTCTCTGTCTGGCACGCTGTCTCAGGTCGTCATAGCTGACTCCAAGCATCGGCGCAAATATCCTCAGTTTCTCATTTGCCAGTTTGCGCATGGATGAGAACAGGCTGTCTCCTCTCACATCAGCCGCAAGAGGCTCATTGGGCACCTTCTCTCCGTCGATGACATCATAGAGCAGCTGTTCAGGGAACGAATCGGAAGGCTCGCCTTCTGCAAGTATGGTGAGGACATGGTCCTTTCTTCCGAGGCTGATATAGTAATTGAGCTCCTCGAGACACCACATAGACTGCAGGTACCTGGGGGAACAGATGCATATGAGCCATTCGCTTTCCTCCAGAGCAGCGTGTATGTCATCACTGAGAGACGCAGACAGAGGCAGTTCGTCTTTGTCCCTGAACACCTTTCCCATGGATGTTATCCCGGATGCTTTTCTAACAGCAGAAGGGATCCTGTAAGTCTCGATCATGGTATGGAGTCTTTTCGCTATCTCCTGATCGGGTGACAGATGCCTGTATGAGATGAACGCCCTGTATTTGAATTTTCTTTCCGTTTCCATGTATTTGGTCTCCGGTCATCAGACGAAGGTTGTTATGCTTTTTCTGTATTATAGCATGCAGTATCTGCCGTATTTCCCGTCTGTTTTGCGTATGATACCTGTTGTGCTATACTTCTGGAAAAAGAGTATTTGAGGTAGATGCAAATGTCAGAACGCAGAGAGGTATATTTTGCCGGCGGATGTTTCTGGGGTACCGAAAAGGTCTTCCAGTCTCTGAACGGCGTCCTTGATACAACAGTCGGCTACGCCAACGGTCACGTCGCCGATCCCAGCTATGAACTGGTCAAGACCGATACTACAGGACACAGAGAGACCGTCAAAGTCGTATATGACCCCTCAGTCATAAGTCTGAGAAAACTGCTCAAAGCCTACTTTATCTGTGTCGACCCCACTGTCAAGAATCAGCAGGGACATGATATCGGCAGCCAGTACCAGACCGGTGTTTACTATACTGACGAAGAATCCGCTGATGTCATCAGAGAAGTTTTCAAGGAGAAACGCAGGGAGTACGATCCGTTCTGCGTGGAGCTCGCTCCTCTCTCCTGTTTTTATGACGCAGAGGAATATCACCAGGACTACTTGATAAAGAATCCGGACGGATACTGCCATGTCACTCCCGGCATGTACCGTCAGGTCAGAGCCCTCAACGACGAACTCTGAATAACGTAATACTAATAACGGTGCCCTCTTCCCCACACAGGGAAAGAGGGCTTTTTCTGTATATTTGCTTCTCACAGAAGGCCGATATCATACCGTTCTACAGTCAGTCCTGACTCCTCTCCGTGAACAGTTCCGGCATAGACACCTCCGTTGCTGAGGATGACACGTCTGCTGCGTTCATTTGTGCTGACGCAGACGAGTCTCACCTGCTCAAGTCCTGCCTTTCGGGCTTCATCCAGGACAAGTCTCAGCTGCTCGTTCCCGTATCCCTTTCCTCTTTCGGAAGGCCGAACGGAATATCCGATATTGGAAGCGAACTCGGCATCGTCGTCATCATATTCCAGGCGGTGTTTAAGGCTGCAAAATCCGATCAGCCTGCCGTCGCTCTTTCTGACTGACATGTACCACGAGATCCTGCCTTCCTGCTGCTGACAGAAATCGAGCCAGTCATTGACATTCTGGAATTCCTCGAGATGGTCCATTCCGGGTATCCTTCCGGGAACATATGTCACTCTCTCACTTTCCCGGGAGAACTCATCTCTGTACTCAAGTATCTGCCCCGCATGTTCGGGTGCGGGACAGATGAGTTTTATGTTTCCGGCCGGCGAACTCATGCGTTCGCCTTCTTGCTGGTGATCTGATAGACCAGGAGGTTATCAGTCACATATCCTTCCGGGAACTGGACATCACCGAGATGGATCGGTTCGAATCCATTGGCCTTAAACGCTTCATAGTCGAACTGGTCGATCTCATCATATGCCAGCTGATGGTATTCGGTGGAGAGAGGCTGATCCTCCCATCCGTCACCGAGTTTTGTGTTGAGCCACGCGTCCACAGCTTCTATACCGTCTGCAGGCGACATCCAGAATCCGCCCATGGACAGGACGTTGGTATTGTTGGCCTGCGACGCTCTCTTGGCGGAACGCACGCTCTCCACTACAGCAGCCTGGACTCCGGGGCATTTCCCCGCAGCGATATGAATGCCCATTCCGGTGCCGCAGAAAACAAGTCCTCTCTCATATTCCTTCTCCGAGATCTTGGCTCCTACCTTGAAACCTACGCGGTGGAACATCTCCGGATTCGGAGCATAGGGGTCTGTCACTCCCACGTCCTCAACTTTCCAGCCCAGATCCACCAGATGCTTTTTGACGGCCTCCTTGAGGGAGAATCCGGCCATGTCTGATCCCATGACTATGTACTTATCAGCGATCGTTTTCATTACTAAATTCCTTTCAATATCAAAACAGTGTTTACTGCCAATAACAATTTACGTGTTCGGCGTCCAGTATTTCCTTATGTCGTCGTCCACTTTGCCAAGAGAAAGTATCATACCTGCCAGCTCCTGCGTCGTGACACCGGGTCCGAATCTTCCGTCAAAGATCTTGAATCCCCTGTCCTCTGTCAGGTAGTGATAGAGATCTCTGTAGAAGATACCCATCTCCATATAGGTAAGCCCGCCGAGGTTGTTGACGTTTACTACCAGCTCGTCGCCTTTCTCAAACCCCATATCATCGATGATGGTGTCCGCCATGTGTCTTGCAAGTTCCTTTGATGTCGGCATCTTCATGGTGACTCCGCTGGATTCTCCGTGCTGGCCTATTCCGAGCTCGATCTCGTCATCCTTCATGGGCATTATGACTTCACCCGTTATCGGGTTTATCGCACTCCTGATTCCTACAGCGTAGGATCCGTTGTTGTCTCTCGCCTTGTCTGCAAGACGGACGACCTCGTCCAAGTCACAGCCTTCTTCTGCCGCTATACCTACTATCCGGCCCAAGCTCCCCATGAGTCCGCGTCTCTCGGAGATCCTCTCCCTCGGGGCAGAAGCGACGTCGCTCCAGTCGATGTGCATCCTGACATTGACTCCCTGAGCCTCCAGCATCTGGAATGCCATCCTGGAATTCAGGATATCTCCCGCGTGGCTGCTGGTGTTTATCAGGATCGGGCTCCCGTCATCCACGTATTTTATGCCGTCATACAGTTGCTTCCAGGCAGGAGCCGCGAAAAACTCTCCGGCTACCATGAGATCGTTACCGTATCGGCCTACCATCGTGAACAGTACAGGCTCGTGTCCGCTTCCGCCGCCTCCCACGATCTTTACCTTGCCTTTTTCCTTGCGGAACTCCGGCTTACGGACTATGAATTTCGTTCCGGGAACCACTTCCGACTGGCGGTCATTGTCGCTCAGGAAGAATCCCTCCATTGCCTCCTGGACTACGTTCTCAGGATCATTGCAGATCTTTTTTATCATATCAACCATCTCTCCCGAATGCGGTCTTCCGGCACAGCCGGGCACCGCCTGTGACAGACATAGCGCAGCATCCTGCGCATCTCCTGTCAGTGTTTATTTTCTTTTCTGTTATTATGATAACAGATTAAAGTGATATCTCTACATTCCCAAAAACGACGAAAAACAGCAGAAAAAATCAGCCTTCTGACAGTCAGTCAGAAGGCTTTTTTCTATTGACTTTTTATGAGAGATCACTTTCTCAGGAAACTGCTGTCTCGTTCCTCCATCTTCTCCTCAGTGAATCTCTCCGCCCGGGTATGCAGATCGTATTTCTCCCTAAGCGCTGCGATCTCTTCCATCAGTTCGGAGGCGTGATGATCGTCAAGCGCCTTCTGATCCCTCCACCTGTCTATGAGCAGCACGGTCTCCGGATCGTCCATTGGAAAGAAATATTCATATCTCTCGTTACCCTCCCTTGAGCGTATCCTGTCCACCATGCCGCTGGAAGTCATCTCCTGAGCGAATCTTCTGGCGCTGCCGTTATTTCCCGTGTAATACAGATTGATAATAATGCTCATTGCTCATCCCCGCTTTCCGTTTCTATGGCAAAAGATACTATATCTTCCATCTCTTCGAAACCGTTCTTAAGGTAGAACCCGTATGCCGGGACTGTCCTGTCAGTCTGAAGGAAGATATGTGTGATCCCGTTACACGAAAGATACTTCCTTATCTCTTTCAGGAACGCGCTTCCGACTCCGCGGTTCTGATACTTTTTCGTGACAAAGAACTCGTCCACACAGTACTCGGTGCCGGTATACCAGTGTTTGATGCGGCCCATGGCAGCAGCGGTCAGTTCATCACCGTCCATATATCCGAGCGTCAGCGAATTCGGCTGCATCGTAAGATCAGCGATATATGCTTTAAGCTGATCCGTATCGCTCCAGTCGTCGAACCACGGTTCCGCGGTGAATACTTCTGTGAACTTTACCGTCAGTTTCTTCGTGTCTGATCCCGTCAGAACCTTAAGTTCCATCATTATCTCCTTATAAACAGCGGCATTCCGTACTCATCCGAACCGTTCTCTGAGAATCCCAGAGATCTCCAGAAACGCACGGAATCTTCTTTCTCGCTGTTCAGTTCATAGTACTGTGCTCCGTCGGAACGAGTATACCTCTCCAGCGCTTCGAAACATCTGTGTCCCGTTCCGTCTCCGCGGTGCTGAGGAAACACCCAGAAGTCCAGAATAAAGCACTTCCCGTCCTCGCTCTTATATATGCAGTAAGACGCTGCGCCTATCCTCTTCCCGTCTTCCTCGAACCAGACCAGATGATGCCTGTCCTCATTCCTTTTCATGTGTTCCCTGATGACGCTGCGGTACTCCTCCTCGGAAGAAAAGTACTCAATGTCTTCCGGATCAGTCACGATCCCGTCATCCTCAAGATATCTTATATGCTCGCAGAAATATTCATCAGCCATTTCTGCAGGTATCTCTCTGATCTCCATGAGATCCTCCGCTGGTCTCAGATAAGCCTGTACGCAGCTTTTCTGAAAACATTATTTCCTATCGTGAACTTCTTAGGATCGACTTTGTGTGCGATCTCGCCGATCGTAATGAAATCTTCTGAGACTCTGACCAGATACTGTCTCCCGCTCTTCTCAGCCAGGTAGTAAGCGTCATTATTGACTGCATAGTCGGCAAGCTGGCTTACTCCCCACGACGTCACCAGATCCAGCAGGAATTCCCAGCCGTTCAGTTTCTTTCTTCTGATAAGCGGGTAGAGAGCATCAGCGTCCCTGTATCTTGCGAAGGCCGCCGCGTCCTTCCTGCCCCTGCACTTTCCCGTTTTAACATAGGAATCCAGATCGACAGGTTCCCTGGTCTCGTTGAAGCAGATCCTGTCGTCATCTGCAAGCAGCTGATCTATGCTGACCGAAAGCGTCTTTGAGATCGCCTTGAGGTTTCCTACATCGGGCATGCCGGTGTCGGATTCCCATTTGGCTACGGCTGATCTGGATACGCTCAGCCTTTCAGCGAGCTGCTCCTGGGACAGCCCGGCTTCTTTTCTCGCGTCTTTTAGTTTTTCTCCGAATGTCATTATTAAGACCTCCTTCCGCTTTCTGCGGTTTTTTCAGGTCTCATATTATGATCCGCTCTTGCTGAGGACAATAGAGCACCCGTGACAGTACAGTCACTATCCGTGACACTGCACTTATTGTTTCAGGAAAAACTAGCGCGGACCCCCGTGACTTGAGTCGTGGGAGGAGCGCTAATTTCTTATCAATACTTTAATACTGGTATGCAGTATCGTTTAATGACTGTTAATGACATGTTTTCTGCTGCTCCATTTTGCACCATTAACCATAGCGCATAATATAGTACAGTGAATTTCGAGAAAAGTATTGATTCTTTTGCAGA
>JAEEGL011434698.1_pt1 | contig 20010 bp, 12 predicted proteins | sample 9134231 | NCBI WGS metagenome assembly JAEEGL01 (sample SAMN16246548, study PRJNA631951) | gut metagenome | biome: gut microbiome; feature: rumen; material: fiber-attached | host: Bos | place: Iran: Karaj | collected 2018-10
AGTTGTGGCAGAAACGAAAAGAGAAATAGTTCCTTTAGCATATTATTTTCATTAATTCAGCCCTATGCGACTTTACAAACAAATCCTTACATTCGTTCTCCCGTGTGCCTCTTTCATGGTTCTGACATCCTGTGGCGGCCAGAAATGGTCGGAGCGCCAAGTGGATTCTTTTATGCTCGTCGAGCAGAGTGATGGCCCCACCTTGGGCTACTCACCTGTGTCAGGCGTGAAATTGCTCTCCGTCGACGGATATGCCTTCAAAGACTTGAATCGAAACGATTCGCTCGATGCATACGAAGACTGGCGACTCACACCGCAGGAGCGTGCTGCTGACTTGGCTGCACAATTATCTATAGAAGAGATAGCCGGACTGATGCTTTACAGCAGTCATCAGGCGGTGCCCATGAAACAGGAGATGGGCTTCGGCGCCTCTATGTACGGCGGAAAACCGTTTGACGAGAGCGGCGCAAAACCCTCTGATTTGTCTGATGACCAAAAAAAGTTCCTCAGCGAAGATCATCTTCGTGCCGTCTTGCTCACCAATGTGGAAAGTCCGGAGGTCGCTGCTGTTTGGAACAACAACATGCAGGCGCTTGTTGAAGGCTTGGACCATGGTATCCCTGTCAATACCAGTTCCGACCCGCGCCACGAAGCGAAGGCTACCGCTGAATTCAATGCAGGTGCCGGAGGACAAATCTCTCTATGGCCCACTTCTCTCGGTCTGGCCGCCTCGTTCGATCCGCAACTGGTGTATCGCTTCGGCGAGATTGCTTCCGAAGAGTATCGTGCGTTGGGCATTGCTACCGCGTTGTCGCCACAAGTGGACATCGCCACCGAACCGCGTTGGTTCCGTTTCAACGGCACTTTCGGTGAAGACCCGCAATTGTCCACGGATATGGCACGTGCCTATTGCGATGCTTTCCAGACCACTTCCGAGACAAAAGGCTGGGGTACTAAGAGCGTCAATGCGATGGTGAAACACTGGTATGGCTATGGAGCACAAGAAGGAGGACGCGACTCTCACTTTGCCTCGGGCAAATTTGCCGTTTATCCCGGTAAGAATCTGGCCGAACATAAACGCTCGTTTGTGGAGGGGGCCTTCCGTCTTGAGGGCGGCACCGAAATGGCATCGGCGGTCATGCCCATCTACAGCATCTTGTGGAATCAAGACCCCTCTGGCGAGAATGTAGGAGGCAGCTTCAGCAAATGGATGATAGAAAAACAACTCCGTCAGGACGCGAAGTTTGAAGGCGTCATCTGCACGGACTGGGGCATCACCAAAGATATGAAAGTGCTGGACAGTCCGATTGGTGGCAAACCATGGGGCGTGGAACATCTGTCAGAGGCGGAACGGCACTACAAAATCCTGCAGGCAGGTGTTGACCAGTTTGGAGGAAACAATGAGATAGGTCCTGTGATCGAGGCTTATCAGATGTGGAGTAAAGAACAAGGTGAGAAGAGTGCCCGTGAGCGTTTCGAATTGTCAGCCCGCAGGCTGTTGCTCAATATGTTCCGCGTCGGTATCTTTGAGAATGCCTATCTTGACCCTGCAGAAACAAAGAAGATTGTGGGCAACTCTGACTTTATGAAGGAGGGCTATGATGCACAAATCAAGTCGGTTGTGATGCTGAAGAACCATGCCAACACGCTTCCCCAGAAGGACAAGAAGAAAGTATATGTCCCCAAACGGCATTTCCCGGCTATTCCCGGCATGTGGGGCGGCATTTCCGAGGAGAAGACTGTCGAACCTGTAGATCTGGCGTTGGTGAAGAAATATTACGATGTGGTGGAACAACCCGAACAAGCCGACTTCGCCATTTGTCTGATTCAAGAACCCAGCACGGGTGTCGGTTACAGTACAGATGATGTGAAAAGAGGTGGCAACGGATACATGCCGCTCAGTTTGCAATATGAAGACTACACCGCTACAGATGCCCGCGCCGTAAGCATAGCAGGTGGTGACCCGTTGGAGAAAACCACAAACCGCAGTTTCAAAGGGAAGACCGTCAAAACGTATAATCGCGATGACATGCTGCTGGTGGCTGACACCAAAAAAGCAATGGGCGACAAACCTGTGGTTGTGGTCGTGGAGACGGGGCGTCCCGTCGTGCTGTCTGAGATTGAACCGTTTGCCGATGTTATCCTCATCTCTTTCAATGTGCAGCATCAGGTGCTGCTCGACATCATCAGCGGAAAGGCCGAACCTTCGGCACTGCTGCCCATGCAGATGCCTGCCGATATGAAAACGGTGGAGCAGCAGATGGAGGATGTGCCTCGCGACATGCGGTGCTACCAAGATGCCGACGGTCATGTTTACGATTTCGCTTTCGGCATGAACTGGAGTGGCATCATCAACGATGACCGGGTGAAGAAATACAAATAAGACGATCCTTATCTCAATTACCTTTTTATTCTCCTAACACTCCTTGACACCGCAGACGATCCTTTATCTCTACGGGGTCAAGGAGAATTAGGTTCAGGCCGTTTTGTAGTTTCTTGTTGTCCTTATTGTCTTTTAAATTCCTATAGTTTTTATGTCTGACTTTTGAAGATTTGCGTCCAAAATAGAACGCATCAAGTGCCCATGAGCGATGTCGGAATGGGCTGGCTGATTCTGCCTAAAAAAGAAAAAAGAGTGTTATCTTATTGTAAAATAACGATAGAAAAACACCATTATCGGGAGATAATACCTAATTTTGCACCCGAAATTTGAATTGCAGCGAAATAACAAAACTCGACAGGATGACAAAAACATTCATAACGTTTTTTGCTTTGTGCCTTGCCTTGACGGTGAAGGCACAACCCGCACAGACTGATACGAAAGAATTCCAAGATGAGATAGACAGCATCATCAGCGCTTTGGTTGATGATGGTGAGTCTGAGCCTGCCAAGCGTCACACTCAGCAAAATGATGAGAGTGACGAATATGGATATGATGTGGAATATGACATGGCTTTCCGTGCCAGTGGGGCTTTGGATATCCCTGAACCGGCTGAGACAAAAGCTATGGTGAAGGTGGACAACCGTCCCCAGCGCATCCTCCTTTTCGGCGACTCCATGCTCGACGGGGTAGGGCGCCGTTTCCAGGATTATGCTGACCAAAACGGACACTCGCTCTTCACCTCTATTTGGTATGGTTCGACCACTCACCAGTGGGCCAGAACCACCGAACTTGATCGCTTGATGGATAAGGTGAAACCCACATTCGTGATTATCAGTCTGGGAACCAATGATTTAGGTTATCATGATTTACAGGCTCGCAGCGAGAGTGTCAAGGAGATTCTCCGAGTTGTGGGCGATATACCCTTCGTGTGGATAGGCCCTGCCAAACTGCCGAAACTCAACAAAGATTTTGGCGTGGTCGATATGCTCCGCAAGACCATCGGCGAGTCGCGTTTCTACGACAGTTATTACGAGCGGTTGGCACGTTTCTCCGACAACATCCATCCCACCTTCCCAGCCAGTGCTGTATGGGTAGATAAAGTGGTTGATTGGATGAACCGCCCCGAAGCGCCTCACATCATCAAGATGGAGCGTCCTGAGCAGAAATCAAAGTTCCGTAATTACGAGACCCACAAACCCAGTTACAAGGGTCGGTCAAAGAACGGTCTCGCATTGATACGCTGATCATCATTAAAAACCATAATCCCCAATCGGATATCATCATCACTAATCATCGATTAGGGATTCAGAACAGCCCATAATAATTACCCCTCCAAATGCGTTTCGCGTTTGGAGGGGTAATCATTTTTTCCCCACCGGGAATCAGGTCAGGGATCTTATCCCTTCTTCTTTACCTTTGTTGCCCAGATGAAGTAGATGATAAGGCAGAGGTAAGCACCCAGTCCGCACCACTGCGAGCTGGGATTATCCAGCCATTCCTTGTTGATGAAGTCGAAACCGCCGAACTTCAGCAGTGCACTCACCACACCCATCAGTGCGCCGCCGGCAATGAATCCGCTGGCAAGGAGTGTGCCTTTCTCACCGCGTTCTTTGTTCACCTCCTCATCCTTCGAACGGGTGGTCACAAACCAATTGACCGCACCGCCTACCAACAACGGGATGTTCAGTTCCAATGGGATAAACATACCCAGAGCGAATGGAAGGGCAGGCACTTTGCATAAGGTGAGGATGATGGCCAGAGCCGCACCGATGCCGTAAAGCAACCAAGGAGCGCCCACACCGTTCATCAAGGGGTCGATTACCGCTGCCATGGCATTGGCTTGAGGAGCGGCTATCTCGCCACCGGCAAAATCATATGTGGCATTGAGCAAAATCATCACACCGCCCACTGTGGCTGCAGATACCAGTGTGCCGAGGAATTTGTATTTCTCCTGAACCTTAGGCGTGGAGCCCAACCAGTAACCGATTTTCAGGTCGGTGATAAATGAGCCAGCCACAGACAGTGCAGTGCAAACCACACCGCCCATGATGAGTGCTGCCACCATGCCCGCGGTGCCTTTCAGACCTACTGCCACCATCACTACCGAGGCCAGAATCAGCGTCATCAATGTCATGCCCGATACGGGGTTGCTGCCCACGATGGCGATGGCGTTGGCTGCCACGGTGGTGAAAAGGAAGGCGATAATGGTCACCAATAGAATACCCACCACGGCAAACAGGATATTGCCATCCATCACGCCCAACCAGAAGAACAGGAAAGTAATCAGAATAGTGGCGATGGCTCCGATGGCGATAATCTTAAATGACAAGTCACGTTGTGTGCGCTTCACCACCTCAATGCTGCCGCCCTTGCCTTTCATCTCTTTGGCTGCAAGCGACACGGCACTACGGATGATACCCCACGACTTGATGATGCCGATGATGCCCGACATGGCAATGCCGCCGATACCGATGCTTTTACCGTATGACTTAAAGATAGCCTCCGGACTCATCGCACCCACGGGGTCGATGATATTCGGATCCCACATGTTAAGCACCTGGTCATGGAAGAACACTCCCATCAACGGCACGATGACCCACCATACTGCCAATGAACCGAGGCAGATGATGAAGGCGTATTTCAGACCGATGATATAACCCAGACCTAAAACGGCGGCTCCTGTATTCACCTTAAACACCAATTTGGCTTTTTCAGCGATGGTCTCACCGAAGCCCACCATGCGCGTGGTCACTGTCTCGTTCCACCAGCCGAAGGTAGCCACGACAAAATCGTAGAGACCGCCAATCAATCCCGCCATCAATAGCGGTTTGGCCTGATTGCCGCCCTTCGCGCCTGAGATAAGCACCTGTGTGGTGGCTGTCGCCTCGGGGAAGGGGTATTTGCCGTGCATGTCCTTTACGAAATATTTTCTGAACGGGATGAGAAACAGAATGCCGATGATACCGCCCAACAGAGAGGATAAGAACACCTTCTCAAACGAGGCGGTCATTTCGGGATATTTAGCCTGCAAAATATAGATGGCAGGCAGTGTGAAGATGGCACCGGCCACCACCGCGCCCGAACAGGCACCGATACTCTGGATAATCACGTTCTCGCCCAGCGGATTGTGATTGCGGCGCAGCGTTGATACACCCACCGCGATGATGGCGATGGGAATGGCGGCCTCAAACACCTGACCCACTTTCAGTCCCAGATAAGCGGCTGCGGCAGAAAACAGGATGGCCATCAATATGCCCCAGGTGATAGACCACCCGTTGGCCTCGGCATAAGTCTTGTCGGGCGACATTACCGGTTGGTATTCTTCACCCTCATTCAACTCCCGGAATGCGTTCTCGGGCAGTTGCATCATGTCTTTTTCGTTCGTCATTATGTAAGGATTGTTGATTGTATTTCTGCACTATCCAATTCTCGCGTTTCCGCAAAGGCCACCAGGCAAACAGCGGCCGGTGCTTCAGGTATTCGAAGTCGTTCTCATAGAGATAAGCCTCGCGCTCGAACGACAGGTTCATATACGCATCGCCTTTCAGAAACAGTCTGACCACCCACTCCGTCACATACCACAGATAGAAAAAGATGATACACATCTCAAGCATCTGGCGTGTGTGGATTCGCTCATGATTTACCATATCGGCAGTCACCACCGTATTGGGGTGGCAGAACAATATGCCGAACAGGTTGATGGCGGCGAAATTTTTCGAGGGTATGAATCGGTTTCTGACTATTTTCATCGTATCAGCCGTTTTATCCGTGCAAAAATAAGCAATAATTACTAAATCCAAACACGAAAGGCCAAATAATTGTCAATAGTTATTTGTGAATTATGAAATGTGAATTGAAATAATTGTCAATTGTCAATAGTTAATTGTGAATTATTTCCTACCTTTGCACCCGATTTTAAGGTATATAAGATGCAAGACATTAGAAACATAGCAATTATAGCACATGTCGACCACGGAAAAACGACCTTGGTCGATAAGATGATGCTGGCAGGGAACCTGTTCCGTGAGGGACAGAATCTCAGCAGTCAAGTTTTGGATAACAACGATTTGGAGCGTGAGCGCGGTATAACTATCCTCTCGAAAAACGTCTCCATCAACTATAAAGGAACGAAAATCAATATCATCGACACTCCGGGACACTCCGACTTTGGAGGAGAGGTTGAGCGTGTACTCAACATGGCCGACGGCTGTCTGCTGCTTGTCGATGCGTTCGAAGGCCCGATGCCCCAGACGCGTTTCGTGTTGCAGAAAGCATTGCAGATAGGTCTGAAACCCATTGTGGTGGTCAATAAAGTGGATAAACCCAACTGCCGCCCTGAAGAGGTCTATGAGATGGTGTTCGATCTGATGTTCTCGCTCGATGCCACAGAAGACCAGTTGGACTTCCCCGTTGTCTATGGCTCTGCCAAAAACGGATGGATGGGCGAGGACTACAACACACCGACCAATGATATCACCTATCTGTTGGATAAGATTGTCGAGGTGATTCCAGCACCCGAGGTGATGGAGGGTACTGCCCAGATGCTCATCACATCGCTCGATTATTCTTCCTACACCGGTCGTATCGCCGTGGGACGTGTACATCGCGGCACGCTCACCGAGGGCATGAACATCACCGTGGCTCATCGCGACGGTTCGATGGAGAAGACCAAAATCAAGGAGTTGCACACCTTCGAGGGCATGGGACATGTGAAAACCCACGAAGTGCAGAGCGGCGACATCTGTGCCATCATCGGACTGGAGAGATTCGAAATCGGCGACACCATCTGCGATTTCGAGAATCCCGACCCGCTGCCTCCTATAGCCATCGACGAACCGACCATGTCGATGCTTTTCACCATCAATGACTCACCGTTCTTTGGCAAGGAGGGCAAATACTGCACTTCCCGCCATATCAATGACCGTTTGCAAAAGGAACTGGAAAAGAACCTTGCTTTGCAGGTGGCTCCTTTCGGCGATGCTACCGATAAATGGATTGTCAGCGGGCGTGGCGTGCTCCATCTTTCTGTACTCATTGAGACCATGCGCCGCGAGGGGTATGAGTTGCAGGTGGGTCAACCGCAGGTCATCTACAAAGAGATTGACGGCGTGCGCTGCGAACCGATAGAGGAACTGACCATCAACGTGCCCGAGGAGTATGCCTCGAAGATGATTGACATGGTCACACGTCGTAAGGGTGAGATGACCTCGATGGAGTCGCAGGGTGAACGCACCAATATAGAGTTTGACATGCCTTCACGAGGCATCATCGGTCTCCGTACCAATGTCCTCACGGCATCGCAGGGCGAGGCTATCATGGCGCACCGTTTCAAGGAGTATCAGCCCTATAAAGGTGACATCGAGCGCCGTGTCAACGGTTCGATGATTGCCATGGAGACAGGCACCGCCTTTGCCTACAGTATTGACAAACTGCAAGACCGTGGCAAGTTCTTCATCGACCCGGGCGAGGAAGTCTATGCCGGCGAGGTGGTGGGTGAACACGTTCACGACAACGACCTCGTCATCAATGTGACCAAGGCCAAGCAGTTGACCAATGTCCGTGCGTCAGGTAGTGATGAGAAAGCCCACATTATCCCCAAGGTGGTTCTCTCGCTCGAGGAATCGCTAGAATACATCAAGGGTGACGAATACGTGGAGTGCACTCCAAAGGCTATCCGTATGCGCAAAGTCATCCTCGACCACCTCGAGCGCAAGCGCGCGAACAAAGAGTAACTCCATCTTTTAGGTATGGTGCTTTTGTGCCCGTCAGCATTAACGATAGCGAGTTTCCATATTTAATATTAGAGACGTCAACATGACGTCTCTTTTTTATGATAAAAAACACGCAATAAACCGCGGGAATCTGCGTTTATAAAATAAACAATGAACAATTATCACATGAAACGTTTATTACTTCTTGCAGCACTTGTCATGGGACTGTCGTCAGCCATGGCGCAGTCGCGGCCCGGCACGTTCTCCGTTATTCCCAAGGTGGGTATGACGTGGGCCAAACTGACTGATTTCGATTGGGCGGCAAGACTGACCAAAGGCACTTCGCATTACTCGTCGTCACTTGAAAACGCACGTCTGAAGGCCGGGGTATTGGCTGGTGCAGAGGTGGAATATCAGGTCACCGACATGGTGAGCGCTTCACTCGGCGCTTTTTATGGCCTGCAGGGATTTTATGTGGCTGATTATATTGTAGAGGATCCGGTAGGTACAACCGGGGTTGAGGATATGCATCTTGACCTCCATTATCTCAATGTGCCGTTGATGTTGCAATGCTATGTCTTTCAAGGCTTTGCTGTAAAAGCGGGCGTGCAAGCGGGTTTCCTTGTCAGCAACAGAATGAAAAGCGAGAATACCCGTTTTGAGAAAGACGAAGATGATGAGATGAAAGCCGTGAGTTCACAAAAAGTGGATGAGGAGTGGAAAAACCTCCGTTCGTTTGATCTCTCCATCCCTGTGGGCATCTCTTATGAATATGAACATGTGGTGATTGATGCGCGTTACAACATCGGTCTGAGCAAAGTGTTCAAAGACGATAGTTTTCCTTCACGCAATTCAGTCTTCGATTTGTCGGTCGGGTATAAGTTTGATCTGTAAATAAATGAAATAATGAAGAAATTAGCAGTTTGTTTGTTATTGGGGCTTTTCGCTTTGAATGTCAGTGCGCAAAGACCCGAGCCGGGTTCATTTTCGCTCATTCCTAAAGTGGGTGTGGTATTCTCAAAGTTTTCCGACAATAATGTCTATTATGTATATGACGTTGCCTATCCAGGTTCAGACCGGGAGTATAAGGCGGAGTTCGGACCGGGCTTGTCGGTAGGGTTAGAGGCCGAATACATTGCACATCCTAATATCGGGGTAAGCCTCGGAGTGATGTATGCCCATGAAGGTACTGACCACGAGTTGAAAGAGGCTGAGACTGGACTCGACTACCTCAATGTGCCACTCATGGCCAATTTCTACATCACGCCCCAGTTTGCTTTCCGGGTCGGTGCGCAGGCGGGATTCATGGTCGATAATGATTACGAAGACAGCAGTGTTTTCAACAAGGTCGATTTCTCCATCCCTGTCGGCATACAATATGAGTATCAGAACTTTATGCTCGGACTACGTTACAATTGGGGACTGACAAAGGTGTATAAGGAATCCCACTTCAAAGAGAAAAACCAGGTCATCCAAATCGACCTTGGATATCGCATACCATTATAAATCAATATTATCATGGAAGTTATACAAAGTTTCACTATCGACCATACCCACTTGAAACCGGGCATCTACGTCTCACGTGAGGATAAAGGCTTCACGACTTACGACCTGCGCATCACAGAGCCCAATAAGGAACCTGCCGTTGCCCCGGCTGCCATGCACAGTCTGGAGCATTTGATGGCCACTTGGTTTCGTAATTCCGAAGTGAAGGATGATGTGGTGTATGTCGGACCCATGGGATGTCTCACAGGCATGTATATCATCATGACAGGCAACTATACCGTGGAAGATATGCGCCGTCTGACGATACGATGCTTACAATGGATTCTCACACAGACAGAAGTTCCTGCCACGCGCCCGGAGGCATGCGGCAATTATCTGCTTCATGACCTGCCCATGTGCAAGTGGGAGAGTGCACGCTATCTCAATCGTCTGGAGAACGATTTCCATAGCGAATATACCAAACTTCAGATAACCCTCGACGACGGTATGCTCTTTGCTGACGCATAGAAGCTCTAACTTCTTGCCTGTCAGAAAGTCTATCCTTTTAGCTATACAATAATCATAGTCTCTTCAAGAACTCTTTCGTCACATTGAACGACCCCTCTGCCATCCTGTTCCAGAAATCAAAATACTGTGAGGCATCGGTGTCTTTCAATGGTATGTCGCTGATGATACGGAAGGAGATGAATGGCACATGGTAGATGTGACAAGTCTGTGCTATCGAACAACTCTCCATATCCACAGCCATGGCTTCAGGAAAATTGGCAAGGATGGACCGCATCTTTTCTTGAGAATCGACAAACCAGTCGCCGCTGACAATAAGACCGGCGTGGATGGGCGTGCAGGTGATTTCCAATGCTTTGCTTATCAGCGCTTCTGGCGACTTAAACCGTGGAGGCATACCCATCAATTGACCATATTGCACTTCCTTGCCGCAATAGGTGTCATGATAGACATATTGTGTACCAGCCACAACCTCGGTGATATTGAGTGACACGTCTGCACCTCCGGCCACACCTGTTGAAATGACCAGGTCGGGGCTGTAGGCGTGTATCATTTCCACGCAACCTACCGCTGAGTTGACTTTTCCGATACCGCATTGTTGCATGACAATCTCATTGTCACCAATCATGCCGCGCACAAAATCTTTTCCGTGATGCCTTTCCGTGGTACTTTCGTCCAACAACGTGCGCAGTTGGACAAACTCTTTCTCCATCGCGACGATTATTCCGATTCTCATGTTGTTTTTTGGTTTAGGGTTGAAGGGTAGAGGGTTTAGTGCTCTCCTGGCGTATTCCGATTAATTGCTATTCACGCCCCTCGCCCTTTGGAGAGGGGATGGGGTTTTAGGGTAGAGGGTTTGGTGCTCTTTCTGAGTATTCAAAGTTCTCGGCGTATTCCGATTAATTGCTATTCACGCCCCCCGCCCTTTGGAGTGGTGATGGGGTTTTAGGGTAGAGGGTTTGGTGCTCTTTCGGAGTATTCAAAGTTCTCGGCATATTCCGATTAATTGCTATTCACGCCCCTCGCCCTTTGGAGTGGTGATGGGGTTTTAGGGTAGAGGGTTTAGTGCTCTTTCGGAGTATTCAAAGTTCTCGGCGTATTCCGATTAATTGCTATTCACGCCCCTCGCCCTTTGGAGAGGGGATGGGGGTGAGGCCTCTTCTGCCTACAAAATTACAACTTTTTTGATAAATCACCGCATATCCCGATAAAAAACATTAACTTTGCACCTAAATCTAAAATATTATTTTCCATCATGGCTTTGAACAAGACAAAGACAGAACCGGCTCTGACCGAGACGGCAAAAACTAACAAATTCAGTTTTTCGTGGCTTTTTGATGTGGCCATTATCGCACTGTTTGCGGTGATTGCTTTCGCCTATTTCTATCCTGCTGATACCGAGGGGCGCGTTATCTCCCAAGGCGATGTCGCCGCCGGTAGGGGAGCGGGACAAGAGGCGTCGGAGTATCTCCAACAGACAGGTGAGCGTACCCGTTGGAGTAACGCCACTTTCAGTGGTATGCCTACCTATCAGACGGCTCCTTCATATGGCAGCACCGATAAACTGCAGACGGCAGTGAAGGCTTATCATCTGTGGATGCCTGAATATGTGTGGTATGTCTTCGTATATCTGTTGGGCTTCTATATCCTGCTCCGTGCGTTCGACTTCCGCAGGTCGCTGGCTGCGCTCGGTTCCATTATATGGGCTTTCTCGTCCTATTTCTTCATCATCATCGCAGCAGGACATATCTGGAAGGTAATGGCACTGGCCTACCTGCCGCCGATGATTGCGGGCGTGGTCTTGGCTTATCGTGGTAAATACTGGTGGGGACTGGCGCTGACGGCCCTCTTCACCGCATTTGAAATCAATGCCAACCATGTGCAGATGACCTATTATTACCTGTTCATTATTGCGGCTATGTTCATCGCTTTCCTCATCATGGCTATCCGTCAGAAGAAGATTGCGCAATTCATCAAAGCCACTTTGGTTTGCATTGTGGGCGCATTGATTGGCGTTTGCGTCAACCTCTCCAATCTCTATCATACATGGGAATATTCCAAGGAGTCGATGCGTGGCAAGAGTGAACTGGTGAAACCAGCCACAGACAACCAAACCTCCTCAGGACTGGAGCGCGACTATATCACCCAATGGAGTTACGGTATCGGTGAGACATGGACACTCCTCATTCCGAACACCAAAGGCGGTGCTTCCGTGCCACTTGCCATGAATGAGAAAGCCATGGAGAAAGCGGGCGAGTTCCGTGACATTTATGAGCAAAACGCACAATATTTCCCCCAGTATTGGGGCTCACAGCCAGGCACTTCCGGACCAGTTTATGTAGGCGCTTTTGTCGTTTTCCTCTTTATACTCGGATTGTTCATCGTCAAAGGACCGATGAAATGGGCACTGCTCGCGGTTACGGTCCTTACTATCCTCCTCTCATGGGGTAAGAACTTCATGGGACTGACCGATTTCTTCATCGACCATTTCCCCATGTATGCGAAGTTCCGCACGGTGGCATCCATCTTGGTCGTTGCTGAGTTCACCATGCCGCTTTTGGCGATGATGGCACTCAAGCGCATCGTTGATGAGCCTGAAGTGTTGAAGCGCAATTGGCGTCAGGCATTGGCTTCCTTTGTCCTGACTGGCGGTGCGGCGCTGCTCTTTGCTGTCGCTCCGGGATTATTCTTCGATTTCATCTCAGCCGAAGAGGCGACGTTCTACTCCCAACAAATACCCGGCTTGGCTGATAATCTGGTTAATGTACGTCAATCCATCTTCACCGCAGACTGTTGGCGTTCGCTGGCTATTATCGTTATCGGTTGCGCCTTCCTATGGCTCTATATGAAAGGCAAACTCAAAGCGCTCTTTATGGTCATCGCCCTCGCTGCCCTCTGCTTGGTGGATATGTGGACGGTCAACAAGCGCTATCTCAATGACGAGATGTTCAATCAAGACAAGGCGGTGCGCTCTATGCCCCTTGCCAAATCCGAGGCAGATGAGAATATCTTGAAGGACAAATCGCCTGATTACCGCGTGCTCAACTTCTGTGTCAGCACCTTCAATGACAATACCACATCGTTCTATCATAAGAGCATAGGTGGTTATCATGCCGCTAAGATGCAGCGCTATCAAGACCTTATCGACCACTATATCGCTCCCGAGATGAACTATGTCATGCAAGGTTTCGGGCAGGGACAGGTCGAGATCACTTCTGAGAATGAAGCGGGTGTGCCCGTTGTGCAGTTGGCTAATACCGACAGCATGAAGGTGCTCAATATGCTCAATGCCAAATACTTCATCATGCCGATGCAGTATGGTCCCATGGCGATGCAGAACGCCACTGCCATGGGCAATGCATGGTTTGTGGACAAACTTACTTATGTGAATTCTGCCAATGAGGAACTCGATGCATTGGGCAAACTCGATTTGCACAAGGAGGCGGTGGCAGACGCGAAGTTCAAAGAGACTTTGGGCGAGAGCACTCCACAAGACAGCACCGCTGCCGTTACACTCAAGACCTATGAGCCCAACCGTCTGACCTATCAGGCACAGTCGGAAAAAGGCGGAATTATTGTCTTCTCGGAAATCTACTATCCCGAATGGGAGGCGCAGGTTGACGGACAACCTGTAGAAGTGGGACGTGTCAACTATGTCCTCCGTGCCATCCGTGTGCCGGCAGGTCAGCATGAGGTTGTCCTCTCCTTCTTCCCGAAATCAGTGGACAAGACTGAAACCGTTGCCAACATTGGTCTCATCCTTCTCTTGCTGAGTATCATCGCAGCCATCGTGATGTCGGTGATAAGACGTAAGAAAGACCTCACCCCCGACACCTCTTTCAAGGAAGAGTAATAATTTTTGAAGGGAGTGAAAAACCTTGTTATCTGAAAAGTAAGTAAAACTACCAATAACTAATAGTCTCAACTCGTGCCCCTCTTGGGGGCGCGGGTGAGACCTCCTAACCTATGCAACATCTACTCTCCCTCCCTCCCAATCTCGTTGGGTGTTTCCACGAAGTGACGGGTTTAGATCCTTCCAACTGGTTTTGCTGCAACGACCCCGTTGGTCGCAAACTCGGAAGTGGCGGCGGAACCACACATCTGCTCAACGCTTTTGAGCAGGTAAAGCCTCAAGCCTCAAATCTCAATTCTCAAACCCCGAAGCGAATCATCATCCACGCTGGGGGGCAGTCGCGACGTCTGCCCGCATACGCTCCTTCTGGCAAGATTCTTACCCCCATACCTGTGTTCCGCTGGGAAAGGGGACAGCGCCTGTCACAGACCTTGCTCGACATACAAATGCCCCTCTATGAGCAGATGATGCAAGCCGCTCCTGACAATCTGAAGACAATGATTGTCAGTGGCGATGTGTTCATCCGTGCCACTGAGCCCCTGCAACCTATCCCCGACGTCGATGTGGTCTGTTATGGGTTATGGCTGGGTCCTGAGATTGCCAAAGACCACGGTATCTTTGTCTCTGACCGCCGTCATCCCGACCGTCTGAAGCGCATGATGCAAAAACCGTCGGTCGAAACATTGGGAGAGTTGCTCAAAGACCATTTCTACCTGACCGATATAGGCATCTGGCTGCTTTCTGATCGTGCAATGGCGCTGCTGAGGAAAAAATCCACACAGGAGGGCAAAGTGGTCAATTATGACCTCTATTCCGATTTCGGACGTGCTCTGGGCGATGAGCCTGAGTGTCCTGACCCCGACCTGGCTTCGCTCACGGTGGCGATACTGCCCTTGCCCGGTGGCGAGTTTTATCACTTCGGCACCACACACGAAATAATCTCTTCGATATTGGCGGTGCAAAATTTGGTCAATGACCAGCGCCAAATCATCCATCGTTCAAGGAAACCTCACCCCTCGATGTTCATACAGAACTCTGAGATGTGGCTCAGACCCTCGAGTGAAAACCAATATCTTTGGATTGAAAATAGTTGTGTCAGCGAACAATGGACACTGGCCGACCATCATGTTATCACCGGTGTGCCTGAGAATGCATGGAAGATTGAGTTGCGTTCGGGTCAGTGTGTAGATATCGTGCCAATTGGCGAAACGGAATATGTGGTGCGTCCCTATGGCTATGATGACTGTTTCCGTGGGGCTGTCAATGACCTGCAGACATTGTTTATCGGTCAACCTTTCGTGAAATGGGCGGAAGAACGCCGTATCAGCCTTGACGAGATCGAGGGTGGTGAAGATTTGCAGTCGGCACGCATCTTCCCTGTGGTCGATAATGTCCACGATGCGGGATTGGTGTTGCGGTGGATGCTTAACGAACCAGAACAAGACGGCGGGCGGATGCTTTGGCGTATGTCGCGCCGCATGAGTGCCGACGAGATTTCCGCCGAGGCCAATCTGGTGAGACTCGAGACGCAACGACGCGAGAACCGTGCCAAAGCATGGCCTTTCATCGCGAAAAATTACCGTCACAGTGTGTTCTATCAACTTGATTTGGAGGATGCCGCACACGAATTCGCCGCTAACAACATAGCCATGCCTACTCCGCTCAGCGATGATGACCCGCTGCTCACACGGATACATGATGCCATGTTCAGATCGGAGCTGTTGCGGGCGAAGGAGAAAAATGAACAAGCCGTCGAAGAGTCGGGTAGGGCATTCGAACTGTTGCGGCAGGGATTGACCGCCGCGGCGTTGGCCGACAAACAGTTGCCCCGTATGTCGGTCTATGACGATCAGATAGTGTGGGGACGCAGTCCTGTGCGCATCGACATCGCCGGAGGCTGGACCGATACCCCGCCATACTGCCTGATGGAGGGTGGGGCGGTCATCAATCTGGCCATTGAACTCAATGGGCAGCAACCCATTCAGGCGTATGTGAAACCGTGCCGTGAACCTCATATCATCCTTCGCAGTATCGATCTGGGGGCTGCCGAGACAGTCACCACTTATGAACAACTGGCTGATTTCCATCATGTCGGCAGTCCTTTCTCCATTCCCAAGGCGGCTCTTGTGTTGGCGGGATTCCAACCGGACTTCTCCGTAGAGCGCCATGATTCGCTAGAAGACCAATTGCGTGCTTTTGGATGCGGCATTGAGGTGACCCTTCTCTCCGCTATACCGGCAGGCAGCGGATTGGGCACCAGCAGTATCCTCGCGGCCACGGTGCTGGGTGCGCTGAATGATTTCTGCGGATTGATGTGGGATAAAAACGAGATAGGTCACCGCACGCTCGTGCTCGAGCAGTTGCTCACTACGGGCGGAGGATGGCAAGACCAGTTTGGCGGTTCGCTGCAAGGCATCAAATTGTTGCAGACGCAGAGAGGATTCGACCAGAACCCCGTAGTTCGCTGGTTACCTGAAGAGGTGTTCACGCAACCTGATTATCGTGCTTGCCATCTGCTCTATTATACTGGCATCACGCGTACAGCTAAGACCATCCTTTCTGAGATCGTCAGAAGGATGTTCCTCAACCAGCATGATGAATTGGCGTTGTTGCGTGAGATGAAGTCGCACACAATGGAGATGTATGAGGCCATCCTGCGCAATGATTTCAATGCCATGGGGCGGCTTGTGCGTCGCACATGGGCACAAAACCAAGCGCTCGACAGTGGTACCAACCCGGCGGAGGTGGAGCGACTCACCACCCTTGTCGATGACCTCTGTCTCGGGTATAAATTGCCCGGTGCAGGTGGTGGTGGATATCTATACATGATTGCCAAAGACCCGGAGGCGGCAGCACACATACGCCAGATTCTCTCCTCCGACCCACAACGAACCCCCAATGCTCGATTCGTCGATATGACCTTGTCAGCCAGTGGATTACAAGTTAGCAGAAGTTGATATGATGCAGTGGAATACTCCCGTAATAATTGACAAACCTGATTTCCTTATCCAACCGTGTGAGGAAATCCTGTTCGTCGGCTCGTGCTTTGCCGACAATATGGCGCGTCGCATGACCGAAGACAAGTTCCGTGTCACGGCCAATCCTTTCGGCACGATGTACAACCCTGCCAGTGTGCTGCATACCATCGAGCGTTTGCAGACGGTGCCGCGAGTGGCGTTTATCACTCTTGGCACCAACCACGTCTATATACTGAAAGAGACGGGCGAGATTGTCGATAACTGCCAAAAACGCCCTGCACGACTCTTCGATGAATGTGAGTTGTCTGTCGATGAGTGTGCCGACTATCTGCGTCGGTGTGTCGACGTGTTGCGGCTGCGTCGCCCCGAGGGGCACGTCGTTTTTACCGTCAGCCCCATCCGCTACGCCAAATACGGTTTCCATGGCAGCCAACTCTCCAAAGCCACCTTGTTACTTGCCATCCAGAACGTTCTGTCATCTGACACACCTCAAATCTCAAATCTCAAATCTCAAAGTATTGGCTATTTCCCTGCCTACGAAATCGTTTTGGATGAGTTGCGCGACTACCGTTTTTATGCCCCTGATATGATTCATCCTTCCGAACAGGCTGTGGACTATATTTATCAGCGGTTGGCCCACACTTTTTTCAGCGACGACACCAAGCGGTTCCTGTCAGAGTGGCAATCTGTGAAAGAAGCGCTAAATCACCGTCCATTCCATCCTGAGTCGGCAGAATACCAGACGTTTATGAAAAAGACACATGAACGCTTGGAGGCATTGAAAGAAAAATATCCCGGTTTGGAAACTTAAAATTTCCGTTGATTGTTGGTTATAACGGTGAAAAAATGTAATTTTGCACCTGATAAACTTTCATTGTTATGACCTATTCAATAGAGAAAATCACAACGCTCATTGGAGCGCACAGATATGGAAGCCGCGAGGCACAGATAGGATGGATTCTTACAGACAGCCGGTCGCTTTGTTTTCCCGAGGAAACCCTCTTTTTCGCACTGAAAACTGAGCGCAACGACGGTGCCCGTTACATTGACGACCTTTATCACAGGGGGGTGCGTTGCTTCGTCGTCACCGCATTGCCCGAGAATTATGAGACACGCTATCCCGATGCCAATTTCCTCAAAACCGCCGATACGCTGATTGCGTTGCAACGCTTGGCTGAGCGTCATCGCGACAGTTTTGACATCCCTGTGGTGGGCATTACCGGCAGCAACGGAAAGACCATCGTCAAAGAGTGGCTTTACCAACTGCTTTCAAATGATATGGTGGTCACACGCTCGCCGAAGAGTTACAACTCGCAGGTCGGCGTGCCCCTGTCTGTCTGGCTGTTGCATGAGCAAAGCCAGGTGGGGCTGTTCGAGGCTGGTATCAGTATGCCGGGCGAAATGGACCGTTTGCGTAGCATCATTCAGCCAACCATCGGTGTGCTCACATCATTAGGCATGGCGCATCAGGAGAATTTTGAGTCGATGGAGCAGAAATGTCGTGAGAAACTGCGTCTCTTCCACGATACGCGCACCATCATCTATTGTGCCGATGATGAACTGGTCAGCAATGTCATCAACAGTTATGATTATAAGGGCAAAAAACTGTCATGGTCTACAAAAGACCCCTCTGCATCGGTTTACTTCAATCGGGTAGAGAAGTATGATGTGTTCACTCTTGTGGAATGGACTACTTCTGACACTTGTGGCTCATATCGTTTGCCGTTTATCGATGACGCTTCGGTCATGAACTCCATGACATGCACTGCTGTGGCGCTGGAGTTGGGCTTGTCGGCCGATGCCTTGGAACAACGTATGCCGATGTTAGAACCAGTCGCCATGCGCTTGGAGGTAAAAGAAGGGCAAAACGGCTGCACACTCATCAATGACTCCTACAATTCAGACATCAACTCACTCGACATAGCGCTCGATTTCATGAACCGGCGTCCCGATCATCAGGGTCGCCACCGTACGCTTATCCTCAGCGACATCTATCAGAGCGGCATACCCCATGACTTGCTTTATCGCGAGGTGTCGAGGCTGGCGGTAAATCGTGGTGTGGAGAAGTTGATCGGCATCGGGCCCAACATCTCTGCCCAGGCGGATGTGTTGGAAGTAAAAGAGAAATATTTCTTCCCCTCATGTGAGGCTTTCATCTTGTCAGATGTGTTCGCCAATCTGCGCCATGAGGTGATTCTGCTCAAGGGTGCACGGCAATTCAACTTCGACCGTCTCACCGAACTGTTGGTGGAGAAAGTGCATGAGACGATTCTGGAGGTGAACCTCAATGCCATGGTGGCGAATCTTAATTATTTCCGCTCATATCTGAAACCCGACACCAAACTGGTGTGCATGATCAAGGCCGAAGGTTACGGCGCGGGTGCTGTAGAGATAGCAAAAACTCTGCAAGACCATCAGGTGGATTATATGGCAGTGGCGGTGGCCGACGAGGGCGTCACGCTGCGACAGAACGGTATCACAGGCAACATCATGGTGATGAACCCCGAACTGACGTCGTTCAAGATGCTGTTCGATTATGACCTGGAACCCGAGGTGTATAACTTCCGTTTGCTCGACGCATTGGTTAGGGCTGCCCAAAAAGAGGGTATCACAGGTTATCCGGTACATATCAAACTCGATACCGGCATGCACCGCCTCGGGTTTGACCCCGTGAAAGAAATCGACGAACTCATCACCCGTCTGAAAGCGCAAAATTCGGTCATTCCCCGTTCGGTGTTCTCGCATTTCGTGGGTTCCGACAGTGATGATTTCGACCGTTTCTCACAACATCAGTTCGATCTGTTCTGCGCCGCCTCCGAACGCTTACAGGCGGCATTCCCCCATAAGATTCTTCGACATATCGACAACAGCGCTGGTATTGTTCATTTCCCTGAGCGCCAACTGGATATGTGCCGTCTCGGACTCGGCCTCTATGGCATCGACAGTCGTGACAACCATATTATCAATAATGTGTCAACGCTCAAAACCACCATCCTGCAAATGCGTCATGTGCCGAAGGAGGATACCGTGGGATACAGCCGAAAGGGTATTCTCACGCGCGACAGTGTCATCGCC
>JAEEGL012233254.1_pt1 | contig 20010 bp, 2 predicted proteins | sample 9134231 | NCBI WGS metagenome assembly JAEEGL01 (sample SAMN16246548, study PRJNA631951) | gut metagenome | biome: gut microbiome; feature: rumen; material: fiber-attached | host: Bos | place: Iran: Karaj | collected 2018-10
AAGGTTCCAACAATTCTTTTTGTAAATAAGATGGACCAGCCCGGGGCTGACAGGCAGGAGATTATGGGACAGCTATGCGAAGGGCTTAGTAATCACTGCATTTCTTTTATGCCTACGGCGGATAAAGTTTTAGATAAGGAAGAGCTTGTCCCTTTTGAGGATGCTGCTTTTCAGGAGGAACTGGCTGTCTGCGATGATGATCTTTTGACTGAATTTCTTGAGGGAAGGAAAATTGAACCAAAGGATGTATTTGAACTCGTGTCAGGACGCAGGTGCTTTCCTTGTGTGTTTGGGTCTGCACTTAAGCTTGAGGGTGTGAAGGCTCTTTTAACTGTGCTTAAATCTTTTGGAACATCTGTAAACGTGGATAATGAAAGTGCTGATTTTGCAGCAAGAGTCTATAAGATCAGTCGTGACGGACAGGGAAACCGCCTTACGCACATGAAGATATGTGGCGGAACTTTAAGGGTGAGAGATACCATCAGAGGCGAGAAGGTTGATCAGATTCGCCTCTATAACGGAGATAAGTTTGAAGCTCTTCCTGAAGCAAGGACGGGGATGATAGTTGCTGTTTCAGGACTATCAGATACAAAGGCCGGAGAAGGGCTTGGCAGCCTTGAAGGGGATGCAAGCGCTGAGGTTATTCAGCCTATTTTGTCCTGTGCGTTATTACTTCCCGATGAAGTTGATACTATTTCTTTTTACAAGAAGATAAAGGTATTGGAAGAAGAGGAGCCAATGCTGCTGGTTTCTCTAAACGAAGCGACCGGCGATATCATGGTTCAGGTGATGGGAGAGGTTCAGAAAGAAATACTTCATCATCTGATAATGACAAGGTTTGGAATCGATGTTAAATTTGGCCCTGGGCAGGTGGTATATAAAGAGACAATTGCGGGGCCTGTAGAGGGCGTGGGGCATTTTGAACCGCTCAGGCACTATGCTGAGGTTCATCTTTTATTGGAACCAACAGAGCCGGGAAGCGGAATCTCTTTTGATAATAAATGTAGTACAGATCAGTTGTCTCTGAACTGGCAGAGGCTCATTATGACTCATCTTCAGGAGAAGAAGCACGTGGGTGTGCTGACAGGCTCTGAAATTACGGACATGAGGATCACACTTTTGACCGGAAAGGCTCACGAGAAGCATACAGAGGGCGGCGATTTCAGGCAGGCTACCTACAGGGCTGTCAGACAGGGACTTATGCAGGCACAGTCTGTACTGCTTGAACCTGTTTTGGATTTTAGAATTGAAGTTCCGCAGGAAAATGTGGGGCGAGTTTTGACGGATATCCAGAAGATGAGCGGAAAGGTGAATCTTCCTGATGTTGAGAATAGTAAATCGGTTGTGACGGGAACAGTACCTGCCGCTAGTTTAGGAGACTATGCTCAGGAACTTAAGAGCTACACAAGAGGAGAAGGAACGATCACTACGACGCTTAGCGGATTCGCGCCCTGCCATAATACACAGGAAGTGCTGGATGAGAAGGAATATTATCCGGAGTTTGATTCAGAGAACCCTGCGGCTTCGGTTTTCTGCTCACATGGCGCCGGAACCATCATTCCCTGGGATGAGGTCTTTTCACATATGCACCTTGAAAGAGCCTGGACGGCTGAAGGTGGCATAAACACAGGAACTGATCTTACTGACAATATAGATATGGAGGCCCTAAAAAAGCTTCAGGCGAAAAGCTTAAGGAAAACGAATGAAGACAGGACATTTGAAGAGATTGAACGGGACATTCGCTTTACTGAGAATGAGCTTAAGGAGATATTTGAAAGAACCTATGGCACTATAAAGCCCAGGTATGTTGAGACTGAAGAAGACAGGCGAAGATATGCAAGGCAGGAAGCAGCGATGAGGGCTGCTGGCAATGCAGATGGGGCTTCAAATGGAGAAGAAAAAGAAGTAAGCTTGTCAGCTAAAAAGCTTGCGGGCCTTAAGGAGCAGCATATTTCCGAGCAGCAAAAGGAATATCTTTTGGTGGATGGCTACAATGTGATCTATGCTTCCGATGAGCTTAAGAGTCTTGCAGCAAAGGATCTCAAGGCAGCAAGGGATCTTCTTATCGATATCCTCATCAATTTCCAGGGATTTCGCCGTGAGAAGGTGATTCTGGTATTTGATGCTTATAAGGTTCGCGGCGGCACTGAGCATCTCGAGGAGTATGCCGGGCTATCCGTGATCTATACCAAGGAGGCTGAGACTGCAGATCAGTATATAGAAAAAGCTGCCCACGAAATAGGGAAGAAATATCGCGTTACTGTTGCAACCTCTGATGCCATCGAGCAGGTAATAGTCATGAGCGGCGGCGCCATCCGCATGTCCTCCCGAGAATTCTGGGAAGAAATAAAGCATACACAAGAACTCATAAGGGAAAAAATGTGACATCATAAAAATTTAGATGAAATTAAGTCTGAGTTAATGGGGATTTTATTTATAAAAGCTATCATAAAGAATAAGTACAATTTGGGGGATTGGGGGGATTTTGTGATGTAAGAATTATTAGATGATTGGAGAGATTCTTTATGAATGGACATTTGAGAAATGTTGCGCTGATAACAGCAGCACTTATTGCAGCATCAGAGATAAATGGAGCTGTGGCACCTATGGTTATGGCATCACCAAAGTACTACGGAAATGAAGGAACCCCTACTATTACGGCGATAGATCCCATTTCTGATGAAATTGCAAATCAGAATCTGGTAGTGGGCTCAGATGAAGCTGCAATAATTTTTCCCGATACTCTCAATGTCACTGTGAGGGAAGTCCATATAAAAAAGAATTCGTCTAATTCCAGTGATAGTTCTTCGGAAGCTAGTTCTGCCAAAGAAAATACTTCTGACGGTAAGACGCATGATGCAGCAGGAGAATCGAGTTCTGTAGACAAGTCTAGCGAATCGAGTTCTACAGGCAAATCCGGTGAAGCAGGTTCTACAGATAAGTCGGATACTTCTGCTGGCGGAAATTCTGAGGATAAGAAGAACACCAATGAGACCAGCGGAGAATCACATACAGAAAGCAGTACCAGTGAGACAAATAAGGAAGACGCAGCAGAATCTTCAAATACAGCCAGTGAAGCCAATACTTCCAGTGAAGTAAATTCTGCCGGTGAAGCAAATACAGAAGCTGGTTCTAATAATACAGATAATAATGAATCAACTACAGATAATAATGTACCTGCTCCGGAGAATACCGAAGATACAGGTACAAAGGCTTCTGATAATACATCTGAAACAGATACTAAAAAAGAGAGCGGTTCTACAGAAGTACAAGAGCAATCAGGTGAAGAGAATAGTTCTGCAAATGAGCCTGAGAAAAGCTCCGAAGAAAGTAATTCAGAAGATGAATCCGGTGCGAATAATAGCGAAGCCAGGTCTACTTTAAGGCTGAATAATCTTTTTAAGCCTCTTACTGTATATGCATCTGAAAAGAAAGATACTTCAGCAGATAGCAATAATGCTGATGAGCTGAATTCTGAGGATAAATCTACAGAAGATAATACGAAGAAAGAAGAATTAGTAACAGAAGTAACAGAAAAGCAGGTAGTTCTTGAGCATATTTCCTGGGAATTGGATTCTTCAAAGAGTAGCAAAGGTACCTTTACGTCTGAAGAAGTAGGCGCAAAGTTTGTTTATGTGCCTCAAATTCCCCATGTCTATGATGTTGTTACCGATCTTCCGTCTATTACTGTAATCATCGTTGAAGATAAGGAAGAGACTGTCCTTGAGTACATGACTTTGGAAAAAGAGGGTGTTAAGGTCGAGGGTAATTTTCCTGAAGGAAGTGAGCTTATAGTATCGGTGATGAGCGAAGATGATGCAGCATCACTCATTGAAGGTGAAGATAAAGATATTGTTTTTGCTTATGATATTACAGTTATGGCAAATGGCGAAGAAGTTCCCCTGGACGAAACTGTAAAAGTAACTATAACTCCGCCTTCAGATGTTGATCTTAACGAATATGATACAGAGAACCTTGAGCTTATCCATGTTACGGATGAAATGGTAAATGATACCGTTGAGGCAGAGGTTAATAATGAAGGGAATCTTGAATTTGAGACCGATGGATTTTCGCCATATATATTAACAGTCAAAAAAACTGATGCTAATACTACCAGCTCTTTAGCTGATCTTGAACCTGCAACCGGAAAGACTTTTTCACAAAGTGTTAAAGTCACTTTTTCGGATGTTTCTCTTCTTGATCAAAATACAGATATAATCAAACTTTATCTTTATGGAAATATAAAAAGTAATTATACATATGAGGCAGAAAAAGGTGTTTCTGGAGATCCATTTCTGATTTCTGAGGCAAATTGCACGGTTACGGCATCCACTATCGAGTATACATTTTCAGAAATCCCGGTCTATATAGAGAAGGGAACTGGAAATGCTACAGAAGGTGGAAGTGGCGCCTACAGCATGCCTTCTGATTTCTATGGCATAAAGATTGATACAGTCAGCGGTTATACGCCAAGTGGCGGAGCAGGGGATAATTACATTACGCTTGCGCCTCAAAAGGATTCCAATGACGCAGTATGGACTACATCACAGATAACTATCAGTAATTCCGTAATGGAGCTGGCAAGCCCGGATTTTGTAATAGAGTGGCAGGACAACCGGAATTTTGCCGGGAAAAGACCTTATTCAAACGGTTATGAATTTGCTGAGGGCGGTGCGGCCGCCGCAGCAGAAAAGATAGATCTTTATTATAAAGATGGTGATTCGTACACACTTGTGGATGATTCTTCAAATGTTTTAGTTACAAAAGGGTCTAATCATCCTACTGTAACTATGTCTTCTTTTAGTAACTGGATAGTTTCTTTTGAAAAACTTCCTAAAAATAAATCTGCTGAAACCGAGTATCAATGGTATATTAAGCTTTCCGAAGACTTTTTAAATACAGGTAATAATAATATCACCTACTACAATATTTCAGGCGTAAATGCTGATGGATATCTAAGTGTAGGCAGTACTGTTTCCTTAACATATTCTGATGAAATATCCGGTACTCTTAGCTGGAGAGTAGGAAAAGGTGGACAAGGTAAAATTCCTGATATACCGACTTCAGGTCTTTTCCCCGGGATGAAATTCTATAGCCAGACCGGAAGTAGTGCCGCTGTAGAAGTGACAGATGGTTCCTATGAGGTTAAGTGGGAGAGCAGTTCCGAAGGTGGTGGAACCTCATGGAAATATACCATGTCAGGTCTTCCTCTGTATACAGCTAGCGGCGATGCAATAGTCTACTATGTCAAGATGGCAGATGATACATATTCATATGCAAAGTCTGAGTCTGAGACACTATCCTATAAGTTTACCTATGACAATGGAACCTATAGCACAGACACGGATAAGTGCTATTCGGGTCAGAAGATTTATGCGACTATTACCGGGGATGCAGATTTTTCTTTTAACAAAGTCTGGTACGATGGCAATGATGCAGACAGCATTTCTCGAAGAAAGCTGGCTATAAGTAAAGGAATCACATTATATCTTTGGAGATATCCGGAAAACAAAACTCAGACTGATGGAGCGCCTGTTACAAAAGATGCCAGGCAGTATACTTATACTCTTGCAGAAGCAGATGCCGGTGATACCGAAGGTAACAGCATAGCAATTCCTTTAAGCAAATTTATAGGTTCAGATCCGGGAATTAAGCTGGCTAAATATGATGAAATGGGTTACGAGTATGTTTATTACGTAACTGAAATTTCGGAGTCTGAATTATATGAGATCTATTATTACAATGTAGCAGAGGGAAGCAATGATTCTGCCGGATTTTCAGGAGAATCCACCCACAACTATGTTTTAAACGGTGGCAGTATCTGTAATGTCAGAAGTGCCAGGATTTCTCCTAAGGTAACCAAATATTGGAATGTGTCTGCGGTCTCAGACTATGTTAATTCTGTGTGCTCTTTTGTCCTTCAGAAAAAAGAGGGCGGAGAATGGATAGATACCGATGCGACACTGACACTTACGGGATTTTCTTCAAGTAAAAAGAAAGTCACCGGCTCTTTTGATGCGGTAAATCTCTACAATGGAAAAGGCGAAAAATATGAATTCAGAGTAGTTGAAAGAAGCGTCACATCGGGAAGTGGTCAGACTACTGAAATAGCTGATAGCGAGTATACCTATAGTGAATCTGATGGCACATATACTGCCCTTTATTCCTTAAATGACTACAGCTACAAAACTACTTCAGAGGCAAGTAATATAGTTACAGATGATGGTGTCGAATCATTTGCCTTCACAGTTACTGATAAGCTTTATGGTGCTAAAAAACTGTACATTACAAAGACCTGGTCCGGAGATAACTGGAGTATAGGCGGAAACAGTAGCAATACCGGAAATGTAACTTTGATTCTTAAACAGGCACAGGACGGAGGAAGCGCATCTGATTATGCGACCATAGTTTTGAATAAGCCTGAAAATGAACTTGGTGAGACAGGAATCTTTACCATTACTTATACAGAAAGTGGTACTTCAGAGAGTAAGAGCTTTGACATTAGTAATGGTGGTAAGACCTGGAAAACTGCCGCCATTGAAGTGCCTTCATATACAGAGGATGGCGGACAGTATGTATATAGCATTGAAGAGACAAATGTAGATACATCAATCAAATATGGAAAAGAATATGACAAGACTACCACAGGAAAAGAAATAAATCTTTTTGTTAATAACTATACCGGTGGGCAGACTTCTATGTCCAGAATTGAAGTTGCGAAGGTTTGGAATGACGATTCTGATATATCCCAGAGATCTGATGTAAAAGTCGAATTTGGATATTATGATAATGGGAATTTTGTAGCTGTTAAAAATTCCACTTCGGATGAGTACTACACACTTATTCTCTCGAAGGTAAAAGACTATGCGAATCATATATGGATCCACGGAGAGGATTTCCTTATAACTGATGAAGAAAAAACAGCTTATAATAATGCAGCGGATAATGAGGATAAACAGAAAGAGTTACGTGGGGAGGCTATTAAAAATCATCTGAGCATCAGAGCATCCTTGTATAACGATGCTACCAAAGAATATGACCGAACCATCGTAAATCAGACTATAGAGAATGGTAACCTTACAGGCGGAGTCATTCCGGCTGTAGTTAATGGCGCAAACAGTAAACCTGGCTACAAAGTTTCTGTAAATAAATCAGCAAGCGGCTACAACTTTACTATTACAAATACCAGATTTGCCAGCAGAAGCTTTATATTTACCAAGACCTGGAATGACTCTGACAATGTTCTGAAGCTAAGAGGTGACTTCCTTAGAGTGGCTCTTTTCAGAGAATTTGAAGGCAATGAGGAAGAAGTTGCATACATAGATATCCCTACATATTCGGATAGTGAAAAGACAACACTTACAAAGAAAGATGATCTAACTGTTACCTTTACAAATGGCGGGGAATATTATCCGGCTTATGACGATAATGGAAACACCTATACCTACAGTGTAAAAGAGTATATCTGCACCGGAACCCCGGTGACAACAGAAACTCTATGTGTTAATAAGGCTGAAGTAGATACGCCTACAGAGAGAAAAGAGATAGATGTAGAAGCTACCAAGGATACAACTACAACAGGATATGTAGTGACAACCTCGGATAACTCTGCTCTAACATATAGTTCATTTACTACTGGCAGTTCGAGTACAAATGCTGGTTCAAATGGAACTGAAAGTTCCGAGGCAGGCATTACAAAGCTTCTTATGACTGAGAACTTTGGATACACCAACCAGGCAGCAGGTGAGAGAAATCAGGTTTCCTTCTATGTAATCTGGCATGACTATGCAAAGAGCAGCCAAAGACCTGACTTGTACTATACTTTGTACTACAAGACCTCAGGAGCTGATAGTGAGGAATCCGCAATACAAAAATATGAAGGTGCCTATACAGAGAAATGGGAAAGTGTTGTGGATGGAAACAAATTCATCCAGAAAGTTGTATATACAGGGCTTCCTACTGCAGATGAGGCTGGAAACGTTTATGTGTACTACGTAGCTGAGACCCTTAATAATGCTGCGTCCAAGTATGAAACGAAGCATTACCAGGTAGATCTTTTTAAAGGGACTGAATATAATTCTGCTGCGGTTGAAGAAAAGAGTATTACAGAAGGTTCTGTTACAACCAAGCAGTTTATTGTAAAAGAAAATGCTACACTTAGTGACATTTCGCTATCGGAAAACGTGTCTCTTACAAAAGAGGGAAGTTTTACCCTTGTTAGCATTGCTGATACAGTCCATATAGAAGGTAAAAAGCTTTGGACCAATGTTCCGGAGGGAATTCTTGCGGACAAATTGCCATTTGCGCTTATTTATCTTTTCCGTGAGAGTGTCTATGACCCTAAAAATAAGGCTCCGGAAGTGGAAGATAACGCTACCACTGAAGAGAAAAAGGAAACATATCGGAAAAGTGCGGTTAATTCAGAGGATGGAACAGCTAAAAACGATGGCTCCAATTCTCCAAGAGAATTAAATTCCGAAAAGTCTTTGTATGCATTTGGAACATATAATACAGATGGAACAGTTGCATCCTATGCAGAATTCCCTAAATATGACGAACTGGGATATCAGTATACCTATTCGCAAAAAGAGATAATTTACAATGAATTAGGAAATGAGCTTCCGCCAGAAATCATGCAGCCAAGTTATACAGATAATTCTGCGGATCTTACCAATGTATATCAGACTCTTGTTAAAGAGACAAAAGAGTCTTCGCCTGCTACTACAACTGAAGTTTCTAATGTTACCAATGCCAGAAACTTTGAAATTACCAAGCAGTGGAATATAACAGGAAAAGACTATCAGAAGCAATACGCAAAGGCTACATTCAGGCTTTATAGAATGGAGCTTGAAAGTGATGGAAATGGCTATAATAACGGAGCATATGGCGAAGAAATAGCATCTTTTGATATTTCAAGTGCTGAACTTGTAGATGAAATAATAGTTACAAAGAATCTTACAGATACTACTAATAAAGTTACAACATCAACTATAACCTGGAATGATTACCCTATTTTTGCTCCAAGTGGTAAGTTGTACGTTTATTATGCACTTGAGATGACAGGGGATATGCCGGGATATACTGCTGCCCTTAATGGAGCTGATCCTACCAAAACTGATACTGGTGGAAGTGGCGCTACAGAAGGTAATACGGCTGTTTCAGGAACTGACAGCGCAGCTGGCTCATATATTGGAGTAGCTTTTTCAAATAATGGTATTAGCTTAAAAAATAAAGCTGAGGATAATAAGAAGACAGAGTGTTTCTTAAATACATATAGTAGTTCCAAAACCTTCGATACTATAACCTTCTATAAAAAGTGGAATAGTAAGGATAATGAAGGAAATTGGATACTTCCGGATATTAACGATGAAAGTGATAAGGCTAAGAGGGCGCTTAATTTCACTGTAAGAGCTGCAGCAGCCACTCAGTCTGGTAGTAAGAATAATTCGGATAGTATTGAATTTGCAGAAGGCACGGACTATACATTAAGCGTAGCAAAATCAGCAAATGGAGATAATATCTGGGTTTATACGATTACTTTTAAAACCCCGGCTCCTGTATATTCTTTAAACGGAAATCTTTATACCTATACAGTTACCGAGTCTTTTAATTCAGAATTCGTGAATTCAAATTATAAAATTGTAACAGGAAAGGTATCTGCTTTAGCTTCTGAGGTTAAGGAGGTCTCTGTTTCTGCGTCTACAACAGAAGAAAGTACTGATACAGCAGATGCTACCACAACTACAACAACTACCTTTAACCTTGAGATAAAAACCCACTTAGAAAATAGCCTTAAAAACGGATTTACCGTTTCTAAGAGATGGGACGATTACAGTAATGACTATGGAATGAGAGAGGGCTCTGTAAAATTCAAGGTTCAGTACAGGCTTGGTAATGACGGAACCTGGAGTGATCTTATCTATGAAAACGCTAGCTCTTTTGAATTAAATAGTGGAAATGGCTGGAAGAAGAACTTTAGTGGACTTTTGACAACTGCTAATGCATCAGGGGCAAAAGGTGCCTATTATCAATATAGAGTAATCGAGACAGACATTGTGCAGAATAATGCCGCGTCTTCGAACAGTTCTAATTCACCAGATACAACTGCGTCAACTACTACCATAACTGTAAATGCGCCTTCCGGTGACAGCCAGACATCCACCTGGACTCAGAATGGAACGCAGAACACTGATTCTGCTTTGTTCTATACGCCGGTTTCAGCAGGAAACTACCTTGTTTACAATCCTGCGGACATTACAGATATTTCTTCATCTCCATCTGTAAAGATAGTTAACCAGCTGGATTCAAAAGATGCAGTAACAAAGCTTACAGTTACAAAGAAATGGGAAGATAATTCTGATGAATATGGATTAAGGCCAAGTTCTATAACGGTCATGATCCAGAAGTCTCAGGATGGGAACACCTGGACTGATGTGGTATCAAGGACAATAACAAGTGCTAATGCCTTAGAGGGTGATAGTAATACTTGGGAGAAAAAATTTGAAAATCTTCCTAAATACTATGGAACTTCTGCAAATAGCGAAGTATACCAATATCGAGCAGTAGAAATCAAAGTGGGAAGTGCAGGAACTACGTTAGATACAGCTACAAATCTGCCTGCCAGTGGTGGATCTTACTCTATTGTGCAGGAATTCCCTAATGATTCTTCCGGGTATTTTACAACAATCACGAATACTCTAAGGACTAAGGAAGAAGCGATTTATGTGGAACTTCGCTGGAATGATGAGGAAGAGACGCATAGTAGTATTAATACCACTCTTTATAGTCCTAACTTTAACGGAGGATCAGCGCCTTCTGGTGTAGTAAAAGAATCTTCGCTATCAAAACTTACCTTTACAGGTAGCGAAAAGACTTTGACTGATTCTGATAAAGCATACACATATAGCAACCTTCCAAAGTATAACAAGGATGGAAATATAATAGTTTACTATGTGAAGGAGGAAACCACAGGTCGCTTTAAGACTCAGTATGTTTCTAGTGAGGGTGACTGGCCTGCTGCCGGCTTTGATGCTGGTGATGCGCTTTGCCATACATCGGATAGTGAAACAGAGAGTAGCACCTATATACTTGTGGTAAATACACCGCTTACCAGCATTGAAGGTAGCAAGGTGTGGGTGGATAGTGAGAATGCATATAAATTAAGACCTTCTGAGTTTACATTATCTCTGCAAAGAGTGGTTGTGGCATCCGGTGATAGCATAACTGATAGTACTCAATGGGAGAATGTTACATTAGATGAGGTAAAAAAGACCAATTCAAGCCCAACTGGAGTAACAGAAGGCGCAAATGGAGCAACTGTAACTATATCTGAAAATACAGGCTGGAGGGCGTTAGTTTCATCACTTCCTCTTTATAAACTTGGTGATGGCTCTACTCATAGCAGATATATTTACAGACTTGCGGAAATCTCTGTGCCAAACGGATATCAGCAGGATGGATATACATATGCTTCTTCCACCGCTTCTAAGCAGACCAGCACGGTTACCAATTCTCTTTTAAGGAGAAAAGACATAACTGTTGAAAAGATCTGGAATGCTGAATCTTCTAGTGAAAAGAAGGAAGTTACAATTTCGCTCTATAGCAAAAACTTCCTTGGCGGAGAAGACAGTACAGGCGGCGTGCTTACAGCTGTAAAAGATAATGGGCACGAAATTACACGTACTATTTCTTCTGCTAATAACTGGAAGACAGTATTTACGAACCTTCCTTCTATAAATATGGATGGTAAGCCAATAGTTTACTACGTTGCAGAAGAAGCAAGAACTGATTCAAGCGCTATCTACTATAAGGCGGAAGATACTGATAATTCTACATACGTAAAACTATCTTCTACAGATGATGCTAAGACAGGGAATACGGCGGATGACGATGCAGTCTTTTTGCGTATAGTTAACACCCCTTATACAAGTGCGACTGTAAGTGTGAGCTGGGAAGATAAAGATAACACATTTAAAACAAGGGCAGATTCTGTATACGTTAAGCTTCAGCGTGCGGATATCGGGAATAATGAGTACGCTGATGCTGACAGGAATAGTGCGACCTGGAATGACGTGAAATGGGAAGACATTCCTGATAATTCTACCGGCAGCGGAAAAATTAAAGAGAATCTCGGAAGCAATACGGTAATTACGGAGCTTAATGCTACAAATAATTGGAGTATTAAGTATGATAATCTGCCACTTTATGTAGATGACACAAATGGATCGGCGCAGCGCTATGCTTACAGATTTATTGAAACAGACAGTACCGGAAATGGCTCTGTACCTATCGGGTATAGTCTTACTTTTGGTGCCACGGAGTATGTTGCTACGAGCGACGGAACTGAAAGCGGATATAGTAACAGTTATTCATCCGGTGCATATGCGACCACAATTACCAATACTCTGATTACCAAGCCGATAACTGTAGTTAAGAAGTGGGAAGATGAAAGCAACAAGAGAAATAAGAGGCCGGTTGATCTTGCTTTTAATATTTCGGAGGATACTTCTAAAGGAAGTGATGGCTCCTTTAATAGTGCTGTAAATAATCAATTGTCCAGTGCAAGCAGCAGTTTGACAGTTGACCGCATTGTTAGTAGCGATGGCAATACCTGGACCTACACTATTTCCGGTCTTCCTAAGTATGCTTACGGAAATAAAACCTATGGAAGCGATGCATCTTCAACTCCTACTGAACTGTGTTATAGAGTTACAGAAGATGTTGATGCGGAATATACGATTTCAGGCAGTAAACTTAAACTAAAGAATTATTATCAGACAAAATATGAGGAATCACCTGATCCTAATCCTGATACCACAACCATTGTTAATACCGGATTTGTGAATTTTGTCAATCTGAAAGTAACCATCAGTTGGGATGATACATTTGATAATGTTCCTGACAAGTATAAGCAAAGACCTGATGAGGTAACAATTTCAATACAGAAATCGGAAGATGGCACAACATGGAATGAGCATGCATCTGAGATTATAAAAGCAAATGAGAACCAGGCCAAGACAATTGAACTTCCTAAGTATGTAAATGATATTGTCAAAGCAGGCAATGAATACTCATACCGGGCAGTAGTTACTAAGGTTGGTGAGTCTGTTGCAAGTATTGATTCTACTAAGCTTACTGGCCAGGGCGGGGCATATTCAGTAGCCCATAGCTATGGAAAGTCAACTACTGAAGAAGATCAGTATTTTACTAATATCACAAATAAACTTATTGTCAGAAACTCTGTAAATGTTAAAAAGGTATGGAATGATAATGAGTCCACACATGAAGCTATAGAGGTTTCACTTTATAGTGTTAATTATGATGGAGGAGACGCACCTTCAGATGCAGATGTAAAAGAATCTTCGCTGTCAAAACTTTCCTTTACAGGTAGCCAGCAGACACTTAATGATTCTGAGAATACATGCACATATAGTAACCTTCCTAAGTATAACAAGGATGGTAAAATCATTGTTTATTATGTGAAGGAGGAAACTACAGGAAACTTTAAGACTCAGTATGCATCTGCAGAGGGCAGTAGCTGGCCTGGAAACAGTGCAGAGCTTTCTGATAAGCTTTGCCATAATACAAGTGAAGGCGCAGATGATAGCTTATATGTACATGTGATAAATACCCCTTTGACCAGCATAGTTGGAAGCAAGAAATGGGTAGATGATAATAATGCATTCAAGCTAAGACCAGAAAAAATCAACTTTACCCTGCAGAGAATAATTGCAGATTCTGAAGGAACAGTTCCGGATGATGCGGAATGGGAAAATGTCTTAGTTTCAGAGTTGTTAAAGACAAACGGTAATCCTGGAGTTGTAAGTGAAGAACCAGGAGACGCAGCCATGGTCACTGTTTCAGAAGTAAGTGGCTGGAAGGCGTTTGTTTCATCGCTTCCTCTTTATCAGCTTGGAGATGGTTCCAATCCTCAGAAGTACATTTACAGACTTGCTGAGCTTGATGAGGATATTCCAAATGGATATGAGCAGGATGGTTATGAATATGGTTCGGCTACTGGTGCAAGTAATTTGGCTGATGGTAGCTTGGGTGGCGTTAGTGCAAATGCTGGTAGTTCAGATAACGCGCAGACCAGCGTTGTTTCTAATTCTCTTTTGCCAAGAGAAGCTATAACTGTTGAAAAAATCTGGACTACATCATCTTCTGATGAAAAGAAGGATGCGACTATTTCGCTCTATAGCAGAAACTTTGCAGGTGGCGATGATAATTCAAGTGGAAAACTTCTCGCTGTAGAAAAGAACGGACAGAAGCTGACACGTACCATCTATGCAGCAAATGGATTTAAAACTGTATTTGAGGATCTTCCTTCCACCAATAAAGATGGAAAGGCAATAGTTTACTATGTTGTAGAAGAGGCAGATGAGGAAGCTGCTACCTCAGCTACCTATTACATAAAAAATGGCACTTCTTATGATAAGCTTTCTTCCTTCGAAGAGGCTAAGACTGATGGCACTGAAAAAGAGGTTACTTTCCGCATTGTGAATACCTCTTTTACAAGCGCATCTGTAAGCGTGAAATGGGAAGATAAAGAAAATGACTTTGGAACAAGGGCCGGCTATGTTTACACGAAGCTTCAGCGTGCAGACATTGGAACTGATGAGTACAAAGATGATGACAGAAATAATATAACCTGGACTGATGTGACCTGGGAAGGCATTCCGGAGAATTCTATTGCCAAGAGAATGATCGCTGATGGTAAGAAAAATGATGTGGTTATAACTCTGATTAATTCCTCTGGTGAATGGAAGACCACGTATGACAAGCTTCCGGCTTATGTGGAAGACGCTGGCGGCCAGGCACATCGCTATGCTTACAGATTCCTTGAAACTGATCGTGAAGGCAATGCTATTGTACCTATTGGCTACAGCCTTGTTCTAAATTCGGTAGATGATAATAATGCAACTAGTGGCGTATATGTTGCTACAAATGATGGAACTGAAAATGGATATAGCAATATCTTTTCATCAGGAAAATATAATACAGAGATTACTAACACGCTGATAACCAAGGATATTACTGTGGTTAAAATCTGGGGTGATAGTAATGACCTTAGGAAAATACGTCCTGCAGAGATCAATCTGTATATTACTGAACAGACACCTGGCAATGGAAGTTTCAACACATATGCTCTTGGTGGTATTTCGGAGAATGAAGGTGCAAATCCATATGGCAGCAGACCTGTGACAAATACTAATGGCAGGGCTACAGTTAATCGCACGGTTGACAGTGATAGGAATACCTGGACTTATGTGATTTCAGGTCTTCCGAAGTATGCTTATGGTAGTGATGCGTCCGCATCAAATCCTATGGAAATTGTCTATAAGGTTACAGAGGATACCGAAACTCCTGCGGATAACGGCATCATTATCAGGGATAAATATGAGACAACATATGCTGCTACGGGTGATACAACGACCATTACTAATACTTCTTATACTGATGATGGAGTTCTGATACTTGAAAAGAAGATTTCCGATGACGTTGAAACGAATTTTGCATTTACCTTTGATGTGAATTTGTTAAAACCGGATGGCAGTAGCGAAAAATTTGCTGGAACTTATTATCTTTATAACGCTGCTGAGGTTTCAAAGGTGCAAGGTACGTCACTACGTGCAGATGCGTATCTTGATAAATCTGCTTTCTCAAGCAGAGATGAAATGACTGCAGAAAAAGGCGTTGTTTATGTCGCTCCGGGTAAGGTTGCGGTTCTTGTGGATATTAACACTGGCTACAGATATGAAGTAACCGAAAATCCTACCAATTTGGGATTTAGAGTATCCAAGGTGGAAAATAATGGAGAAAGCTGCTTAGGAAGTTATACCGACGGTAAATTTACTGCTATCGGAGGCTCGGATAATACAACCATAAAAGATGGTACATCAGATGGAATGCAATCTGCCTATGCAACAGGAAAAATAGCTGATGTTGAATCTGCCCCAAGTAGGGTGACAATAACAAATTCGCTGCTTGATGTTTCATCTCATTATTTGGGAATTGAAAACGTAACTGAAGTGATCACAAATCACGCAGGAGAGGAAATCACCGGCGGTGAAGTTATGACTTATAGGAAAAACGTAGTAGTAAGCAGCGAAGACGATGTGGGTAAGAATTCCTATGCATATGTAAGCACCGGTACTCCATATGTAGAGTCTGCGTTGTCAGTAGAGTTTAAACCTGATACTGATGCAGGCTATGGATATGCAGATGAATTGACAATCGGATATTGGGAAAATGGCGATGGATATTCTGATGATCCTCCTCATACTATCGTGATTTCCAATTACATAGATACGGATTCAGAGGGCAACCAGGTTCCACATACCGGATCTTTGTTTAAAAAGTCTGATGGAACAATACAGGCAATAGATGCTTCGGAAGAGTTTATAAATGCGTGGTCACCTCTTCTTGCGGATGACTCGCCATATAAGAGAATTACTGTACTTCAGGGCTCGGTTGTATTAACTTTGGCATCAGAAGCAGGTGAACTGCCTCTTGTTACCCTTGTTCAGGTATCTTTTGTTGCTCCATCTCCTGCTGATCCATCATCAGGGATTGTAGATATCGTAAACAATAATAAGGGTGAAGATAATACGAATACCTCTATCGAAGGCGCAGGTGGACAGAATGGTACAGGTACTGATAAGGGGCAGAATATTGGCGGCTTTGATGTGGCAAAGAACAACACTAATCAGACAGATACTACGAAGAGTCAGACAAGTACAGACAAGAGCGAGGCAGGTGGTAGCAAGACAAGTACCGGCCAGGGTGAGACAGGCGGTAGTGGTAGTAAGGTGGCTACCGGCCAGAGCGGGACAGATGGTAGTGGTAGTAAGGTGGCTACCGGACAGAGTGAGATAGGTGGTAGTCAAACAAATGCATATCAAAGCAAGATAAATGGTAGTGAGAGTCAGAATGGTGATAGCCAGGGCTCATCAAGTGACAATCAGATGCAGACAAGTGGTGATCAGCAGACTACCAGCCAGACTGATACCGGTATATTAGCTCTTGTTTCTGAAGATGTACAAACTCTCATGGTGAATACTGCAGAGCTAAAGGGTGTTCGTACAGGTGATGAATCGCCGGTATTTCTTTTGAGAGCACTGTTTATACTCTTTGGAATCGCATTTTGTGCAGTGGCAGCTATATATTTCAAAATAGCGCATTCGGAAAAGGATAATGATGAAAAATAAAAGTAATACAAAAAGAATTTTAAGAATATTGCTGATATTTTTTGCTATAGGAATGCTTTGTACCGGTGGTATGCTGATCTACTATTGGATGGGGTATTCGTCAGACAGAAATGCTAATGAAGCCGTAAAAAGATTGGCATACCAGGCATCTGACGATGACATGAATAACTCGCTAAATAGCGGAGAAAATGGCAATACCGGAGACAATAAAGCTTCTTTTTCCACTAAAAGTATTAACTTCGGGGCACTTTCTGAGATGAATCCGGAAATAATAGGATGGATAAGTGCTTGTGGGGAACTGATAGATGGGCCTGTAGTTCAGACGGATAATAATGACTATTATCTCTCGCACCTTTTTGACAACAGTGAGGGAAAAGCCGGGTGTTTTTTTGCTGATACATATTCTAATCCTGCATTTGAATGCCCATTTACTGTTGTTTACGGGCACTACAGGAAAGATAAGAGTATGTTTTATTTCCTGCATTACTATAAGGATCAGGCCTACTACCTGGCACATCCCACCTTTACCATTTATACCGAGGAAGGGGAAAAGGAATATCAGATCTTTTCCGTATTCTATGGAGATTATGAGGCTGATTTTGAAAAACTGTACGAGTATGGAATTAAAAGCGCAGATAGTAGTGCTGATAAGGTGAAGAATATTTTCAATATGGCTACTTCAAAATCACTTTATGATATCCTGATCACCAAAGAGGGAGCAAAAATAGCAGATGCACTGGATCAGAATCTTGATAAAGGCGCAACTACTTCGGATATTGTGGTTTTGTACACCTGTGAATATTCAGGAGCCAATAACAGAATGTTTGTGTTTGGGATAAATTTAGATGAATAACATAAAAAGACATATTTTATAGAAAATTAATTATAAAAACAATAACAAATAAACGATAATATATATAGACGTTCTTTTTTGTGGGGCGTACTGTGTCTATTTTTTGTGTTGTTATTTTGACAATATTGGTGTGTATTCTTATTTGAAAGGAGACCGGGCATGGAAGGCATGAGTACTCAGGAGTTGTTGAATGGACAGGATCTTTCTACAGCTAATGTGGATGATCTTTTAGCTGCTATGCAGCAGGAGGAAGGAATTGCTACGCCGGCACCGGCTCCGGAAGCTCCTAAGCCAAATAGAACACGCAAAAAAACAGAGCCGGAACCTATAGCTGATCTTCCGGATCTTGATCAGATAATGAAGCAGGCTGCGGATGGAACGCTCCCTGTAGAACCTGTAGTTGAGGTGCCTTTAGATGTTCCGCCTACACCTGCAGCAGAAGAGCCTATAGATATGGATGCAATGATGGCAGCAATGGCAGCACAGGCACCAGCTGAGCCGGTTGTAGAAGCAGCACCTGAAGTGCCTGTAGATATCCCGGTAGAGCCGGTTGCTCCTGAAGCTTTGGTTGAAATTCCGGCAGAGCCCGCTGCGGAAGCTCCGGTTGAAATTCCAGCTGAGCCTGCGGCAGAAGCCCCGGTTGATGTGGATGCAATGATGGCGGCTATGGCGGCAGCAGAAACAGCTACAGACGTAGATGCAATGATGGCAGCAATGGCAGCAGATGCGGCACCAGTAGAAGCAGCACCAGAAATCCCAGCAGAGCCAGTACCGGAAATGCCAGTGGATATACCGACTGAACCAGCAGCAGATGCAGCAGTGGATATGGATGCAGTAATGGCGGCAATGGCAGCGGCAGAAACAGCCCCAGAAGAAGCAGCGCCTGAAACCCCAGCAGAGCCAGCACCGGAAATGCCAGTGGATATACCGACTGAACCAGCAGCAGATGCAGCAGTGGATATGGATGCAGTAATGGCGGCAATGGCAGCGGCAGAAACAGCCCCAGCAGAAGCAGCGCCTGAAATCCCGGCAGAACCAATACCGGAAATGCCAGTAGATATACCTGCAGAACCAGCGGCAGATGCGGCAGTAGATATGGATGCAATGATGGCAGCAATGGCAGCGGCAGAGCCAGCACCAGCAGAAGTAGCACCTGAAATCCCGGCAGAACCAGTACCAGAGGTACCAGTAGACATCCCAGTAGAGCAAGTGGCAGAGGCTACGGTTGAGATACCGGCAGCGCCTGCAGCAGAGATTCCTGTGGAAATTCCACCGGAGATGGATATTGATCCGGTTATGGCAGCTATGATAGCTGCAGGAGATGCACCGATGCCTGAAATGCCTGCACCGGAAATACCAGTGCCTGATGCAGCAGAAGCTGTCCCTGGTTCCGAAGGTGAGAACCTTGATGCAATGCTTAATGCTGAGGTGGATGCACTTACACAAGGGGCTCCTGAATCCGAAATATTGGTTGTAATGCCTACAGAGCAGCTTGAAACAGAGGAAGCGCCAGTTCCTGAGGAACCTGTTATGGATGCAGAGGCAGCACTGAATGAGGAAATTCCAATTGAGGAGATGGCACTTACGGAAGAACCAATTCCGGAAGATATACCGATTCAGGAGACAGCTCTTTCAGAGGATATTCCTGCTATAGAAGAAACAGAGCAGATTCCTGCCGAACTCGATATGGCGCAGGCAACCGATGCTCTATCCGGTGCAGTAGAAGATATAGAAGCCTTCCTGAATTCGGATGATTACGAGTACACTAAGGTTATCACAAGTACCAATACCGTAATCATTATTAAGACAAAGGACGGTAGTTCAATGGCCGTTATTTACGAAGACGGCGAATTCCAGTCCCTGGAGTCAGGCTATAGCAAAGATGGTAAGACATCTTACAGTGACATAATGAATGACTTTGTAAAAGAAATCATCAAGACCGGTGGA
>JAEEGL012321960.1_pt1 | contig 20010 bp, 4 predicted proteins | sample 9134231 | NCBI WGS metagenome assembly JAEEGL01 (sample SAMN16246548, study PRJNA631951) | gut metagenome | biome: gut microbiome; feature: rumen; material: fiber-attached | host: Bos | place: Iran: Karaj | collected 2018-10
TTATACCCTTCGCCGCTATACGCTTTTTGCAAATGTAACGGAATCGGATAATAAATCATAGCAGGAACGCCTTTTTCGTTCAACGCAGCCTTGAGCGCATCACGGTCAATTGACTCGGCAAACTGGATTGTATATTGATGAAAAACATGGGTCGATTGCGGATTACGGACAGGAACAGTAATTAGCTGACTACGCGAAAATGCTGCATCATAAAACGCCGCAGCCCGTTGCCGACTTGCTATATATGAGTCCAAATAGTTCAATTTAACATCGAGCACAGCCGCCTGAATACTATCGAGGCGGGAATTAACGCCAATTCTATCATAGTGATAGCGTTTGTGCATTCCGTGGTTTGCAATGCAACGAATTTCGTCAGCCAATGCGTCGTTGTTTGTGAAAATTGCACCACCATCGCCATAACAGCCAAGATTTTTCGACGGAAAAAACGATGTACAGCCAACCGTTCCCATACATCCTGATTTCACATGCCGACCGTTAGAGAACGTATATTCCGCCCCGATTGACTGGCACGCATCTTCAACGACAAACAAATTATGTTCATTTGCTATTGTAAGCAACGTTTCCATATCGGCATTTTGTCCGAACAAATGAACGGGAATAATAGCCTTTGTACGAGGAGAAACAGCATTTCTCACCGATTGTGGCGACATACAATACGTTTTCGGGTCAACATCAACAAAAACAGGTTTCAGTCCCAATAGTGCGATGACTTCCACGGTTGAGACGAACGTAAATGTAGGTGTAATTACTTCATCTCCAGATTGTAAGCCAAGTGCCATCAAAGAAATCTGCAACGCATCGGTGCCATTACCAACAGGAATAACGTGTTTTACGCCCAAATACGTTTCAAGATGATGTTGAAATTCAACAATCTTCCCCCCTTTGACGAATTCCGCGGATTCAATAACATTCTGTATGCCACGATTAATCTCGTCCCGTATCTGTTCGTACTGACTCTGCAAGTCAACCATTTGGATTTTTTTCATCGGCTTCAATTTTTCTTATGTGTAAGATAAGAGTCTGCTACCACTCAATCGTGGCATCTTCCGTAGCATACATATAATATGCCTGTCCAGCCTCAAGAGTTTCCACAGCGGTGTTGTCCAGAGATTTAACCTCGGTTACTTGTGCAGGAAGTTCCGAAACAGACTTGCCATTTTTGTTTGCCACGCCAACCAAATTCCAACCTGCATGTAACTGCGTTGTATATTGCTCAAGCGGAACGCCATCCACAGTCAATATCTCAGCTTTGTTAAGATAAATAAGGTATCCTTCCCCAGCCTGTATTGACGACAAACTCTGCAAGTTCTTGTCGTTCATTGTATAATAGAAACCAGCGAGATTTTTAATAATTGAAAAATCCACCTGCATAACCGACATAACATTTTTATCGGTAGGTTCAACATACAACGAAATCAAATTCCAACCTTTTTGCAATGTAATCGTCTGTCTTTCAGTATTTTTAACAACAGAAACTGTAATTTCAACCAATTCGCTCTCACAGCCCAAAATAGTTTGCGAAGCATAATAAATCGTTTCACCAACTTCGTTGGTTCTCGGTATAGGAGCTTCGCTCAACAAGATTTTCTTGGAATCGTACCATTGAACATTCTCTCCTTCTGCGACCAATGTATTTGCCGCTTCACCAACAGTATATGACAAATCCGTTTGGGTTGTCGGTGGTTCTGTTCCAATCGTTGGAAACGTATTGGAAATAAAATCGGAATAATTTCCAGCCGCATCAAACGCACGGACTTTCACAAGATATTCAGTTTGGCAAGTCAGATTTTTCAAAATAAACGAAGTCTCTGTTGTCGTTTGTTTCTCATCACCAACATATACTTCATATCCTGTAACTGCAACATTGTCTGTCGCTTCCGACCATTCTACCGTCATTGCATTCTGAACAATGTTTTTGGCAGTCAAATCGCCTGACAAGACAGGACTTTCGGTGTCGGTTTCGCTACCCGAAGTCACACCATATATCACGCCACGTCCGACCGTACTCATAAACACGGTTCCATACACTGCCATATCGCCCATCACAAACTGTCCATTGCCAGGTCCGCCAAATTGATGCATGTCATCGTTAATGCGCACCCACGTCTGTCCTTCGTCCGTACTACGGAAAATACCTGTTGTGCCATTAATTGTTGCCCAAACAAAGACTGTCGGGAATGTTTTTCCTTCGGCAGCTTTTCCAAATCCAACAGCTTCGCACATTGAGATGCCATTCATTTTTGTAAACGAAGTTGCCGAATTTGTGGAACGATACAAGCCATTTGTTCCACATGGAGCCCAAATATCGCCTTCAACACCAGGGACAGCCCGCATCTTGTAATAGCTCGTATAGCCTGTGGTTCCTTTTGCAGAGAAATTTTTACCTCCATCGGTGGAAACATACACGGTATTTCCGTTCGTAACATAAAACTTGTTGGAATTAGCACCATCGGCAACTGGATATGCGCCATTTATAGAAATGCCATTACATTGGGTCCACGATGTTCCTCTGTTTGTCGAATAATACACAGTACTGCCTGTTCCATCGTACGAATAGCCATTCGAAGTATTGGGACAATGGAGAATAATTGAGCCATTGGCAGAAACAGCCACGTGTCCACTTCCTTCTTTTCCCCCTGAACAATAATTCCACGTTTTTCCTTTATCTGTAGAATATTGCACATACGACGATTTGCTACCCGCACGCACAACCAACGAGCCATCAACCGCAGCAGCAATACCATGGGTTGTTCCCATTTCAGGCGTATGAACTGTGGACGGATACGTATCATACGAGCCATCAACAGCCGAATACAAACCGCCATCATAATCACCGACAACAGTTATTACTTGTCCAGACTCCAAACTCACAATGTCCAAGGGAACTGTTTCCTCCAATCCTTTTACCATAAATTTTAAATCTATGGTGGAAGAACTCAAATTGTCGGTCATAAACAATCCATTTCCTGAAATGAAAAAGCATCGTTTCGCATTAGACGGGTCTAACGTAGCACACCCAGTCCAGTGCATTGCGTGGTCTTTCACCCACGGAACAGAATTTGCATCAAATGTAACCTTGCAACTACTAAACAACGCTGTCCACGAAGAGCCAAGGTTGTCGCTTACAAAAATTTCATCGCCCCACGTAGCAGTTTGCCAGTCACACGAACCATCCCACGACTGCATTTTATAACAACCAACGCTTGTAACAACAATTCTATTACCCACGATGGAGATTCCACCATAACTATAATCCGACGTATTATCCGAAGGAGAAATATTCGTCCACGAGCCATTGTATTTATACACAAATCCGCCCGCAGTACCGATACCCGGTCCAGCGCCGTTAGCATACGTCACATACAATACACCATCTTTCATAGCACAACGGTGTGGCATAAACTGCGTAGGTTGTCCGCTGATAGCCGTCCACGAGTTTCCGCCATTCGTGGACACGTACAACGAGTTACCCGTTTGTGCCGTTCCCACATATATTTTCTGCGTCACACCATTGCTAACCGTTGATGTTTCATCGAATTGAACAAAATTGACACCCACGCCATTATTTGTGGATGTTACAGGAAACGAAACAGAATTCCACGACAATCCCCCATCGGTTGACTTGAACAATCCCGCCGAGCGCGAACCACAATAAATCACCTTACTATTATGAGGGTCAACAGCGAGACGTTCGCCCATCTGACGACCATCACCATTACCGTGGGCTTTGAATTTTGAGGAAACATCAACTATACGGAATGATTCACCATAGTCATCAGATATCATAATCACCGTTTTTCCGCCGCTAAAATAACTGATTCCTGCCAACACATACAGCATTTCGGGTTTTTGAGGGTCCAATGCAACACTTTCAATTCCAAACAAACCCTTATCCTCTTCTGAAATCCAATCTGTAAGCGGTTTCCACGATTGCGACTCTTCAATCCATCGATAGAGACCACCGACATCGGTACGGGCATAAAACAGATTTTTTTCAGTAGGATGCGCAACCACGCCAGACACGAAACCGCCACCGCCCAAAGGCAAACTCCCCCACTCATAGTTTTCTTCCGCACGCAGCACAGTCGCCAAGCATACGAAAAATATAACCACACACCGTTTCCATTGTCTCATACCCGTCAGCGCGCTTTTACTTCAACAACACCTTGATAGTTTTACGTTCATCGCCAGTAGTTACAATCACGAAGTACGTTCCTTTCACATAACCAGTCAAATCAAATTCCTGTGCATATTCACCGATTACCGATATTGTTTCGGAGAATACTTTTCGCCCTGACATTGCGTAGATTTCAATCTTACAATCTTGGGGAGTTGCCGTTTCAAACGATACAGTAAACAGTCCGCTTGTTGGATTTGGATACGCAATCACTTCCGACAATTGAATTTCGGAAACAGCATCAGGTTTTTGATTTCCTGGATCTTTCAGAGTAAAGATAATTTGATTTGTTTCCGCTTCTGCACCTTTGCCATCGCGTGCTTTAATCAAAATCATCTGCATTCCCATTTTACCCTTCGCATCCTTGATTGAGAATGTTGCCTTACCACTACCATCAATTTCACAAGTAATGTTGCTGCCATTCTCATCTGGAGTCCAAATTATTCTATCACCTTCCGCATCAAAGTAATAGTCATTCAAATAAATTGTGACAGGCTCATCAATTGCCAACGTTTGTGCAGGAATTGGTTGGAACGACGGAGCTGTATTTGCAACAACAGGTTTTGCAACCACACAAACCACTTCGCACGTTACACCACTTGATGCCCGTGCGGTAATAGTAGTTTCACCAAAGCCATTTGCTACAAGCAAGCACTGTGTATTGTTCTTCCACAAACCGTCAATATCAACTACCGATGGGTTGGATGATGTCCATTCAATAGCACTTGTTTCAGCATCTTCAGGATTTACAGTAATGGTTATAGCACTCATATCTCCAGTTGACGAGAAGTGGATTGTGTCAGCCGACGCAATGATTTCACGAATTGGTTCGTCTATTACAGTAACCTTACATGTTGCATAAATCGCATTACGTTCAGTTGAGCGAGCTTTTATATTTGCGGTTCCTTTTGTCAAACCCAAAATCACGCCCGATGACGACACTGAAACTACATTCGGGTCATCAGTTTCCCATTTCACTGTTTTACAAGAAGCATTAAGCGGCATTACCTGAGCCGTCAATGTTTTTTGCTCATTGATTACTAATTCCACTTCTGTTTCACTCATAACAACATTTGTTACGTGAATAGGATTCACCACAATTGTCATTGATGCTGGACTTGCATCAGGATTTGACACTGAACGAGCCGACACCTTGATATAACCTGAAACTTTACTTGTAAGGATTCCCGTACGGCTGTCAATTGTGGCAACCAACGTTGATTCGTCCTCATAATCAGCTTTTTGTTCGGTTACGGACCATACCAATGCTTTATTTGTAGCATTTGTTGGATTGAAAATAATTAGTTCCGACAAATTTATTTCCTCGCCAATATTGATAGTCTTCGATTTACCATTTGGACGAATGCTCGTAACAGGAATTGCTTTACTTGACACAGTTACAGTTGCCCATCCCGAAACGCCATTTTTCGCATTTGCGCGGACGATTGTCGTACCTTCACTCTCGCCAGTGATTTTTCCGCTTGTGGCATCGATAGTAGCGATGGTTTCATCGTCAACCGACCACGTAAGCGTTTTGACAGTAGCATCAGAAGGCGTTATGGTCGCACTCAACAGCTGACTTTCCGTAACGCCAAGCGACACATCACTAAGTACAATTTCTTGAATTTCAACAGCTTTTACTTCTACCGTACACGTTCCTGAAACACCATCACCACCTTTGGCCGTGATAGTAGCAAAACCAATTGAACGCGCTGTAACACTACCATATTGGCTGACAGTAGCAACCGATGGATTTGAAGATTCCCATACAATCGATTTATTGGTTGCGTTAGGCGGATAAATTTCAGCGGTAAGAGCTTGATATTTACCAAGTTGAATTTCAAGTTCCGATGGTTTGATTGTCACACTCTCAACTGGGATAATGTTCACAGTAACCGAAACTTCACACGTTGCTGTTAATCCGTTCTTTGTAGTTGCCGTAATAATTACAGGAACATCTTCGTCGGTCAATGCGTTTGCTGTGATTTTACCCGTGTTTTCATCAACCGACACTTTCGTTGCGTCCGAAGATGTCCATTTCACTGATTTGTCGGATGTTTTTTCTGGCAAAACTGTTGCAACCAACACCTGTTGTCCTTTTGGTTGTAATGTTACCGATGTAGGATTAACCGTAATTGACGTTGCCATCATTTCGTTTACAGTCACAGGAACTAAAGCTGATGCGTTCTTACCAACTTTTACAATAATATTTGTTGTTCCAGCCGCAACACCAGTTACGACACCATTCGACACCGTGGCAATATTTTCATTTTCCGAACGCCACGTAATAGTAGTGTCTGTCGCATTAAGCGGCATCCACGATGCGCTCAACCGTTCAGACTTATCAATGTCAACCGTTACAGATTCTGGTGTAATCGTCAACGATATTGGTTGTATATGCGATACCGTAACAACGCACGTCGCAGTTTTCGAACCTGCAGTTGCTTTTATCTCACACGTACCGACACCCTTGGCTTCCACATTACCATTTTCATCAACAGTAGCGACATCAGTATTTGCTGACGACCAAGTAACTGTTTTGTTTGTAGCATCTTCATTAACAGTTGCAGTCAATTGGACAGTTCCGTACATTTCCAAATTCGCCGTTGTCTTGTTCAATTCAAGGCTTGTAACTGGCACTGCCGAAATAGTAATTCTACACGATGCAGATTCATTATTTTGTGCTGTTGCCTTAATCGTCACAGTACCTTCTTTCAATAAAGTTACCGTACCATTATCCTTGTCAACCGTAGCATAATTTTCGTTTGACGAAGACCATACGATTGATTTGTCGCTTGCATCATCAGGTAAAACTATTGCGTGCAATGTAAATTCTTCGCCCAACAATTTTGAAAGCGAAGAACCTTCTTCTATCTCAACAGAAGTAACTGGAATAATATCCTTAACCACTTCAACTTCGACATCTTTTTCGAACGTTGAGAATCCATCGGAAACAACCACATGAACAACAGTTGAACCGACAGCGACAGGATTTATTTCACCATTAGAAACAGTAACATACGCTTGATTTTCAACATTGTATTCAACCGATGCCACGCAAGCATTCATTGGTTCTATAGTATAATTAATTTGTGCGGAACCTGATTTTTCAACAACAATCTTGTTCGTCTCAAGCGTCAAGCCTGTAATGCGGTTCGGACAACCAGTCATTTTCACAGTGATAGTTGCCTCTTTCGCAGTTCCATACGTATCAGTAACAACCGCAGTAACCGTAACATTGGCCTCTCCATATTCAAGGTTGTTGGTCAAAACACCTGTTTCGGAAATTGAAGCGCTTTCGTTATTAGCGCTCCATACGATAGATTTTGCTTCAGCTTTAAGAGGTTCTTTCACAAGCAATTCTGCCAAATCAACCGTCTTGCCTTGCGCCACGTTCACTGTTGTTTCGCTGAACGATACAGAAGTTAATTCCGGATATTTAACCGTTACCGCAACATCATCGGTTTTTCCATTTCCTGACGAAGCAGTGATTGTAACGTCACCAGGTCTTAGTGCCTGAATTTCACCACTTGTCAAACTTACGGTAGCAATCGATTCATCAGAAGATTTCCAAGTTACCGATGGATTTGACGCATCATCAGGAAGTACTTCTACAGCAACCTTTTGTGTATCACCCACATACATTGTCAATGTTTTTGGCGACACCGTAACACTTTCCACAGGAACAGCAGTTTCGATAACATTTACAGTTACAATACCCGTTACGTTGTTTTTCGTTGTTGCCACTATCGAAGTTGTACCGACGCCAGCAGCCACAATTGTATCACCAACCATACGAGCGACATCCTCATCAAGAGATGACCAAGTTAACCTCTTGTCCGTTGTGTTAAGAGGATTGAATGTCACAGCAACGCGCTGTTTTTCTCCCACACTCAAAACAACTTCAGATGGTTCCATAGCAATACTGATTGCTGTAACTGGAAGAATTTGAATAGTACAAGAACCAACAACAGTAGGATAATAAACCGACTTTGCTATAACTTGCACAGAACCTTCGGAAACACCAGTCAGAACACCTTTTTGTGTAATAGTAGCGATTTCCTCATTATCTGTTGACCATTCAATATCTCTATCTTCAGCCTCCAATGGCAAGACTTCCGCTGTCACTTGTTGAGTCATGTCAACGTCCATACGGCTCACAGTTGGAGTTACAATAATGTCGGTAACCGCCATTTTCTCAACTGTGACTTCACATTCCGCATACGAATTTTCGTCTTGTGCGGCAGTAGCACGAACAACCGCTGTTCCGTAGCCCATAGGCACTACCGTACCATTTTGAACTTTCACAACAGATTCCTTCGACGATGACCAGTTTATCTTCTTGTCACACGGATTTGGTGTAAGAATTTCAGCGGTAAGATTCAGTTCTCCATTCATATACAAGGTTTCTTTGGTAGAACTCAATGCTATTTCCAATGCTCCCGAATTGCAATCTCTTGAAACCACAACCTCGCAACTTGCCGATGTCACCCCGCTACCTGTTGTTTCCGCTGTAATTATCGCAGAACCAGCTGCCACCGCATGAATCGAACCATTTTCGACAGTAACAAACGACTCATTCGACGATGTCCAAGTAATCTCCTTGCCTTGCGCACATTCATCATCAGGAGTGATAGTAGCAACTAATTCAAAATCTTCGTCTTCCAACAAATCAACTTTTGTCTTGTTTAAGCTCAACACAATATCACCCGAACAATCTTTTGACACATATACATCACAAGTTTCCGTATGAGCTGAATACCCATCGTGAGCAGTAATAGTAATGGTCGTTTTACCTTTGGTAGCTTGCGAAGCTGTAATTAAACCAGCTGTGGAAATAGTTGCCACATCAGGATTTGAACTTGAATAAGTCACCGATTTCAAACATGCATTTGCTGGATACAACGAATAGGTAAGTTGTTTGGTTTCGCCATAATACATTGGTATAGAATCGCTTTCAGCGGAAACCAACGTGATTTTGGTAGGACAACCATTTAACACAACTTCCATATCTTTGGTAAATACATGATTGTTCTTATCGGTTACTTCTACCGTCACCACGATAGTTTCTTGACCATATACGACTTGATTTTTCAACACACCAACGCCACTAATTGTAGCAAACGTTTTATTTGAAACCGACCACTCTATGTTGTCTTTCGTGGCATTTTCAGGTTCAATTACCAAGTAGCTTGCAATATTTGCCTGCTCTCCTTCTGCCAATTCTATAGAACTTTGTGTGAACGAAACAGCCAACACATCAATTTTCAATTCTTCAACCGTATAAGTAATTGAGACTGTTGAACTTTCGCCTTCGGCATCTGTTGCGCTTACTTTTACAACCTCCGAGCCAATCCATTCTGGATCGACAGGAGAAACCTCCAACACGCCATTTTCGAGCGTAACAGTAAGATTTTCAACATTGTTTTCAAGATTCAAATCCAAATCTGCAACATCTGTCAAATCGTCGGTTACTTTCGCACGCAAGTTGATGTTGTCGAACGAATCGCCTTGCGATATTTTCTGTTCTGCTATAGCAGCCCATACAGGCGCTTGGTTAATAACGATTTCGACATTTTTACCCAAACGCAATTCATCAATTTTAATTGTACCGTTGGTAGCCGTTGCCGAACCTTTGTCGAAATAGATGTTCATTCCATATACGTTCGATGCGTCAATGTTGCCCAAATACTGGGTAAAATCGAATATATACGTAACCATTTCGTTTCCTGCCTCGCAAGCAACAGGAGCGATGCTCGACGACGTTTTCTTACCCGTAGCGTCGAACAATTCCACGAACAAATTAGTAGCGACAGTTGATTTCATTTTTACCGAAGCATACGGATAGTTCGTCAAATCAAGAATTTTTGTCGCCGATTCCAATACATTATATGTAATAGCATCCGATGAAGCGGAAGTTCTGTTGTATGCGACAGCAATATCGCCACCATTGTAATTCAGTTCATACACATTCGATGAACTGTGCCACCCCTTCATCGCAGGTTGAATAACCAAATCAGTATGACCTTCAACAACTTCAGGCGTCAATTCCAATTGAATTGCATATTCATTGATTACTGTCATATCCTGCGAAATCACGCTTACGTGTGCGACACCATTCAAATCAGATGCTTGCGCAATTTCGAGCGTTGCTGTTTCGTCGGAAACCGAAGCGGAAATTGTTGGAATTGTTTCCGTTCCAGCAGGTAAAATCAACGTATATTCGTGAACATCTTTGTTGAATGGCGACGACAATGTTCCTACATTTGATGACAAAGTAGCCAAATCAGCATTATTCGACAATACCACAACTTGTGATTGTCCCGTTGCAACCTTTGGACCGATAACCAAATCATCGATATATGCAGCTTTTTTACGTTCCTTCTTGCTATCGTTTGGTGCATACAAACCAATTCTCAACGCAACTATAGCCGATTTTGTAATAAAACTTGCTGAACCAAAATCAACAGAACGGGATTTTGTGTCTGGGTTTATTTCACCACTCATGTAATTCGACACGTTTCCATACGCATCAACAAGTGCCATACTGAAATTGATGTATTGATTCGACACTCTAATACCGTTCACTGTAGTTCCATCGTTTGGCACAGAAAGCGACATCGAAACATTTAATGCAGCAGAACCATCGAGCACGTATCCCGTTGGCAGATGATATTCCACATATCCATATTCAACATCGGTTTCCTTCTCATTAAGCGCAATTGCCACATCAGTATTCGCAGCCTGACCAAATCCACCAGGAGTAGTGTGTTCAGCGATGATATGGATAGAATTGTTTGTTGACAAATTTCCGATTCCCGATGAAAAATCATCAGACCATTCTGTCACAATGTTTTGAGAGCTTGACATTGTGTAAGTAAGCTCGTATTGTTTTGTAGAACCATCTTCAGCGGTAACTGTTACCACCGTAGCTTCGGAAGCTGTTTCTGCATAATCCACTTCAACCATTGCATTCGGATTGCTCGGAATAGCCGTAATGTAAGGGACATACGCCGTTGACAAGTTCACCACATAATTTTCAACCTCAGGGTCGAACGCTGGCGACATTGTTCCACCTGCCGAAATCAAAGTAGCAAGTGTTGCGTCAGGCGAAGCGGCAATTTTAAATGACACCTTGTAAACTTCACTATTATAACCATTTGCGGAAATTACCTTAATCACAGCCACATCGTTCAACGATTTTGCCTGTGTAATGGTAACCGTAGCACGGTCGTGCGCCGCCGTTGCCGAAATCACAGGAGCATCGGTTGTTCCTGCCGGCACTGCACATTCGTAATTCAAAATCGAAGTTGACAAAACTGGCAAAATCGTACCCACCTCCGATGTTAGGGTTTTGAGAGCGACACTTGAATTAAATGATTGATTCTTAACGCCATACGTTGGACTCATTGTTTCCCAATTTTCAGCAGTTTCAGGATAACGTCCATACGAAATATTTGCCGTTTGCGGGCCAAACGAAACTTGGTCAATAATCACCAAACCATCTTCAGTAAGTTGCGAAAGCACGACATCTTCGCCGTTCACAGCATCGAGGCTGAAATCCAAGTGATTTTCACCAAGCTCAGGTTTTCCGTCAGCCCAGAAAGTAAGCCATTTTCCAGCTTGAACTGTCGTTAATTTTGAGTTGGTTGTTGGAATCTTGAAACGGAGTGGAGTTCCCAACGAATCGCTAATATACAGACCACCTAAATCAATAGGTGCGGAAGTTCCATTGTAAATTTCAATATAGTCACTGTAAAGACCTGTAGCTTCATCAATTACAACAGACGAGTTCATAGCAAGAACTTCGTTTATTGTCACACCAGTGATACGCTCCACAGGAGAAGATTGTCGATTCGCCTCGCCAGGAGTCGGATTCAACATATAAATGAAATCCGATGTAGTCGAAGGATAGCGACCCATAGAAACGTCTTCGGCTTGGTTTGTATATGACAATTGGTCGATTATATAGTTTTCGGAACCACGCAACTGCACGATGGCGATATCACCTTTTTCCGCATTCAATTTGAAATCAACATGGTTAGGATTGATTGCAGTCTGCTTGTCGCACCAGAAAATATAATATCCTCCCGCACTTACGGTTGTTTTTGTCGGCTCGCCTTTCGGAATCATATACATAGTTGGATTGTTCAAATTATTTGTCACGAACAAGCCACCCAAATCAATAGCCGCATTTGTTGAGTTGTAAATTTCGAACCAGTCGGCATACGTACCTGTCTCCTCCATTGCCGTAGTTTGGTTTTTCGCCATAAACTCGGTAATTACAAGTCCGTCAATGTCAGTTCCTGAAACAATTTTATTTGACGAGCCTGGAGTCGTTTTTGTGAAAATTGTCAAATCAGAATAACCATCAGGATAGCGACCATACGAAACATCAGAATTTTGTTTTTCGTAATGAATACTGTCGAGCACAGTAACAGTGCCATTTGTTGATTTTTGCGCCAAAATCACAACACCGCCAGCTTTGTCTAATTTGAATGGTAGATGAAGTGCGCCTTCCATATAATCATTGTCGGCATAGAATCTCACAAAACCTTTCGACGGAATTTTTGTGGAATCCAACTGTGTATATGGAATTTGGTACATCGTAAGATTTGTGCGGTCGTCAGACAAGTACAAACCCGCCAAATTCACTTCAGAATTTCCATCATTATAAATTTCAATCCAATCTTCGTGTTTGCCAATTGGAGAAACGATATCGGTTGTGTTTGCAGCCAAGAACTCATTGATATACAAGTTTCTTTCCGTTGAACGGTTTTCAAAAACAGCTTTTATTGTGTAATCGCCCGTGATGGTCAATTTATATTCCAAATCCGATGAAAGATTTTGACCATTTCCCGTCTGCCAAGCCACGAATTTATAGCCATCTTTTGGAATTGCCGTCATACGGATTGGCGTGCTCTTGTATTGCGCACCAGAATAGCCCGAGGTAACATTCAAGCCGCAAAGTTGCACGGTACCTTGCGAAGCTGTGTAGTTCACCGTCAATTTTGCCGAACCTTTTTCGCCATAACGAGAATTTAAGAATCCTCTCATATTCGAAACACGTTCTTCGGCAAACGATTTCACGCTTGACGCAAGATAAGAACTATACCGCGCTGTTTCGCTTCTCTGCCATTTTGAGTCACTGATAGAACGCTCGTTTGCAATTTTGTCTTCTATATTTTGAATGATTCCTTTACTACGATTTGCTTCGTAAACCGTGTTCAACATATAATAGAACCGTTGAATGAACTCATTCTTGAAGTCGTCGTTCTTCATCATATAATCAAACAAGATTACCGGAGCATATTTTTTCTTATTATAGAAATTAGTGAATGGATTGTCATAAGCCTTACCACCCCACAAACCATATCCGAAATCAGTATCGTACCATGGGAAACGGAATTTACCATTTTCGGTGCGTGGTCGCCACAAACGCATATTATTGTCGGGCCAGTCGGTATTCTGACAGAATAGTTGGGCAATATAATAGTTAATCATATTGTCAACATCCAAGTAGTGGTTCTTTACATATTCATAATTTTCAGCCTCAGCCATAGAATTCTGCTTCAAATACAGCATCATTTCTTCGTAACGTAGAGAATCGCCATCAGAAGCATTGAAACTATTTTTTTCCTTGTTAATCTTCAACAAATCAATATTACCTTCGTCAACATAATCATAATAACCACCGAAATAATGTTTATCATAACGTTCACGCATATTGATGATACTCCAATATTCTCCGTTTAGATACATTACCACAGGATTATACGCCTGCGTTTCCAAATCGCACTGACCACGCACAATAGCCTGTGCCACAGCATCACGGGCGAACATACCCTGTTCCCAGTCGTTTCCTGAGTTTCTTAAAACAAATGATTCGTATGTATCAAGACCGTCTTCACCAAATATTGGATATTCAATTTTTCCATCTTCGTATTTCTTCCTCATTATAATATTGAGCGACTTCAAATCAGAGTGACGCGAAATAGCACCCATAACTTTTGCACCCGCATTCACACCAAACTGACGATTTCCGTTTTGGTCGAAATATTCAACAAATACTTTACGTTCCCAATCATCGTGGTTCCAGTTCGCAGTAACGTCGCCGTCACCTCCTCGTCTAACGCCATTCGTACCTTGAATGTAAATTCCGCTGTCTGCGCTGAAGAAACTTCCCTTGTCAACCGACACTGAAACTATCGGCAACGACGGGCGCGACATATTTATAAAGTACGTCTGACAGGCAGTAACACTTGGAACATAATCAGGATGGAACACTTTTGCCTTAATCACAAAACCTTTTTCCACTGAGCCCCAATTATATACCGACGGTTGAGACATAATACCATCGCCACTCGCCCATTGATAGTGCTGAACCTGTGTTTTATTCTGACGATTATAACCGCTGATCAACGATTCGCTTGATTTCTTTTCCGCAGTTATCGCACCTTCATAAATCGGAGAATTCTCGGTAGGTTCCGATCCGTCGGTAGTGTAGCGGATAACCGCCCCTTCCAACGACGACGAAAGCGTCACAGACTGATTCTTGCTGTAGAAACCACCAGCGACAGAAAAATTTGGTTTCGGCGCCAAACCTTTCACTGTGGTTGAGACATTCGCTTTACCCGGCGTTGGTTTCGATAATGCACCCCAAGCACCCGTTCCGTCAGCCATACGACCATACGTGTAATCAGTTTCAATTGAGGCAATTTTCACAGAATCCGCCAAAAACATCGTAGGCGAATACAAATACAGCACATCGCCACCCGACGACAATTTGAAATTTGTGTGCATTGCCTTTGCCACTACATCTTCCCCATCGCAATAAATCAACAAAAATCCCTTTGCTGCGATTGTTTGACCAGATGGAATCTGCCATTTCCGAGGTTTATCCTTATTGTCGGTCAAATAAAAACCCGCCAAATTCACCGCTGAATTCGTCGGGTTATACAATTCAACCCAGTCCTTATATTTATAAAAATCAGGATCCATCTGGGTTTTTGAATTCGAAGTTTGTATCTCATTAAGTTTTACCTGTCCGAATGTTGGAACCAACATTCCAAACACAAGAGCAATTTGAAGGATGATACGTTTCATTATATGATACCTTTTATTATATATACTAGACAATTAAATTTTAATAAACCCTATTCTATTTTCACACAATTCATTAACAAACTATGTATTGATAATAAGCCCCCAAAATTATAAAAACTCTTCGTTTTTTACTCCATTTTTTCAGCAAAATTTGTCGTTTCAGAAATTTATTTTAATCAAGCTGATTCTATGTTCCGTTTTTTTTATATTTGTAAAATTCAACACGTTTAGTAATTATTTTTTTTGATATAAAAAAAGGTTTTATGGGTATGAGAAAAACAATTTCAATTTTAATCCTTAGTGTATTTTATACACTATCTCTCTCGGCACAAAATTTTATTAACCACAGAGGACAGGACATTTTTGTTAGCGGTATCAATGTGGCGTGGATGAAATACGGAAACGACCTCACAATGTTCGACGAGGAAGAATGGACTTCGATATGCGACAATGTAAGAAATGCAGGCGGAAACACGCTTCGTTGGTGGATTCACGTTGACGGAAGAAGCACGCCAACCTACGACTCCAAAACTGACACTGTTATTGGAATTTCGGAAATTGCACTTAATAATCTTGAACTTGCGATGGACATTGCCGCCACCAAAGGAATTGTGGTGAGTCTTTGCCTTTGGGCGCATGGTATGGTTTGCACCGACGATGGCGACGCTGGGACAAAGCAGGCGATTGACCGCGTGCGACGCAATAAATTATTACTAACCGACTCCATTGCCACACAACGCTATATTGACAACGCTCTGATACCAATGGTGACCCGTCTGAAAAACCATACGGCGATTCTTTGCTGGGAAATATTCAACGAACCAGAAGGAATGACCAGTTATGCAAATTGGAAAAATTTCGACTACGTAACCATGACCGATGTGCAACGGTTTGTGAACATGTGTGCTGGCGCAATCCATCGTACCGACCCGAACGCAAAAGTTTCCAACGGGAACTGGACTATTCTCACTATTGCGAAATACGACAGTGGACAAAATTATTTCAGCGACGAAGCTCTATATAATGTAGGACACGACAAAGACGGATATCTCGATTTTTATATGTTCCATTACTACCCCGCTGAACGTGGTGCAGACTATTCGCCGTTCCACCGCACATACGACACATTCTACGCAAAAGAAACCGACAAAAAGCCTGTGATTATTGGTGAATTTCCAGCGTACGGAATGATTGCGCAGAAAGGAAAAATATTTCAGCCTGGACGACAGAATCAAAAAACGACCACGGAATCAATGCAGTGGCTCTACGACAATGGTTTCTCAGGCGGTTTGGGATGGACATACACCAACCACGACGGCAACGGTGGCTTGCCCGATATGGAGGAAGCATTTGGTTTATTGCAGGAAAAATACCCTGAACATATTATTATCCAACATGACCCTGCTTTCAACTATATTCCACAAATAAAAAAACGAATAGCTGATACGGTTTTGTACAAAAACGCCGCAAAAGTTGAGGCTTACATTAACGCAAACGACTATTTTTCCGATGATGCGAACGACCAACTTACTTATACAATCAGTTCAAAAGGCGTTGTTACAGCTGAAATTGCCGAAGACGGAACGGTCAGTTTCACGGCCAAAGCCGACACTACAGGACACGGCGTTATTGTAGTGACCGCAACTGACAAAGGAGGAAAATTCATTTCTCAAACATTCACCGTTCTTGTCCGTGAACAGGCCAACCCCAATGCCAACAAACTGCTCAATGCGTTTGTGACCTATTCCAGCGTTGAAGATGACCTATATCTGCCCTACTACGCAAATGACGGCGTTGATACAACTCGTTGGAGTTCACAATATAACGACGATGAATTTATTTGCTTCGATATGCTCCAAGAGGAAAATATCCGCAGAATTGTACTAAATTGGGAATGGAATGCTATAGAAAGCAAAGGAGCCTACGCCGATGCATACACAATTGAAACATCAAAAGACGGTAAATCATGGGAAACAGTGTTCACTGTGAAACAAGGACAAATCATCAAAAGTAACATTGTTCTCCGTAAAGACGACGAAGACCCGATTGTGTGCCGTTACATAAAAATCAACTTCACAAAACGCGCCACCAGCTGGGGATATTCGCTAACCGAAGTTCAAGCATACGATTTCGATGACCACGCCAACAACGGTGCACGAATCAAAGCTGCCAAAAAATCCATATTCCAAGCGGCACGTATCAACGAACCTTTTGATTATCAAATACTTCGTTCATTCTTTACCGACGAGAACTATGATGTGCTCACTATTACGGCAATCGACGAAAGCCTAAACTGCCCCTGCCTCCCCAAATGGTTGTCATTCGACCCATATACATATTACTTAACGGGGACACCATCAGCCGCCGATACAGGCTCCCACTACATTATGGTTGTCGCAACTGATTTCTTTGGTGTTTCAAATAACTTCGAGTTTGAAATTTATGTGATTCCTGACCAAACTAATATTCAATCTGTTCAAAATCCGCTTAACATTTACCCGAATCCATGCGCAGTTGACTCGTTCACATTGGAATTACCGAATGCCGAAGGAAAAGCGCTCGTTTCGTTCACAAACACCGAAGGAAAACTTGCGGCAATAAAATATGCGACATTCAACGGGGGACGGGCTACTTGTATGCGAAGTGGCTTAGCAACAGGAACTTACGCCATAACTATCCAATTAAACAACGAGACATATAAATCAAAGATTGTGATAGAATAATGAAACGAATAGCTACTTTATTATTCACAATATCAGTCTTTTGCAGTGGACTAAGTGCTCAACGGATTTCCATCCAAGGAAATTCGTTTGTCTGCAATGGGGAAAAAATATTTCTTGTCGGAACCAACACGCCGTGGGACAATTGGAACGATTTCGGAGGAAATTTCAATCCTCAATTTTGGGCTGACGAGTTTGCAAAACTTGAAAAAAACGGAATCAATAGCAGTAGAATTTGGATAAGTTGCGACGCCGCAGGTCAACCCCTTGTTGATGTCGAAGGTGTTACACATCCTGCCACACAACAGTTTTGGGATAATCTCGACTATTTGATGAATTTGGCGACAAAATATAAAATCTATGTCATCGCCACAATATCGTCGTTCGACAATCTTGACGAGACAAAACCTGCCTCAAAAAATTGGATGGCGCTGCTGAACTGTACCCAAAAACTCCAACAATACTGCGACACGTTCCTCAAACCTTTAGTGGAACGCTACAAGGACAATCCATACTTTTTTGCAATCGACATCTGCAACGAACCTGAATGGATGCACGAACATAAAAAATACGGCAAAATGGAATGGGATTTTATGCAGATGTTCGTGGGAATGTGCGCGGCGGCAATCCACTCTTATAACACACAAGTGCTTGTAACTGTGGGAAGTGCGTCGGTTAAATGGAGTTGTGACAAATTTGAAGGCAACAAGTGGAGCGACGCAATTTTACAAGATATGACAATGAATCCTCTCGCCTTTCTCGATTTTTGGCAGATACATTATTATGAATGGACAAACCAATTCGGCAACCCGTTCCACGAAACGCCCGAACATTGGGGCTTGGACGACAAACCGTGCATTATAGGCGAAACGCCTGCAAACAATAAAATTTACGGATTTCCAATCACTTACGACGAAATCTATTCGCTCCCCTATTCGCTCGGCTACGACGGCGTGTATCCGTGGACATCGAACGGAGCAGGAACGGGAGATTTCGGCACACTCAAGAATTTTGGAGATGCCGCAAAAAAAATATCACAACAAGTAAATAACTCTAAATCAAAGAAATAATGGAATTAAACGACGGTAAACTTTCATTCAGAGAAAAATTCTGCTACGGATTCGGTGACCTTGCCTCTTGTCTGTATTGGCAAACATTTATGTTGTATTTCACATACTTCTACACCGACGTATTCCTGCTTCCAGCGAGCATTGCAGCCACAATGTTTCTCATCACCCGTATTTTTGACGGCGTGAACGACCCTGTAATGGGTATGATTGCCGACAGAACGGAAACGAAATGGGGAAAATTCCGTCCATATCTGCTCTGGTTTTGCGTTCCACTCGCCATTGCAGGATTTCTCACATTCACCACGCCAAACTTTGGTCTGGCGGGAAAAACCATCTGGGCATACATCACGTTCTTCCTTGTGATGATTATCTACACAATCATCAACATTCCATATACCTCGCTGCTGGGCGTGATTTCGCCGAACTCAAACGAACGTACAAGCGTGTCGTCAATCAAATTTATTTTCGCATTTGCCGCAGGAATCATTATTTCTGCCACATTGTTGCCTGCAACGCAGAAACTGGGCGAAAACAACGAATCAATCATTCGTGCCGAAGTTGTTGACAAAACACTCACCATTAACGAACAAGATTCGCAAGGATTTGCAAATCTTACGCTTGACAATGGTCAAACGACAAAAATTATTGACGTGACCATTTTCAACAAAGATGACAACTACGACAACGATACGCTTTACAGCACGCCTACTGGCATGGTTGTAAAACTCAAGGATGGATTTGGCACAAAATCTATTGCTCTTGATGGTATTTTTGCCGAAGAATCGCCGATTTCCATTTCAAAAATATCGGTTCCAGCCAAAGGTTGGTCGCGATTCTTTATGATTGTCGGCGTGTTTGCAGTGTTGTTTTTCTTCATCACGTTCAAAGGCACAAAAGAACGCGTTCACCCACCAAA
>JAEEGL010977661.1_pt1 | contig 20009 bp, 23 predicted proteins | sample 9134231 | NCBI WGS metagenome assembly JAEEGL01 (sample SAMN16246548, study PRJNA631951) | gut metagenome | biome: gut microbiome; feature: rumen; material: fiber-attached | host: Bos | place: Iran: Karaj | collected 2018-10
ACTATATGTGCTGGTTGTATGTCATTAATGGCTGCTGGTGTTCCAATTAAAGCTCCAGTTGCTGGTATTGCTATGGGTCTTATTACATCAGCTGATGGAAAGGATTATACAATCTTAACAGATATCCAAGGTATGGAAGATCACCTTGGTGATATGGACTTCAAAGTAGGTGGAACAAGAGAAGGTATTTGTTCACTTCAAATGGATATTAAAATTAAGGGAATTACTAAACAAATTTTAAAAGAAGCTTTAGCTCAAGCAAAACAAGCTCGTATGGAAATATTGGATGTAATGGAGCGTCAAATAGCAGAACCTAGAAAAGAAGTATCTAAGTATGCTCCAAAAGTTGTTTCATTTATGATTAAACCTGAACAAATTAAAGATGTTATTGGTAAAGGTGGAGAAACAATTACTAAGATTATTCTTGAAGCAAGTAATGTTAAAGCAGTAAATGATATGAATGCAGTTAAAGTTGATCTTGAAGATGACGGAAGAGTAACTATTTACCATACTGATAAAGAAGTAATTGAAAAAACTCGTAAGATGATTGAAGATATTACAAGAGAAGTAGAAGAAGGACAATTATATACTGCAAAAGTAGTTAAAATAGAAGAATTTGGATGCTTTGTACAAGTATGGCCTGGATGTGAAGGATTAGTTCATATTTCAGAACTTGCAAAAGATAGAGTAGAAAAGACAACTGATGTAGTATCACTTGGTGATGAAATAGTTGTTAAATGTATCGGATGGGATAAAAAAGGAAGATTAAACTTCTCAAGAAAAAAAGTATTCCAAGATGATAGTAAAAAAGAAGAAAAAGAAAGTAATAAAAAAGCTCCAAAAGAAGAAAAAGAAAGTGTAAAAGAAGAAGTATAATACTTCTTCTTTTTTATTCATATAATTGACTAAAAATAATAATTGTAGTAATATTTGTTTAGATAATAGAGAGGGAATAATATGAAATTATTGAATAAAAATAAAGGTTTTACATTAATCGAAATATTAGCAGTTATAATTATTCTTGGTGTTATAATGATTATTGCTTTACCTGCTGTAACTAGTTATCTTGGAGGATCTAGAAATGCAGCATATATTTCTACAGTAAATAAGTATATTGATACTACTATAGGAGAAGTATCTAGTTTTGAATATAGTATTAAAAATAAAGATTATACTTATTATATTCCAACAAAATGTTTAGATATAGAAAACGATATTACTGAATCACCATATGATGAATTTTCTGAAAGTTATGTTGTAGTAACAAAAAATGATGATAAAAATGATTACTATTATACAGGATATGATTTATCTGGACACGGAATTTTATTAACATATAGAGATTTGTTAGAAGAATCAGTTATTAAAACTGATATAAGAAGTGTAGATACTACTATAGGAGTAGGTACTAGACCATTTACTTATGTTTATAGTGACACTTGTGATAAAACTGGTATAAAACAAGATGTAACATCATCAATAGATGAAAAAGGTAAGAAATCTGATGTAACTAATGAAGGACAAACTAAACCAACACCTAGTCCTACACCAACACCAACAGGTAGTACACCAACACCAACTCCAGATAATCCATATGCTTATATTCCAACAAATGGAAAAATAAAAGTGACAATTGGAGATAATAATAGTACATTTAATAGATATGGTCTTGTATTCTCAATTTATCAACTTGCTTATGGAACTTATGGAGAATGGTTTATGAAACCAAACTTTACAAGTGCTACTACATATAAAAATGATGATAATACATATACATTTAGTTTATTCCCTAGTGAAATACATCAAAGAATAGTAAGTCATAATGTTGCTCCAGTATATCAAAGAATTACTAATAATTTAGGTGTAGTTGAATTTCAAAATCTTCAACATGGAATATACTTTGTAGAAATGGTTGCAGGACCAAATAATCTAACGGTTCCTTCAATGATTGTATTCGTACCAAATGAAAATGGATCATCAACTGTAAATGTTGTTCCAGATATTACTTATTAAATAATAAAACCCTAGATTTTATCTAGGGCTTTTTAATTATTGGCTTTTTGCTATATATATTATCTTTTCTATCAGTTATTAAATTATAAATATTATCTACTCTTAAATCAATATTTAATAATTCAATATTATTTTTATTAATATTTGATATTATTGGAATACTGATTTCTTTTTTTATTTTATTTAAATATGATTTTCCTTTATTAGAAAATCCAAGTATTCTTATATATTTTAAATCATTTTTATTTTCTTGTTTTGTAAAAGAACAAAGAATATGTATTAACATTCTATTAATTTTATTATATGTATATCTTTTTGATTTTACTTTATTAATTAATTCATCTATATTATTTGAATTAATTATTTCTTTTTTTAACTTATTATCTATTCCTTCATCTACAGTTTGATAGATACTTAAATCTCTATCAGTTATAATTTTATATTTAATAAAATCAAATATTTTATTTTCACCTATTTTTTTAATATTACTAAGAGATTCTTTTGGAAGAGTATTTGATATATCAATATTATCTTTTAAAGCTTCTCTAATACTAGTTGCACTAGATATATTATTATTTAGTTCTTTACTATTATAATCATTAGTTCTTTTTATAGTTATTGGAGAAATATTATATTTATTTTTTATTATTTCTTTAACATATGAAAGTCCTAAAAGATCATTTGGAGTATTTATATTTTTTTTAGATATTTTATTTAAAGCATTATTCATTGCAGTAGGGTAGTTAATACCTTTATCTAATTCTTTTTTTACTATAGTTTCATATTCTTTATTATTTAATTGAATATTTGCTATTTCAATTAGTTCATCTATATTATTACTTTCACTTCCAAATACTAATTTATTACAGTCTAATTCATTAAGTATTTTTATAGCTCCTTTAGCAAAAAAATCACTTGATTGAGTTGCAAATTGAAATGGAAGTTCTACTACTAAATCAATTCCATATTCTAATGCTATTTTTGCTTTATCATATTTTTCTATAATACTTATATTTCCTCTTTGAGTAAAATTTCCAGACATAACTAAGATAATTGGTTCATCTTTAGCTATTTCTTTTACTTTTTCTAAATGATATATATGACCATTATGAAAAGGATTATATTCACATATTATTCCTACTGCCATAAAAACACCTCAAATATATTATATACAAAATAATAAAAAGTACTAGCATATTTTACATTTATAGTATATAATCTCTATTTGGAGTTGATGTTGTTTGATAGACTTAACAAAACTTTATTCTGGTACAGTAGATGAATTATCTTTTGATGGAGAATATGTTATTCCTCAAGAGATGATAACTGATTCAAGAATTATCTCTTTAGATAAAGTTATAATAACTAATAGTAAAATCAAAAAACAAGAAGAATATGAGATTACTCTTGATATAAGTGGTAGAATGAAAATTAACGATTCAATTACACTTGAAGAAGTATGGTATCCATTTAATATTCAAATAGAAGAAAAATTAGATGATTTTGTAGAAAAAGATAAAAAAGCACTTGATTTACTTGAGTTTTTATGGCAAAATATTGTATTGGAAGTTCCTCTTAGGTATACTTTAGTATCTGATTACAAAGAATACTGTGGAGATGGATGGAAGTTGGTTAGTGAAGAAGAGTTAGATAATAATCCTTTTAGAACACTATTAAATAACGAAGATAGGAGTGATTAAATATGGCAGTACCATTTAGAAAAGTTTCAAAAACTAGAAAAAGAATGAGAAGAAGTCACAATGCTTTAGAAGTTGTTGGAACTACTACTTGTCCTGAATGTGGTGCAGTAATTAAGCCACACCGTGTTTGTAAGAAGTGCGGAAGTTATAAAGGAACAAAAGTTGTTGAAAAAAAAGAAAAAGATGCTGAATAGGCATTTTTTATTTTTGTCTTGTAGAATAATTACTCATGTGTTATTATTAAAATGTAAGTTATAGGATAGTTCCTATTGTAGGGAGGATATAAAATGAAAAAGATTAATTATTTAGGGTTAGTTGGAGTTGGATTAGGAGCACTTTTATTAACTGGATGTGGAGAAACTTCTCATACATTATCTTGTGATTTAAAAGGTGGACCTCAATCTAATCATATTGAAGTAGAATTTAATGATGATAATTCTAAAGTAAAAAAAATTCATACTGAAATAACTATGAATATGGGAGATACTGCAAACGAAGAACAAATTGAACAAACTAAACAATATCTTGCAGATGGTTGTAAAACAACAGGATACAAAAACTGTGACGTAAAAGTTGATGGAACAAAGATTATTTATTCATATGATAATGATCCAGAAGATGCAAGCTTTGATGCAACTGGAAATATGGAAGCAGTTAAGAAAGCTTTAGAAGAAAACGGACATTCTTGTAAAGAATAATAAATACCACGAAAGTGGTATTTTTAATTTGACTTTTTTATAACTTAAATGTACTATAAATTTGGTGATTTATTATGAACTATCAAGTAGTATTAGATAATACTTTAAAAGAATTAGTAAAAAATAATATAAGACCAAAACTTTTACTCCATGTTTGCTGTGCACCTTGTTCAAGTTATGTTTTAGAGTACTTAACTAATTATTTTGATATAACAGTTTTTTATTATAATCCTAATATTTCATCAGTAGATGAATATAATAAAAGATTAAAAGAAGAACAAAGATTTGTTGTAGAATATCCTTTTAAAAATAAGATAGAAGTAATTCCAGGAATATATAATAATGAAGAATTTGAAAGAATTATTGAAGGCCTTGAAAATGAAAAAGAAGGCGGAGCAAGATGTTTTAAATGTTATAGATTAAGACTCCTAGAAAGTGCTAAATATGCTAAAGATCATGGATTTGATTATTTCACTACAACATTAACAATTAGCCCATATAAAAATTCAAGTAAGTTAAATGAAATTGGTCATGAATTAGAAAAAGAATATGGAGTTAAATATTTATATTCTGATTTTAAAAAGAAAAATGGTTATAAAAGAAGTATAGAATTATCTCATGAATATAATCTATATAGACAAGATTATTGTGGATGTGTTTATTCGATAAGAAACAAAATAGAAGATTAAAGAGAAAGAATTTGTTCTTTCTGTATTCAAATAGAAGTGTAGAAATACACTTTTTATTTTACTGTAAACCTCGAATAATATTTACGTAAAATAGTGGTATATAAATGTAAAACAGTGTATAATTAAATATAGATTTGAGGTTTTTATGAATATTAGAATTGTACAAAATGGAGATTTATTTGAAAACTGTTATTTGCTGGAAAAAGAAAATAAAGTTTTGATTATTGATCCAGGAAGTGAGTTTGATAAAATTAATTCATATGTAGAAGATAATGAAGTTATAGGTATATTAATTACTCATAGACATAAAGATCATATTGGAGCGCTTGAAGAAGCGATTAATACATATAAATGTCCAGTATATGAAAAACTAAATCTAGAGGAAGAAACCTATAATATTGGACCATTTTCATTTAATGTTATTTTTAATCCAGGGCATACTCCTGATTCAATTACTTTTTATTTTTATAAAGAACATATAATGTTCGTTGGAGACTTTATATTTGAAGGAAATATAGGAAGATGTGATTTACCTGGAGGAGATATGAATGAGATGATGAAGTCCATTCAAAAAATAAAAAGTTTTCCTGATGATACAACAATTTATTCAGGACATGGTGAATTTACAAAATTAGGCCATGAAAAAAGATGGAATTATTATTTTAATAAATAAAAAGAGGTGTTTTATATGTATATTGATTTAATAGTAGTTGTTTTACTTTTATTATTAGTACTTTTATTATTTAAAAGATTTTCTTCATTTGTATATGCAGTAGCAATTATTGATATTACTTTAAGAATTCTATGTTTCTTAAAAGTAAAAGTTCCTTTAAGAGAACTTGGTAATATCTTTCCAGAAAGTATTCCTGCAATCTTTGAGAAATACACAAAAGATATAGTACTTGATTTACTATTATGGGCATATGTGTTTATTTATGTTTGTTTCTTAGTATATATAACAAGTTATTTTATAAAGAAAAAGAAATAGAAAGGGATTATTATGGAAAAGAAATCAAAAAGTACAACTAAAAAACCAACAAAAAAAGTAGTTAAGAAGCCAACTACTACAAAAAAGACTAAATTAAATTCTAAAAAGAAAAGAGGGTTTACTTTAATTGAGTTACTAGCAGTAATAATAATACTAGGTATCTTAATGATTATAGCAATACCATCTGTAACTAATTATATTAATGATTCAAGAAAAAGTGCTTATGTTGATACTGCTAAAGAAATAGTGTCAGGTACGCGTAATTTAGTAAATGAAGGAAAACTAGGGATGTATGATACTGGAACAACTTATTATATTCCAGCAAAATACGTTAATACAGAAAATGGATTAAAAAGTCCATATGGCGAGTTTACTGATACTTCAGCATATGTTGGAGTAATCTATGATGGACAAGGATATAAGTATTACTGGATTAGTTCTGATGATGCAGGACAAGGAGTACCTAATATAACACTTGCAGATAAACTGGATACAGATGATATAGTAAGTGATTTAAAACCAGAAGATATAAAATCAACTATTGAAAATACAGGAATAGGAGATAGAACTACAATAAAAATATTAAAAGTTGATGGAACTTGGGAAGATCAAATTGCATTAAGTAATACTGACAATAACGTATCTGAAGATGGTGCTGGTGGAAATGGAAGTGGAAATGCTGTTGATCCTGATGAAGGTAAAATAAAATGTGATCCAGGAACATATCTTGCTAAATCATCAGAAACATGTGCAAATTGTCCTTCAGGAAGTTATTGCCCTGGTGGAAAATATTTATATAATGAAAATGATGATCAAGGTATAGCAAAATGTACGATTGGAAGTTATAGTAATGGTAGCTCACCAATTTGTTCAGCATGTCAAGGTGGTACTACAACCTATTATGATGGATCATCATCATGTTATTACAATTGTAGAAATAGTTTTGGTGCAAAAACATGGAAGACATCTAGTTGGACACCTAATCAGGTTAATAATTTATGTCAAATTGATTCTTGTAAAACTATTTCAAATGGTTCATTTACATTAAATAATAATGTATGTGAATTAACAGGAACAGTACACACATATTTATCTTCTACGATAAATGTTGGTAAAAATCTTTCTGATTTATCACTTACTGACAATGTTGGTTTCCTATCATGGAGTGAACTTGCTAAGGAAGCAAAATATATAAATGTAAAATCTGTGGTTGAAAATAATGTTATAAATTCTTTCGAATTATGTTTTAAAATAAATGGTAATGGTATTTATGTTAGTGGAGGTAAATCAGGAAATTACTGTTTTAAAGTTCCATTTGATAACAATATTAATGAAACATATCAATACAATGTAAATATATTGAAAAGTATATTTGGATCTAATTTTGCAACAAAGTGCTCTGAAAATAGCGATGGTTATGTATGTACAACAAGAAGGGCAACATATTTAGGCTATGAATTTAAAGTATTAAAGAATGGTATGGTATCAGTTTATCATGATGATCCAAATAGTGATAGTTCTAGTATGGAAAACCCTTATTGTTATGTAGATGTTAATAAAATTGCACGTTGTCCAAGTAGTAGTTGTCTATCAGGAGATACAATTGTAGAAGTATATGATGAAAAGAAGAAAAGAAGATATAAGAAGAAACTAAAAGATGTAACTAAGGATGACTTAATACTATGTTGGGACTTTGATTCTTGCAAGATAGTTTTTGTAGAACCTTTATGGATAAAGAAAATAGAAATTATGCATAAATATTATTTACTTGAATTTAGTGATGGAAGTAGTTTAAAAATAGTTGGAGATCACAAAGTATTTGATGCTGATAGAAATTTATTCGTTAATGCAGGAACAGATAATGAATTAAAAGTTGGTTCTCATGTATTTAACTCTAATGGTGAACTAGTAGAATTAGTATCAAGAAAATTATTTGAAGAAGAAATAGAATCTTATAATATAATTACAAATCATCATATTAATATATTTGCAAATGGAATTCTTACATCATGTGTATTCTCTAATATTTATCCAATTAAAGATATGAAATATATAGAAGAAGACATTGAAAGATTAACAAATGAAGATTTAGAAGAAATTGATGAAAAATATATTGAAGGTTTAAGATTAAATGAAGTTCCAACTAACTTTAGAGGAAGCAAAGAAGAAACTATTTCATATGTTAAGAATTATGTTCAAAAACTAATTTCAAAGGAAAAATAAAAGTATATAGAAACTTGGTGGAAGAGAAATCTTCCTCCCTGTTTTAAATAAAAAGGAGATTATAGTGGAAAAAAAGAAGGTTACAAAAAAGCAAGTTAAAAAAACTACTAAAACAACTGTGAAAAAAACAACAGCAAAGAAATCAAAAATTAAAAAGAAGGGTTTCACATTAATTGAATTGTTAGCAGTAATAATAATACTAGGTATCTTAATGATTATAGCAATACCATCTGTAACTAATTATATTAATGATTCAAGAAAAAGTGCTTATGTAGATACAGCTAAAGAAATAGTGTCAGGTACGCGTAATTTAGTAAATGAAGGAAAACTAGGGATGTATGATACTGGGACAACTTATTATATTCCAGCAAAATACGTTAATACAGAAAATGGATTAAAAAGTCCATATGGAGAATTTAAGGATAATTCTGCATATGTTGGAGTAATCTATGATGGTCAAGGATATAAGTATTACTGGATTAGCTCTGACGATGCAGGACAAGGAATAGATGAAGTAACTCCAGTAGATAAACTAGAAAGTGATAATATTAAAAGTGATTTAAAACCAGAAGATATATATGATATTGTAAAGACAACAGGAATAGGAGATAGACCAAATATAAAAATTCTTAATCCAAATGGTGGATGGGAAGACTTTAATGCTGATGATAATGTATCTGAAGAAGGTGAAAAGATTGATAATTCAATTCATTTACCTGCTATAGATGTATTATTAATTAATTCTTCTGGACAAACAAAAGAAGAAAAGAGTCCATATGTAATCTATCCATCTAAAAAAGGAAACTTGTTATGTAGAGTACTATATGATAACAATTCTTCATATGGATTACAACTTGTTACAGATAATCCAATAGATACAGTAACATTAGGAGTTAATGATCCAAATCCAAATGTTTCCGGATCAGGTAATACTCGTGCAGGAAATTCATATAATAGAGCTGTTATGACATTAAATGAAAAAGCAATGGAATATAAAGATACAAATGGAATTGCGAACGATGCAAGAAGTATTGGAAGTTTGCCTAATAATAAAAATTATCCAGATAATCTAACTGGTACCTCAAGAAATAATTTATATTGGAAACACAATAGCTCTTATTATCATTATAGTGGAATGTCTTCGTTTAATAATAAGTATTTTGATAGTGATAATAATCATACTTTTGATGTTGCAGCTTTAAGAGAAATTGATGGACTTGATTTTGATGATTCACAAAATTACGATGAATATTGGCTTGCTTCACATTTCTTTAATTATCGAAAAAATTCTAGCTATTATACTTTAATCAGCTTTAATATTTTAACAATTAACAGCCAAGGAAGATCTACCAATGGTCATAGTTTATTAGGTAATATTGAAGGAACAAGTTCTTATGATACTATAACAAAGGGATTAAGAGCGGTATTTAAAATTAATAATGATGTTTATGTAGTTGGAGGAAATGGTTCCAAACAAAAACCATATATTTTGAGTAAAGAATAAATATGTTTACGATATATCTATTGAATAATAAGTTATTATATAATTATTATTCAGTTAAATAGTAAAAATCTACTTGAATTTATTAAATTAATATAATATAATACTTGTAGCAACTTGGGTGGAAGACGTGTCTTCCACCTTTTGAATTAGTTAGAGGTGAATTATGAAAGAAGATTTAATTAAAGAAGTTGGAAACAAATTAGATGAATTAAACGTTTATATCTATGATGTTGTTGAAGAAAAAGAAGGAAAAGATACTTACTTAAGAGTAGTACTTGATGCTGAAGATATTATAGATATAGATAGAGTAGTAAAAGCTACCAAGATAATTGATCCTATTATTGAAAAAATGAATTTAATTGAAAGTGAGTACATTTTAGATGTGTACGCTAAATCAAAGGGAGATGAATAAGATGGACGGAAAAGAATTTATAAAAGCAGTAGATAATATTGTTAAGGAAAAAGGAATCGATAAAGAAGTTGTATTTGATGCTATGGAGCAAGCACTTGCTACAGCATACAAGAAAAACTTTAACTCATTAACTAATTCAAAAATAGTAATTGATAAAGACACTGGAGAAATCAAAGTATATTCATTTAAAACAGTTGTACCAGATGAAATGGCAACTGATGAGTATTTAGATAGTTTAGATGATAATGATGAAGAAGCAGTTGAATTTAATCCTAACTATCATATTACTTTAACTGATGCAAGAAAAGAAAATAAAGCACTAAATATTGGAGATACAATTGATACAGAAGTAACTCCAAAAGACTTTGGACGTGTTGCTGCATCAACTGCTAAACAAGTGCTTGTTCAAAAAATGAGAGAAGCTGAAAGAAGTTCATTAGTTAATGAATATGGTGATAAACAAGATGAATTACTTGTTGGAACAGTTGAGTTAGAAGATGTTGATAACTACTTTATTAATCTTGGAAGAAGTAATGGAATCCTTCCAAAGAAAGAATGTATTCCTGGTGAAAAAATTGAAATGGGAAAACAAATTAAAGTTTATGTTAGCAAAGTAGATAATAGTGGAAAAGGATTATTTATTCTTTTATCTAGATGTCATTATGGATTTATTAAAAGATTATTTGAACTTGAAATACCTGAATTATCTGATGGAACCGTTTTAGTTTATAGTGTAGCTAGGGACGCTGGTGCAAGAAGTAAGATAGCTGTTTATAGTGAAAATGATAAGATTGATCCAGTAGGAGCATGTATTGGAGAAAGAAAATCTAGAATTACTAGAATTCTTGATGAATTACATGGAGAAAAAGTTGATATTGTTAAATATGACAAAGATCCTCAAGTATTTATTGCAAATGCACTTGCACCTGCTAAGAACTTACATGTAATTATTACTGATCCTAAAAAGCAAGAAGCAATTGTTGTAGTAGATGATGATAACTTCTCACTTGCAATTGGTAAAAAAGGACAAAATGCTCGCCTTGCAAGTAAATTAACACATTACAAAATAGATATTAAGAAAACTGAACAAGCAAGAGAAATGGGAATCAACTTTAGAGACTAGGAGGTGTTTTAATGAAAGTTAAAAAAATACCGCTAAGAACTTGTGTAATAACTCATGAAAAATTTCCTAAACAAGAGTTACTTAGAATTGTAAGAACTCCAGAAGGAGAAATAAAAGTTGATTTAACTGGAAAGTTAAATGGACATGGAGCATATATTAAAAAAGATAAAGAGGTAATAGAAAAAGCAAGAAAAAGTAAAGCACTTGAAAAGTATTTAGAAACTACTATAAGTGATGATAAATATGAAGAGATGCTTAAGACTTTGGAGGTGTAAATATGGCAGATAAAAAAGATGATAGACCAACATGGGATGAGTACTTCATGGAAATAGCAGATGTAGTTACAAAAAGAAGTAACTGTGTTTCAAGAAAAGTAGGAGCTGTTATAACAGTTGATAATCAAATTATTACAACAGGTTATAATGGAGCACCAAAAGGATTACATCACTGTGTTGATGCTGGAGGATGTTTAAGAAAATTAAATAAAATTGAATCTGGTACAAGACAAGAAGTATGTCGTGCAGCTCATGCTGAACAAAATGCAATAATAAGTGCAGCAGTAAGAGGAGTAAGTATTAAAGGTGGAACATTATACTTAAATACATATCCTTGTTCAATATGTACAAGAATGATAATAAATGCTGAAATTAAAAGAATAGTATACGATAGTGATTATAATGATCCACTATCAAAAGAAATGCTTGATGAAAGTGGAATAGAAGTTTTAAGATTAAAAAGAAAATAATAGGAGGTGTTATTTATGATGAGTATTTTAGAGTACGCTCAAGATGTAAATAAATCCGTAGAACAAATATTTAAACTATGTGATAGATTAGGTATCAGTTATGATGATGAAAATACTGTATTGTCTGAAGATGACATAGTTTTACTTGATGGCGAAATTGGAAATGAAGAAGAAATAGATGAAGAAATCATTAACGATTACGCTGAAGAGGAAGAAATTGAAGAAAGAGTAGAAAAAATTATTAGTGATTCAAAGATTGATATTGATAATACTACTAATAAACAAAAATTAAAAAGTAGACAAGAACGTCAAGAAAACTCTAAAGTTAAATTTCAAAAAGAAAGAAAAGAACTTTATAAACATAAAGAAAAATTAATGTCTAATGTAGAAGAGAAAAAAGAAGATGTAGTTTTATATAAAGAAGATATGACTGTATCTGATTTAGCAGAATTATTAAATGTATCTACTACTGAGATTATTAAGAAATTAATGAAACTTGGAGTAATGGCTAATATTAATTATGCTTTATCTTTTGAAGTTGCTGAACTAGTTGTAATTGATTATGGAAAAGAGTTAAAAGCAGCTGATACAAAAGATATAAGTAATTTTGAAAAATATGAAATTAATGATAGCGAAGAAAACCTTGTTAATCGTCCTCCAATAGTAACAGTTATGGGGCATGTTGACCATGGTAAAACTTCACTTTTGGATAAGATTAGACAAACAGATGTAGTATCAGGTGAAGCAGGAGGAATAACACAAGCAATTGGAGCATATCAAGTTGAATTAAATGGACAAAGAATTACATTTATTGATACACCTGGACATGAAGCTTTTACTGAAATGAGAGCTCGTGGTGCTAGTGTTACTGATGTTGTAATAATAATTGTTGCAGCAGATGATGGTGTTAAACCTCAAACAAAAGAAGCAATTGATCATGCTAAAGCTGCAAATGTTCCAATAATAGTAGCTATTAATAAGATAGATAAACCAGATGCTAATGTAGATAAAGTTATGACTGAACTTGCAGATTATGGATTAACTCCAGAAGAATGGGGAGGAAATACAATTTTCAATAAGATTTCTTGTAAAACAGGAGAAGGAATTGAAAAACTACTAGAAAACATCTTATTAGTTAGTGAAATGGCTGAATTAAAAGCTAATCCTCAAAGATATGCAATTGGAACAGTTATAGAATCTAAACTTGATAAGAAAACAGGAGTTGTAGCAACAGTTCTTGTTCAAAATGGTACGTTAAGACTAGGTGACCCAATAGTAGTTGGTACTTCATCTGGTAAAATTAGATCACTTAAGAATGATAAAGGTCAAGAAATAACAGAAGCTCTTCCATCAATGCCAGTTGAAATAACAGGAATTAGTGAAGTTCCAAGTGCTGGAGATAAATTTATGGCATTTGAAACAGAAAAACAAGCTAAGAATATTGCAGATAGAAGAAAACTAAGAGAAAAAGCAAAAGATACTAATAAATCAGGAATGAGTTTAGATGATTTATTTGGAGCTATTCAAAGTGGTATTAAAGAAATTAATGTTGTTTTAAAAACAGATGTTAATGGAAGTTTAGAAGCAATTAAACAAAGTCTTGGTAAAATAAATGTCGATGGAGTAAAAGTTACAGTTATTCGTGGAGGTGTAGGAACAATCACTGAAAGTGATGTAGTTCTTGCTAATGCATCTCACGCATTAATCATTGGATTTAATGTAAGACCAACTTCATCAGTAATTGATATAGCAAAAGAATATAATGTTGATATTAAATTATATGATATTATTTATAAAATGATTGAAGATATTGAAGCTGCTATGAAAGGAATGCTTGATCCAGAATATGAAGAAGTAGTAATTGGAGAAGTTGAAGTAAGACAATTATTTAAATTCTCTAAAGTTGGAATAATAGCTGGTTCTTATGTTAAATCAGGAACATTAAAAATAGGAGCAAATGCAAGAGTAATAAGAGATGGTATAGTTCTTGCAAATACTAAGATTAAAACTCTACAAAGAGAAAAAGATCAAGTAAAAGAAGTTCCTAAGGGAATGGAATGTGGAGTTACACTTGAAAACTATCAAGATATCCATGAAGGAGATATCATCGAAGTTTATGAATTAAAAGAAATAAAAAGATAAATGACTTAGTTGATAAAACTAAGTTTTTTATTGTTTTTTTTAACATTTTGTTGTATAATAACCAGTATCAAAAGGGGGAGAGAATAAATGATACCAGTAAGTAGATTACATACTAGCTTAGATAGAAGAATATTTTGTAAAACTCTTTCATTGAATAAGAGTAGATTTATGGCAGCTTTTCAAATTAAATATTTTGATGAAGAGAAAACAAGATGGTCATTATCTGACAGATTTGGAAATGTATTGATTCCTGAAAGAAAAGGATCACATTATAATTACACATCAATAAATAGAGAACATTTTTATTTAATAGTTGAAGAAGAAGGAAAAAAAGATGCATATATTCTTCATTCGTCAGAAACAAATCCAGAAGAATCATATGTATATAAATTTCCAGAGAGTGCTAAAATAACAGGATTTACATTAAATTATCAAAATCCTAATTTAATCTTTTTAAGAACTGAAAGAGGAGAATGTTTAGCTTCAGCACAAGATGGAAAACGAAAATCAGATTATTATTCTTTAATTACTGATCAAAATCATGAATGGTTTTATCATAAAAATGTTAGATATGGAAATTATCAAACAACTCTAGTAGGACCTATAGATCTTAATGGAAATGTTGGTAGTTTGTGTTATGATACTTTCTTTGAAAAAAATAGAGATGTAGTTACAAAAAAATCTAAGAATGGTGGCTATGATATCATCAATACAGATGAAATAAAAGAAGATTTAAAACTATACGCTTCAGAAAAAAGAAAACTACAAGCAAAAGCAAAAAATAAACAATTAGCATTATAATCAAGAATTAATTTCTTGATTTTTTTTATAACTAATATAATGTTCGTGAATTAAAAAAATAGTAATTGTATCATTTTTTTAATTTTTATGATATATTATTAGTGCTTATGGAGGTGTATTATGAGTATTAAAATAGATAGATTAAATAGCACATTTGTTAAAGAGATTAGTTATATATTACAAAATGAAATAAAGGATCCTAATATTAATTTTGTTACAGTAACTGGATGTGAAATAACAAGTGACTTAAGTTTTGCAAAAGTATTTGTGACAATATTTGATAAAGAAAAGAAAGATGAAACTATGAAATCACTAGATGGTGCAAAAAGCTTTATTCGTGGAGAATTGAGTAAAAGAGTAGAGATAAGACATACTCCAGAATTAAGATTTGTATTTGATGATTCAATAGAATATGGTAACAAAATAGATAAAATAATTGAAGATCTACATAAATAGTGATGTGTTTGACATATCACTATTTTTTTGCTATAATGTAACTAGATAGAAGACTATTATTTATATTTAATTATTTGATTACGGATTGAAAATTTGTTATTACTTTACAGGTTGACACTTTAATTATTTGAAAACACTTTCTTTTTATAAGAATGTGTGATATATTAAAAATGTCTAATAGAAATAGAGTTTATTATAAAACCGACTAAGTAACGATACGGGAGTTCGGATCAAGGAATTGGTGTTGAAAGCTCACCTTGTAGTGAGAATCCTAAAGATTCCGTATGGACACCCACCTGCAATAAGCGGGTTTTATCGTACTCGTTCTTTAGACATTTTTTTTTGCAAAAATTTAGGAGGTATTATGTTTGAAAGATTAGAACTTTTAATTGGAAAAGATAATTTGAATAAGATACAATCTACTAAAGTACTTATAGTAGGTGTAGGTGGTGTTGGAGGAGAATGTGCACTATCTCTTGTTAGAAGTGGAATTAAAAGTATTACTATTATAGATTTTGATAAAGTAGATATTTCAAACATTAATAGACAAGTAGTAGCATTTCATTCTACTATAGGAAAGAAAAAAGTAGATGTATTAGAATCAATAATAAAAGATATAAATCCTGAATGTAATGTAAGTAAATATGATATTTATTTAGATAAGAATAATATTAAAGAAATTTTTGATAATGAAACTCCTGATTTTATAATAGATTGTTGTGATTCTAAAGAAACTAAAAAAGAAATTATAAAAGAATCACTTAATAGAAATATTAGATTTATTTCTTCTATGGGAACAGGATGTAAGATGGATCCAAGTAAATTAGAGATTACTGATATAAGAAAAACAAATAATGATCCACTTGCAAGAATATTTAGAAAATGGATAAAAGATGAGAAAATAAATAAAAAGATTCCAGTTCTTTGCTCTACTGAGGTTCCAGTTAAATCAGGAAGAGCAGTAGCATCAAATTCTTTTGTTCCTAATAGTGCGGGACTATTAATATCTAGTTATGTTATTAGAAAAATTATTAATGATTAAAAATATTTTAGGTGTTAACATATTATTGTTGACATCTATTTTTTTTTATTATATAATACAAGTGAATTGAGGAGGTATTAATAATGGCAGTTAGAATTAGATTAACTAGATTAGGTTCAAGACATAAACCAGTTTATAGAATTGTTGCAAGTGATTCAAGAAGACCTAGAGATGGACAATATATCGAATTAATAGGTACTTATAATCCAGCAGCAGATGAAGTAAAAGTAAATGATGAAGTAGCATTAAAATGGTTAAACCAAGGTGCTCTTCCTACTGATACAGTTAGAAATTTATTCAGTAAAAAAGGAATTATGACTAAGTTTGCTGAATCTAAAAAGGAAAAGAAGTAATTATGGATTTAGTAGAATTAACAAAAGAAATAGTTACAGCACTTGCTAAAGATAAAGATAGTGTTAGTGTTAAAGAATTTGATACAGATGAAGAAAATACTATATTAATTCAAGTAATGGTATCAGATGATGATATGGGAAGAATAATTGGTAGATCTGGAAGAAATGCACAAGCTATTAAGACTTTAGTACAAGCTAGTAGTTATTTAAAAGATAACAAAAAAGTTAAAATTAATATTGATAAATTTTAAGACCTATAAGGTCTTTTTTGTTTGATAAATACATATATCTATAATATAATTATTACTAGGTGATACAAATGAAAAACGAAATTATTTTACCAAAACATGTTGGAATTATTATGGACGGAAATGGAAGATGGGCTAAGAAAAGAGGACTTAAAAGAAGTTTTGGACATAAAGCAGGAGCATCTAATTTAGAAAAACTACTAAGTCATATTTTTAAATTAGGAATTCCTTATGTAAGTGTATATGCGTTTTCCACAGAAAACTTTAATAGAGATATAGATGAAGTTAATTATTTAATGGACTTATTTGTTAAATATTTTACTAAAAAACAAAAAATATTTATAAAGAATGAAATTAAAGTCATTTTTTCTGGAAGTAAAAGAAATTTAAGAGAAGATGTTATAGAAGGAATGAAGAAATTAGAAGAATCTACTAAAGAATTCACTGAGCATACTTTTAATATTTGTTTAAATTATGGAGGAAGATTAGAACTAGTTGATGCTTTTAAAAAAATTCATGAAGATATAAATAAAAAAGTAATAAAAGAAGAAGATGTAACAGAAGAACTTGTTAGTCACTATATGTATCAAGATTTGCCCGATTTAGATTTTGTTATTAGAACAAGCGGAGAACAAAGAATAAGTAATTTTATGTTATGGCAATCTAGTTATGCTGAATATTATTTTCCAGATACTTTATTTCCTGATTTTGATTCTAAAGAATTTGATAAAGCTTTAGAAGTTTATAATAATAGAAATAGAAGATTTGGAGGAGTGTAATGAAGGTTAATGTTTTAAATATAATATTCTTAATAGCAGTATTTATATCATCTTTATTTCTAGGTAAATTATCTTTTAGTATAATTATGTCTTTATTTGCTGTTTTATCATTAAGAGAAATGTTAAATATAAAAAATAAAGACATATCATTTCCTATAGAAATAGAATTATTATCTTATGTTATTTTGTTATTTTTTGTAATGAATAACTATAATAATAAAATAGATTTTTATTATATAGATTATAAATTATTAAGTATACTTATTTTAACTAGTTTAATTCCTTTAGTTATTTTTAATAATAAAAATAAATATAATTTATTAGATGCATTATATTTATGTAGTTCAACTTTATTTATTGGAATAACATTTAATTTATTAACACAATTTAGAATGCATAATATTTATTATGTTATGTTCATTTTAGTTATTGCAGTTATTTCTTCTGTTTTTGAATTTATTACAAATAAATATATTGGAAAGTATATATTTTTACCAACAATTGCTCCTAAAAAATCAATTGAAGGAGTATTAGGTGGAATAGTAATGAGTACAATAATATCAACAATGTTTTTTATAAGTACGATAACTACTGATATACCTATTTATGGAATAGTAATTATTTCATTTATATTATCTCTTGCAGGTCAATTTGGTGATTTAGTATTTAAATTTATAAAAAAAGAATTTAATAAACCTAATTTTTCTAAATCAAATAATGGGAAAAGTGGTATACTAGATATAATGGACAGTGTGATATTTATTACACTGGGGTTTATAATGTTTGTATCAATACTATAGGAGGATTATGATATGTTAACGCTTATTTATTTTATACTTATTTTAGGAGTAATTGTCCTAGTACATGAATTTGGACATTTTATTTGGTCTAAATTATTTGGTGTATATGTTTATGAGTTTTCTATTGGAATGGGACCTAGATTATTTGGAACTAAAAAGAAAAAAGGAAAAACACAATATAATTTTAGAGCATTTCCTATAGGAGGATTTGTTTCTTTAGCTGGAGAAGATCCAACTGAAAAAGATCCAGAAGTACCTAAAGGAGGATATTTATATAATAAACCTGTTTGGCAAAGATTTATTATTATGGCAGCAGGTGTATTTAATAACTTTTTACTTGCTATTTTGATATTATTTTGTATTGGATTGTTTCATGGATCAATTGATATGACTCCACAAATAACTAAAGTTGATGAAGCATATCCAATGTATGAAGTTGGTATTCGAGATGGAGATATAGTTAAAAAAATTAACGGAAATAAAATATCTACAATAGATGATTTAAAAGTTTATTTAGCACTTGAAAATGATGGAAGTGAAACAGAATTTGTAATTGAAAGAGATGGAAAAGAATATACTTATTCAGTTACTCCAAGAGAAGAAAAAGATGAAGAAACAAAAGAAACAGTATACAAATATGGAATAGAATTAGAAACTAAAAGAAAACATGGATTTTTGAATGCTGTTAAGTATTCTTTTGAACAATTAATATCATATTTTAAACAAATGATTATTACATTTAAATATTTATTCTCAGGAAAAATAGGTGCTGATAATTTATCTGGACCAGTAGGTATATATTCTATTGTAGGAAAAGTAACAAAAGAATCTCCTTTATTAAATATTTTAAGTTTAACAGCACTACTTAGTGTTAATGTTGGATTCTTAAATATAATGCCTTTCCCAGCATTTGATGGTGGAAGAATTGTATTCTTAATTATTGAAAAGCTAAGAGGAAAACCAGTTGATCCTAAAATAGAAAATATGGTAAATACTATAGGATTTTGTTTACTGATGGTTCTTGTAGTATTTGTTACATGGAATGATATTATTAAATTATTAAGATGATAAAAAATATGCATAAAATGCATATTTTTTTGTTGTTTAATGTATATGTGAATAGTATAATTAAATCATAATAGGAGTATTGCTTATGAAAAATAAAAAAGGATTCACATTAATAGAAATATTAGCAATAATAATAATAATAGGAATAATAGCAATAATAGCAGTACCATCAATAACAAAATATTTAAATTCATCACAAGATACAGTATATACATCATATGAACA
>JAEEGL012796757.1_pt1 | contig 20009 bp, 19 predicted proteins | sample 9134231 | NCBI WGS metagenome assembly JAEEGL01 (sample SAMN16246548, study PRJNA631951) | gut metagenome | biome: gut microbiome; feature: rumen; material: fiber-attached | host: Bos | place: Iran: Karaj | collected 2018-10
ATAGGACTCAAACGGATGAAATTTCGAGATATTTTCGGCGCGGAGGAAGCAGGAATACGCCGGTATTCCAATGACGACAAACCGAAAAGAGCCGAAATAGCGCCGTTTGAGCGGGTTCGGATAACTCTTGTTACCCTAAAGACACAACAGACGGTAAAAAGGTTGGGAGTTTTTTGAAAATTTTTTTATTTTCAGCCCATTATAACAGTTAAAACACACAAAGTCAAGATTATCTTTAAACAAACTGTCTTGACAAACAAACCGTCCGGCGGTATAATATATTGAAAAAATATATCTGACAGGCGATACATGAACACAATCACTATTATAGGGCAGGTAGTGGGCTTTGCCGCCGCCGCCATTATGATATTATCGTTCCAGTTCAAAAACAACAGGGATCTTTTCATAGCGCAGGTCGTTTCCACGGCTTTGTTTTCCGTCCACTATATGCTTTTGGGCATAGGCGGCGACAGCGGCGCTTTCTCCGGTATGGCTCAGAATTTCGGCGGTCTTTTATTCCGCACGGTACTCGTCATATCCGAAAAAAGAGAGAAATGGAGAAGTCCGCTCGTGCTTACTGCGATCTGCGCGTACTGCGCCGTTACCGCGGCGTTTACGTTTGACAGATCGAATATCATATGTCTTTTGCCGATGCTCGGCAATATGTTCGCCATGGGCGCGCTCTGGACAAGAAAACCGAACGTGATACGTATAGAACAGTTTTCCGTCACAACGCCGTGCTGGCTCGTATTCAATATATCGACAAACTCCTTAGCGGGCATCGTAACGGAAGTATTCAATCTCATATCCATAGCCGTTTACTATATCAGGATGTTTGTAAAAAAACGCAGGGAAAAGAAACAGAATGGGGAAAAAACAAATGAAAAAAGCGAAAATAACGGTACTGGGCAGCTATAACACGGATATAACGCTGAACGTTCCGCATCTGCCGGCTGACGGCGAGACGGTTTTCGGAACGCAGATGAAATACAATCCCGGCGGCAAAGGCTCAAATCAGGCGGTCGCCGCGCACAGAGCCGGAGCGGACGTCACCTTTATCGCTAAGGTCGGCTGCGACGGTATGGAAAAAGTCGGTTTTGAACTGTATGAAAAAACGGGTCTGCCCACGGACAATATAATCCGCGACGAGACGGCGAGCACCGGCGTGGCGGCGATAGAGGTAGACAACGTTACCGCTCAGAACAGGATCATAGTCATCCCCGGCGCGAATATGCGCATAACCGCCGGAGAAGTACGCGAAAGGGAAGACATTATCGCAAATTCCGATATACTTCTTTTACAGCTTGAAACGGGCAGAGAAGCGATAATCGAGGCGGTGAAGATCGCCAAAGCGCACGGGGTTACGGTCGTTTTGAACCCCGCTCCGTTTTCGGACGTCGTTTTCGATATAATAAAGGACGTCGATTATATTACTCCGAACGAGACGGAGGCTGATATGATAGCCCCGGGACACGACGGCAATTTTCAATGGGCGGCGTCCGATATAATAGGTATGGGCTGTAAAAACGTGATAATAACGATAGGCAGACAGGGCTCGTACTACAAGGGCGTCAAGGGCGAATTCGTCGTGCCCGCCAGGCAGGTCAAAGCCGTTGATACCACCGGCGCGGGCGACGCGTACAACGGCGCTTTCTGTACGGCGCTGGGCGAAGGCAAAAGCGTTAAGGAGGCTATGACCTTTGCGTCCGCTTTCGCTTCGCTGTCCGTAACGCGTCCGGGCGCGGCGTCGAGTATGCCGACAAAAAAAGAAACAGAAGAATTTATGAAAGAGTGAGTATGAAAAAGCTTCTTGCAATAGACGGAAACAGCATAATAAACCGCGCTTACTACGGTATAAGACCGCTGACTAACAAGGACGGGCTTTATACGCACGCCGTTTACGGTATGCTCAATATCCTGACCTCGCAGCTCCAGAGCGTAGACCCCGATATAACGGTCGCGGCGTTCGATCTCAAGGCGCCGACGTTCCGCCATAAAATGTTCGACGGCTACAAGGCGAACCGCAAGGGTATGCCGGAGGAGCTTGCCGTTCAGCTTCCGTACGCCAAAAAGGTGCTTGATGAAATGGGCGTTACCGTGACGAGCGTCGAGGGCTACGAGGCGGACGATATTTTAGGCACGCTTTCATCTTTCGCAAACGGCGATCTGCACGTTTATATACTTACGGGCGACCGCGATTCGCTCCAGCTCATAAGCGACAACTGCTCCGTACTGCTCGTCACCACGGGCGAGACCGTAGAGTATAACAGAGACGTTTTTTTTGAAAAATACGGCATAGAACCGTCAGAATTCGTGGACGCCAAAGCGCTTATGGGAGATACGTCCGACAATATCCCGGGCGTTCCCGGAATAGGCGAAAAGACCGCCATGAAGCTTATAGCGCAGTATAAGACCATCGACGCGCTGTACGCGGATATCGAAAACGCACCCGTCGGCGCGTCCGCAAAAACGAAGCTCGCGGACGGTAAGGAAAGCGCCTATATGTCGCAGAAGCTCGCGCTCATCTGCAGGTCCGCGCCTCTGCCTTTCACGCTCGATCAGGCGGAGGAAAAAAAGCGGGACGACGAAAAGCTGCTCGAAACCCTGTCTGAGCTTGAATTTTCAAACTATATAAAACGTTTCGGGCTTGACGGAATAAACAAAAGAGAAAACAGGGTTTTATTTGAATTAAAGGACAAAGAACCGGATACGCAAAACGCGCTTTACTCGCTTTACAGAGGCGAATACTGCTGTATATATGACGGCGAAAAGGGAATTGCTCTGCCGTCCTTATCCGATGAATTTTTGCAAAACAACAGATTTATTCTCTTTGACGCAAAAGCCGAATATTATATATCGGAGAATACGAACGTCGTGTTCGACGCATCGGTCGCCGCGTATCTTCTGAATTCCGGAGAGGGAGATTATACGCCGGAAAGGCTGTCTCTCCGCTATCTGGGCGAGCTTCCCCGATGCGATGCCGAGAGGACGGACGGCGGTATATGCTCGTCGGAAACGGTGATATGCCGGAATCTCTATGAGCTTTACGGCATCCTCTCAAAGAAAATCGAAGACGAGGGAGTAAAAAGCCTTTATTACGAAACGGAGCTTCCGCTCTGCCGCGTTCTGTACGATATGGAAAAATACGGCTTCCGTGTCGATACCGAGGGGCTTTCCCGGTTCGGCGAGAAGCTGAACGACCGTCTTGCCGCGATAAAGGACAGGATATATATGCAGACCGGCGAGGAATTCAACGTAAATTCGCCGAAGCAGCTCGGTCACGTCCTTTTCGAGGTGCTTCATCTGCCGACGGACAAAAAGACGAAAACGGGCTATTCCACAAGCGCGGAGGTGCTTGAAAAACTGCGTCCCGTATCGCCCGTAATAGACGATATACTTGAATACAGAGCCGTAACGAAGCTTATCGGCACGTACGTCGACGGTATGATCGCCGTATGCGACGAACACGGCGTGATACACACGAGCTTCAATCAGACCGTCACGGCAACCGGCAGGCTTTCCTCAAAGGAGCCGAATCTGCAGAATATACCGATACGGACGGAGCTCGGCAGAGAACTGCGCAAATTCTTCATACCGAAGGAAGAGGACTGCGTTCTCGTCGACGCGGACTATTCGCAGATAGAGCTTCGTCTGCTCGCCGCAATATCGGGCGATGAAACGATGATATCCGCGTTTGAGCACGGAGTCGACATACACACCTCGACCGCCTCTCAGGTGTTCAGAGTACCGCTTGAGACGGTCACGCCGGAGATGCGCAAACGCGCGAAGGCGGTCAATTTCGGCATAGTTTACGGCATAGGCGCGTTTTCGCTCTCGCAGGATATACACGTTTCGGTAAAAGCCGCGGAAAAGTATATAGCGGATTATCTTGCCACTTACCCCGCCGTATCGGATTATCTTGAAAACGTAAAGGCTGAGGCGAGAAAAACGGGCTACGTGAAAACGCTCTTCGGCAGAAGACGGTATATTCCCGAGCTTTCGAGCGCAAAGAAGCCCGAGCAGGCGTTCGGCGAACGCGTGGCGATGAACAGTCCGATACAGGGTACCGCCGCCGATATAATAAAGATAGCGATGGTGAACACGTATAACGCTCTCAAAAAAAGCGGCTGCGACGCTCATCTGATCCTTCAGGTCCACGACGAGCTGATAATCGAAACAAAGGCGGAATTCGCGGAGAAGATCAAAGAGCTTCTCGTGACGGAAATGGAAAACGCCGTAAAACTGCCGGTGAAGCTCTCCGTCGAGGCGACAAGCGGCAAAACGTGGTATGAATGTAAATAACGGGAGACAAAAATGAATTTGAAAAAACTGATCTGTATGATTACGGCGGCTGTCACCGTCCTGTCCTGCTTCGCGTCGTGCTCAAGGATAGCGTCGTATCTTCCGGGCAAGGCGGAAACGCAGAAATACGTTAACAGCGACTACCATTTTTCGCTCGTTTGCCCGTCATATTTTTCCGAAATAAAGGAAATACCGTCGGAGGAAAACGGAGACGAGTACAGAATTGAGCTTAAAAACGGCAAAAAGTCATTGATAACCGTTGACATTACGTATAAAACGGCGTCGGATCTTTATGAATTCGCCGAGCTTTCGGGTTTTCCGAAGAATAAGATCATACCGCTTTCGATGGACGTTTTCCCGAACGCCGTAAACAGCTTTGCGTTCGATCACGGCGACGTTCCTTCAACGCAGACGCCGGGCTACTACATTTTCGCAATGACAAAGCGTATGCTTTATACTGTAAGCTTTGAGTACGAACGCGGCGACGCAGAGGCGAAAAACGTTATAGACACGCTGAAATTCGATTTTGACATATACGCAAACGTGCCGAAGGAAAATCAGTTCATGTCGCCGCTTTACTATTTTGCAAACGGCTATACCGGATTTTCTTTCCCCGCCGACGCGACGCTTATGACGTACCCGAACCCAGCGGATACGCCGAGGATGACGCTGAACGAGGAAACGGGAGAGGTCATAAACCCGATATACCTTCTTTACAAAACGGCGGAGGCGTATTCTTCCGACAGCTATTTTGCGATCCGTTTGCCGGACGCAGCCGGCGTGACGATAACGGATCTTGCGGCTGATGATTTTGACGGCAGGTTTGCGGGGATAGTGAGCGAGCTTGCGGGATACAAGATATCGAACGCAAAATTTGACGAAAAGGGAAGCTACGCAAGCGAGAATCTTACCAATTACAGAAAAATGTACTTCACCTGCCTGTATAACGGCAAAAAGGCGTCCGGGACCGTAGTGGCGGGCTACACGGGGATGCTGAAGTATTTTGAGAACGTGTACGTCGTGACAGACGACGCGACGGAAGCTCAGCAAAAGAATTATATTGATATGATACATTCCGTTAAATTATAGGATTTATTAAAAAATAACGGCAAAATTACAACAAATTATATCTTGACAAATAATAAAACAGAGTGTATAATATGGATAATCAGCAGATTTATATCTGCCGCTATATTTCACATTTATAAAAACGGAGGTAACTGATGAAAAAATTAATTTCTGTTATGGTTGCGGCTTTGATGCTCGTAGCGTTGATACCCGCTGCCGTACACGCCGAAGAAGCGGACGAATATGTAAGATCCGGTGATAACGGCAACGTTATCGTTCCCTATACCACGGGCACCGGTATTACGATAGACGGTACGCTTGCTCAGGGCGAATGGTCCGAAACAAACAAGCTCTCCCTCGACGGAAAAACGACGATGAAATCCTGGGGCTTAGGCGAATTTGAAGGTCATATAGACTTCTATTACTCCTGGGGCGACAAGGGCCTTTATATGGCTGCCATCGTTCAGGACCCCGACGTTGCGGACGGCGCAGCTCAGGATGAAACAACGCTTTCCACACGTTTCCAGATTGCTCTGAACCCCGCCGGCATAATCTGCGACGACTATATGGGCTTGTTCTTCTCGGTATGCCCAGTCGCTAATTCTGACATAGTAACCCTTACCAGACACAACTACGAGTTAAGCGATAACGGCTTGGTAATGGTAGAAGCTGGCGAAGAAGGCTACGAAGGCAAATACACGTTCATTACTGAAGGCGAAGAGGTCATCGGCTGGAACATGGAATGCGTTATTCCGTGGGCTTTTATAGCCACACCGGACAGATACGCCGATCTTGACGAGACGGACGAGATCACTCTCGACCACTTCAATCCGAAGGATGAAAACCGTAAGAGAGCGTTCTGCACCGCTACGATAGCATACGTTCCCTGTAACACCTCTACCGGCGGCGTTTGCGGTACAGCTCGTACATGCACGGACGGCGATCCCACGATCTGGACTGTCGACTCCTACGACCTGACCCTTCTGTTCGCGTTAGCCGACGAGATCAACAACCGTACGACCGAGACCGAATACTTCGCGCCGTCTGAGGTAGTCGTGACCGAGACCGAGACCGAGGCTCAGACCGAAAAGGAAACCGAAGCTCAGACCGAAAAGGAAACCGAAGCTCAGACCGACGCTAAGACGGATGCTCCGCAGACTGACGCTCAGACTGCCGGCACGACCGATAAGGCTCCCGAAACGACCGGAAATACTTCTACCGGCGGCGTAAACACCGGCGTGATCATCGGTATCGTTATAGCTGCCGTAGTAGCTGTAGCCGCGATTGTAGCTGCGATCGTATTAAGCAAAAAGAAGAAAAAATAATCAAAATATCTTATAAGTAAATGTGAGATATAAATAACGGACCGCCGCGAGGCGGTCTGTTTTTATGATATTAAAAAATAAAGAATAAAGAATAAAGAAGAAATAAGGTGGCATCCTTAATGAATTGCGCCTTCGGTGCAATTCAATTCATGACGGCTTGCCGTCAATTCATGATGCGTAAGCATCAATTCAAGGCGAAGCCAATTCATTTGAATATAAAATCTGCGCAGGGTGTGAATTGCGCCGCAAAGCGGCGCATGAATTGTGTCTTTCGACACATGAATTGCCTGTCGGCATGAGTTGTCCTATCGGACATGAATTGTCCCTTACGGGACGTTAAAGGGGCTCTTGCTTAACGCGACATCCCCAATATAGCCGCAATGACAAAAGAGCAGAGAATCATATCAACTGCATAACGCCATGCGTTATTGTCTATCATAAACGGGGGTGATATGATGAAAGTAAAAAGATACGTGAACGGGGAACAGGTAAGCAAAAGACGGCTTTCCCGCGCAAAACTGAAAAAATAAAAAATCACCCGCCGCACAACGCAGCGGGTGACTGTATTTATTTGTTATGATCTTTCTTAAGTCAGATTATTTCTTTTTCTTCTTAAGAACTATCGCGGCAACTACGGCTGCTACGGCAACCACAGCGGCAACAACGATACCGATTATCATACCGACGTTGGCACCGCCTTTGTTTTCGGTAGAGCCGTTATTGGTTTCGGGAGCCTTATCGGTCGTGCCCGCCGTCTGAGCGTCAGTCTGAGCGTCGGTCTGAGCGTCTGTCTGAGCATCGGTCTGAGCATCGGTCTGAGCGTCTGTCTGAGCATCGGTCTCAGTCTCTGTGGGTGTTTCGTAAGTCTTGGTGTAGTAATCGCCTAAGCCTGCGTACGTGTACGCATCCTTTTCGGTTCTGAAGAATGCGATCCACATTATATCGGCGGATTCGCCTGCGAGAGAAGTATCGGGGGCGATATCAAGACGGAAGCCGTGGATGTTGCCTTCCCACGTAGTTTCGCCGGAAAGGTCTATCGTAAGAAGCTTCCAGCCGTCTTCGCTCTCATAATCGCAGTCCGCCCAGTTAAGACCCGTGGCGGAGTCGTTCTGTGCGGCGTAAACGTCGCCCGCGCAGTACCAGAGTGAACCGGAGCCGTTTCCGAGGTCGTCCAGGTCTTTGAAGAGAATTGCAAATACCGGGAAGTCCTCAGCCTTGTACAGATATTTGCCGGTTGACTCGTTTATTAACGGAGCGTTCTTGTCGTCAAACGTGACGCGGAGCGAGCCGTCGTCGTTATTGACGGAGGTCATGCTCTGTCCGGGTTTGCCGTCATCAACGTCTTCGGCGCCCCAGATCCAGCAGGGCTTTCCTTCTTCGACTTCGGGTCCTTCAACGGGAACTTCGATGTCGGACGGGATGAACGGGGTCTGGGCGTCGGTACCCGTCGGCTTTACGCCGTTGACGTCCGTTATCGTTATCGCTATCTCGTCACGGTTGCCCTGATGGCCGACTATGCTGAAATAGCACTCGTTGTTTTCAAAGTTCTTGTCGAAGTTCGTTGCGTTCATGGGCTGGTCGTTTACGTAGATGTTGAGCTTGCCTTCCTCGTTCTTGACTTCAAGAATAAGAGCCTCGTTCTCATAAATATTTACCTCCGCGGTCGGCTGAGCGATCGGGAAAGGATTGTCAACACAAGACTGTACGAGGACGTTTGTCGGGTTCGGTCTTGCAAGGCAGTACCAACCGGTGCCGTGGTCGGTGTCGCCGGGGGTGCATTTCGGATCGGTCCAGAGACAGAAGGCTATCCACTTGTCTGTGGAGGTGTTGTCCGTGTACTTGTCGATTATGGCGGTTACCTTAAAGCCGTCCTTAAGGTTTACCTTTTCCTTGAGCTGAAGTCCGCACCATGCGTTTGTTCCCATAGCTTCAAGCTGCTCGGTGGAAGCGGTGTAAACCTGAACGCCCGCCTCTGTGTAACGGAGACCCGGCTCCTTCGGCTTATCGCTTTCCTTCTCATACGAATCTTTGTATCTGCCGACGGAAGCGTATACTTCCCACTCATTTTCGGCAGCGTTTGCGGTGAATACGAATACGGACGCGATCATCGCTACTGCCATAATAACAGCGAATAATTTTTTCATTCTATTCCTCCTTATTTAATCGCTATTTGCTTTATTATTTTACAACAAATCAAGTGATTTGTCAAGTATAAAATATACATTATCATAAAAAATAACGGGTAAAAAAAGAAAAATATGAAAAAAATCACAAAAACGGCGCTTTATATAAGGGTTTCCACGGAGGCACAGGCGGAGGAGGGATATTCGGTCGAGGCGCAGAAACAGATGCTGACGGGTTGGTGCAGATCGAAAAACGTGACGGATTACGAGATATACACGGACGGCGGCAGATCGGGCGCGAATATGGAAAGACCCGAACTTCAGCGGCTTATCGGCGATATAAAAAGCGGTATCATAGATACCGTCGCGGTGTATAAGCTCGACAGACTTTCGAGAAGTCAGAAGGACACGCTTTATCTCATAGAGGACGTTCTCAATCCGAACGGCGTCGCGTTCGTATCGCTGAATGAAAATATGGATACGTCCACGCCGATAGGCAGAGCCATGCTCGGCATAATGTCGGCTTTCGCCCAGCTCGAGCGCGAAACCATAAAGGAGAGGACGAGAATGGGTATGTACGAGAGGATAAAAAGCGGGCTTTGGCGCGGCGGCGGAAAGCTTCCGTTCGGTTACGATTACGATAAAGCGAGCGGAAAGCTCGTGCCGAACGGCGACGCGGAGACGGTGAGGCGCGTGTTTTCGCTTTATCTCGGCGGTATGTCGGCGCTCGCCGTATCGAAGGCGGCGGGACTCAGATACGAAAGGCAGGCTTCGCAGATACTGAAACGCATAACTTATACCGGAGCGACGGTCCATAACGGCGAGATCTTCTACGATACGCATACGCCGATAATTTCCCGGGAAACGTTCGAGAGAACGAAAACAGAGCTTCTGCGGCGCGGCAGAGCCGAGAAAAGCACGTCGCGGTGTCTTCTGGCCGGAATGATCGTCTGCGGCGTGTGCGGTCATAAAATGCGGTATCAGAAATGGAGCGGCGGAAAATATAAGATCTACTGCTATTCGCAGGACAAATCAAAGGCGCACATAGGCGGCGATATCAGATGCGACAACACAAAAACAGACGCGGACGAGCTTGAGCGGGAAGTTCTTTCGGATCTTTTTTCTATGAAGGTACTTGAAGAAAAAAGCGGAGAAAAAAAGGACGGCGTGCTTTCCGCGCTCATATCGAACAGAGAAAATCTGAAACGGCGCTTATCGCGACTATATACGCTTTATTCCGACGACCGGGACGACACGCTTTTGTCCGTCATCGAAGATTTAAAAAAACAGATTAACGATATCGCATCGCTTATAGAAACGGAAAAGGACAGAGAGGAAAAGGAGAAAAAACGGGCGGAAAACAGAAAAAAGCTCGGCAGAACAAAAGCGTTATGGCAAAGCATGAGCTTTACCGAAAAACGCGCCGTCCTGCGCGGGCTTATAGATAAGATAGTCATAACGTACGATAACGTCGATATTTATTATTCCGGAAACCTAATCCTCACTTGAAATGAGAGTGCGCGTTATGCGCTCCGGCGCGGTGATGAACGCTTTTTCGTAGTATGAGAACTCCGTAAGATAATCTCTTACGTGCTCCTTGGGTATAAGCACGGGCATACGGTTGTGGATATCGGATATATCGTCGTCCGCCTCGCGGGTGAAAATGACGAATTTCTTTACGGCGCCGTATTCGTTATACGCGCCCGCCATATATATTATATCGCTGTCAGCGCCGTTGAACAGATATTTCAGTTTTGTTTCGCGCGACCATTCGTAAAAGCCCGTAGCCGGTATGACGCAGCGGCGGTTATGGAGCGCCTCTCTGAAAAAACGCTTTCCCTCAGCTGTTTCGCTCCTCGAATTGATTACCGGTCTGTTATGGTCGTCGGGTGACGGAAAACCCCAGTACGCGTACTTCGCCTTGATTTTTCCGTCAATGAAAACGAGGATAGGCGCCGGATCGGTAGGTCTTATATCGCCGGGCGGCTCGTCAAAGCCGGCCTGCTCAAGTATCTTATCGAGAAGGCTGTTCTGAGATACGGGTTTCATTGCATATCTGCCGCACATCGTTTTTTCTCCTTTTTTATAAAGATCGGACCTGCAGGCGGTTTCCGTTATGTTTTTACCGTCAGAACGCTTCTTTTGCCGATACGGAGTTTTCTGCCGTCAAGCGTTATTTCAGCCTCTTTGTCAAACGGATTTATGAGGACCGCCGTTTTTTCGCCCTCGTATTCCCACGCGGTCATTATTATTTCGGGAAGATCTGAGCCGAAGGGAGCCGTGCCGCATTCCATCTCGGGCGGGGGTATCATCCTGCCGTGAGACAAAACGGCACCGAGTCCGTTTACGTACGCGGCGGAGCATTCGGAAAGGAAGGACAAAACCTCATCCCGTTCCGGTGTCACGGAGAAGTCGCGCGTGCCCCAGGACGGCGAGATGCCTCCGTCGTCCGTCAGTATGATCGTCGGGATATCGCCCGCCGCAAACGAATATGCGATCCTGTAATTCAGCGCGTCGGTCGTAGGCGGCAGAGGACAGGATACCTGATTTCCCATAAAGTTGCGCACGTATTCGTGGTACAGATAAGCGTATAACGGCACTGGACGCCCGATATGATAACAAAGCTCGTACCTGTTGTCGCTCATCTGCAAGGACGGTATAAACGGCTCAGCCGCGGCGGATTCACAGCCGAGGAGCATTTTGCCTGCCTCTCTGTTCCATTCCGTCAGCATATCCGTCATATTTTCCGTCATCCAGCGACCCGGCATGGACGGGTGACCGTGGTTTTCAGAGTAGCATAAATACTGACCGCCGCCGTGGTTCTGATCGAGTATCTGCGCGTAATCGAGCCCTGCGGAAAAGAGAGGAGAATAAGCCTCGGACAGCGTTTTTCTGCCGAGCTTTGAAGCGGGACACATATCGTAACCCGAGCGCTGACCGGGACAGATGCGGCTGTGAAGTACCCTGCCGTCAGGTCCCGCGCACATCGCGGACATCAGACCTTTTTCCCTTATCTCGTCGATATTGTCGTAGTCGACGAGGTTTGATTTTTCCGTGTAGCCGAAGCCGGAGCAGTAAACGCCGAGCGGGAAGCCGCGTTTGTGAAGCTCGTCGCGGAAATTATAAAAGCTCCCGGCGTCGCCGTAAGGCGGCATAACGTAAGGCGGAGCCCACGGAGCCGTCCCTTCCCAGTGCATGAGGAGCGTGAGCGGACGCATACCCGTTTTTTTGTTTATTTCGTCTATTACGGGGAGCGCGTTTTCGTACGGATACATTGAATTCGGCTTCATTTCATCCATATCGTGTATACCGCGCACGCAGTACGATACGACGAGCATATTATCGTCGTACCATTCGGGAAGTCTTTCGTTTTCTTTTGATTTTTTTAATCCCGCGGGAGGATTTGCGGTAAACCAATCTTTATATTCGTCGGCGGATCTCTCCCATCCGCCCTCGCCGCACGTTATGACAAGAGGATAGTCAAAGCATACGTCCTCTCCCTTATCGACGCCGGAGAAAAGCTTTAATATCAGCTCGCCTTCTCTTACCGTTATCTCCTTTAAGCCGCGCGATGCGTCCGGCGTATAGACGCAAATAAAGCTCTTTTTGCCGCCGTTTTCAAACAGATATGAGGCAAGCTGAGAGAAGAGCATATTCGGAAACATCATAAGATGACCGTAGGACGGATATTCGGGCTCATCGCGCGTGATCCTTGAGGCGGTATTCAGAAGCGCGCCCTCGTTGTACGGCAGAAGCAGACGTGTCCCCGCCTCGCCGCCGTCTTCGCAGAGAGGCTTCAGATGAAGCGGCAGAAGTATTATCCACTCTATCGCGCAGCCGCTTTTGTTTTCGACGAAAACGCGGGCGGTTATGTTTTCTTCCCCCTTGAATTCGACGGTCACGGCAACGGGGATCGAAAAGCCGCTGTATATAACTTTGCGCTCATCGCAGATTACGTTTTCCGCGTCGTTTGCGCAAAGCCTTATAAGCTCTCCGCCGGCGCCGCGCAGCGCAAGCCGGAAAACGGGAGAAGGCGCGGATAAAAGCTCCATGCCGCGATAAAGAAGGGAAACGACCGCGCGGTCATTTACCGTAAGAGACAGCTTTTCGTTTTTTGCAGTTATCTTCATAATTTACCTCTTTTTACTGTTCTTTCGAGTAAAAGGCTTCAAGACGCGGCCTTGCTTTTTCGTAGTATTTGCAAAGTCCGGGGTCAAACTGCTCGCCCATACCCTCAAGTATTATTTTATCCGCTTTTTCAAATGAAAATCTCTCTTTGTAGACGCGGCGGCTCACAAGCGCGTCGTATACGTCGGCGATAGCCATTATACGCGCCTCAAGCGGGATCTGATCGCCCTTCAGACCGTCCGGATAACCGGAGCCGTCTATCCTTTCATGGTGATAATGCGCCACGTTTTCCGCTATCCGTCTGAAATCGTCGTCGTCCGTGTCCTTAAGTATCTCGTGAACGATGCGCGCGCCCTCCGCGGCGTGCATCTTCATCTTTTCGCGCTCCTCGGGTGTGAAGGAGCCTGCCTTGCGGAGCACCGCGTCGTCTACCGCTATTTTTCCGAGATCGTGCATAGGCGCGGCTTTTATAATGTTTTTGCAGAATTCGTCGGACAACTCAAGCGCGCCGTCTGCCTGTATTTCTTCTATAAGGATCCGCACACCCTCGCTCGTTCTTCTTATGTGACCGCCCGTTGAATTGTCGCGGCTCTCTACCATCGTCGCCAGACCCATTATAAGGCGGTCGTGCATAAGAACGATACGCTCGGTCTTTGCGGCGACCTCATTCTGCAGATCGGAGTTGTATTTGTCAAGCAGATTTATGTATTTCTGATTCTGTGTATCGTCTATCAGCACTATCTGATAACCGTGCTTTCTTTTGCCGTCAAACAGGTAATTCACGTTGACGGCGTATATCTTGTCGTCGTCCGACTGCTCGACATCTGCTTTGTAAAAGACGTTTTTACCGGTATGGCCGTTTTTTTCAAACGCCTCTATCCATTTTCCCAAAGTGTTTTTCAGACTGTCGGTCGCAAGCGCCTGCCCGTCGACCGTCAGCGTGTCAAGATCCGGAAGTATGGTCCTCGCAACCTCGTTGCTCCCGATATACCGTTTTTTGAAATCGACTGTTATAAAACCCGTGTCGCCGGATTCGACTATGGAGACCGCCGCCGCGTCGCTGACGTTGTAAACAGCCATCCTCTGAGTAATGAAAAGATAAACGGCCTGCGCGAAAATGTAGGTCACCGGCACTATCTCTATGCCGAAAGCCATAGTTATGCGGTTCAGGAAAAATCCGGTTATGGATATGGGTATCGGTATGAACAAAAGGAGCAGAATGCGCCTTGAAACGTGTTTTTTCTTTTTGTATGAGTAGAAAATAAGCGCAAGATCGACGATAAGATATAAAACTATCACTATCGAATAAGCGGTATGCATCGGACCGTATTCCTTGTGTATCACCCACAGAGAGCCGACCTTTTCAAGCGTGAGGCTTCGGTAAAAAAGCGGCATGCGCCCGATCGTCAGAACAAAACCGTATATCACCGTGTTGAACATGAACGCGGCGATCCTCGCAACGCGGTTTATTTTTATATCGCAAAGCTCCGCTATGCAGAGCGTCATCATCCACGGCATATAACAGGCGCCTATGTATATGATCTTCAGCGCGCCCATCACCGCCACCGGATCTCCGCTCGTATACATATTCAGATAAGCGGTGCAGATTATGGGTATCATCACGAATACGACGGTCATATGAGTATCGAAGCGCTTTTGCCACATGAAAATGTATATGAGCGTCAGTATGAATGAAACGATAAAAAGAATCGCATAAAACAGATTTGTGTCCGTCATAAATACTCCCTTTGATGATCAGTTTATATTGCTTTTGACTTTTTTCAGAAAGTGCTTTCTTTCATACATCGCCTCGTCGGCTCTTACGAACACTTTTCTGTACGCCTTGTCGTTGTCTTTGTCGAACTCGGACATACCGGCGGAGACGACGGGGAAGCCGACCGTTTCCGTTCCCTTGCCGGCTCTCAGGTTTTCGTCGATGGTCGTGTTGAAATAATTCAGAAGGCTTTGCCTTTCATCGTAATCCTTGCCCTCGAGTATCGCGACGAACTCGTCGCCGCCTATCCTGAAAACGGGGCTGTGCTTGAAAACGTTGCAGATTATGCGGCAGGAATTTATTATGTATTCGTCTCCCGCCTCGTGTCCCAGCGTGTCGTTCACGCTTTTGAGACCGTTTACGTCAAATACGACGAGCGCGAAATGCGATACGCTTTTTTCTTCTATCCGTCTGTCGTACAGCTCCTCGACGTCGACGTGCGCCTGCTTGCTTTTGACGCCGGTCAGCGCGTCGCGGAGAACGAGCCTTTTCGCCGCTTCAAGCTCTTTTTTCTGCTGAGCCTCGCGCGTAAGCGACGTATTGAGCGCCTGTATATACTCCTCCTTTTCGTCCTGCACGACGAAGGTGTGGAGCACGCAGCACCCGAGCATATAGCCTATTGAGTAAAGCGGGAGCAGGGGATAGAATATCTGCGCCGATATGGCGAGCGTCATGGATAATCCGAAAATACCGATGGTCAGATGGCGGCGCTTGACCGTGCCGCTCGATTTGACAGATACGAATATCGTGTACGCGGTCGCAAGCAAAAACATGAATATCTGTATCCCGAACGCAGCGTATCTGAGCGAACCCGCGATGTATTCTCCGTCTTTGTCAAAAAAGAACATGACGGGCGTGAAGAAGTTTATCACGAGCGCGACTATCTGGGAGACGAAGAACAAGACGCCGAAAAACAGCATTATCCGTCTGAAGGTGTTTTTCCTCTCAAGATACTGTATAACGAATACCGTAAACACAAAAACGGAAAGCGCCATTGAGATGAAATACAGCACCGTGTCCGCATATATAAGCGTTATAAGCTTGTATTCGTATAAAATTCCCCAGAACGCGTCCGTCAGATGATACGCTATGACGCATATCAGAAACAAACGGTACGTGTTTAAAGATGTGAACTGCTTTCCTTCATTTTTTCGGAAAATATCGAAATTGACGATGATATGTATCAGAATCGATAAAACTCCTATTACTGAATAAGTCATGTCTATGCCTTTCGGTTATTTGTTTTTGATGTCTTTATCATATTCCCACCACAGATTTTGATCCTCGTACAGGAATCTGAATCCGCAGCGCAAAAGTACGTTTTGTGATTTACGGTTGTCGGGCAGAGTGTCCGCGCGCACCTTTTTAATCCCCAGCCCGTTCCCGAACCGTAAAAACGCGGTAAGCGCCTCCGTCATATATCCGTGTCCCTCATATTCGGGATTCATACCGTAGCCGACCTCCGTCACGCCGTCCCTCGGTACGTATTTGTAATCTATCGAGCCGATAACACGGTCGTTTTCCTTGAGCACAATGAGAAATTCCGTAAAAAACAGATAGTTTTTGCGGTCAGCCGCTATCTCCGCCTCAAGCTTTATCAGATATTCGCTCAGCAGGTGGTCGAGCTCCTCGCCCCGGTATACGACGCCGTACTCGCGCTCGAACGCGGACAGATCGGTGTTGAACAAGTGCAGATTTTCCTCCGTGTACGGAAACAGAACGAGCCTGTCCGTCTCTATTTTATCTCTCATCTTTTCTTTAAACATAACGCTTTATCCATTCGTCAAGAAATCTCATCTGCGCATCCGTGTGAAACCAGTGCTCGCCGCCTTTCATTACTGTAAGCTCAAAATCATGCGACGCGGTAAAATCTCTCACTGTTTCGTATGACGTAATAAAATCGTTCTCCCCGTACAGTACCGCCGTCCGCACGTTCCATTCGGGCGGGTTTTGCCGTACGTAACAAAGGTATTCCCACGAAAGCACGGTTCCGTCGCCGGTTTCCGCCGTGCCCTCGCGCCTCAAACGCTCCTCCGATACGTGAGCGCGGCTCATCATATCGCATATCAGCTTTTCCATATCTATGACCGGGGATATGAAAAACGCTTTTTCTATGTCGTTTTCATCAAACGCGTTCATCGCAAAAAACGCGCCTATACTGTTTGCGACGAGTATCACGCCGCCGTATTTGTATTTGAGCTCTTTTATCTTTTCCTTGAATTCGGATCTGCACTCCCACGGCGTATCCGATTTGTAGTCAAATCCGACGACGTCGTATCCGGGAAACAGATCTGTATAATGTCCGGCTTCACCGGCGTTTCCGCCCCTGCCGTGTATGTATAAAACTGCTTTTTTCATTTTTTGACCACCGCGTACATAAGACTGTCGAACTCCGGCGGGGAGGAGGTCAGACCTTTTTCCGTTATTTTCAGCCCGTTTTTTGTTATTTCACTCTCAAACTCCGAAAACGTCACGGTCCTGCACGTCGTCGCCGCGACCTCCAAGGCGCCCGATCTGTGTTCGCGCCGCCGCGGAGAAAACGCCTCGTCTTTGTCCGTGCGAATCTTAAGCTCGCCGTCCCCCATGGAGCAGATAAGCGCCGTTCCGTTTTCGTTTAAATGTTCGTGTATAAAGCGGTAAAACGCGTCTCTGTCGCAGTCCTCCGTCAGCATATGGACGACGGCGACGGAATATATAAAATCATATTTTTCGGAAAGCTTACCGGAAAGACAGTCAAGCACAAAGAAGCAGTCCGCATATTCCGGCGTCAGGGCCCTGCAGTACGACACCACCTCGGAGGATACGTCGGTCGCACTCAGGCGGTATCCGCTTTTCAATACCGCTCGCGCGTCCCTGCCCTCGCCGCAGCCGATTTCAAGGATCTTCTGCGTTTTTCCGACGCCGTATTTTTCAATAACGTCAAGAACGACGGGCGTTTTTACGTCCTCCGCCCAGCTGTATCCTTTTTTGTGTATTGTCTTATACCGCTCGTCGTACGCCTCGTAATACTTTTTCACGCGATCAACTCCTTGCCGTTTATACCGTCCGGAAAAAGAAAACGGATCATTCCTCGGGCGACCAGCTTGCCTGCACGTCCTCTACGACTATGTTTTCGTCGACCTTTGCGACTATCTGATATTCATCCTCGTAAACTATCTCGCCGGGGAAATTGGTGTAAACCACGTAATAAGCGTGATTATACCGTTCAAGCAGCCAGAGAAGCGGCTGTATCATCTTCATCATCATTTCCGTGTTCTCGGTCTTGAAATAGCAGATCACCTTTTCCTGACGCCTGCACTGCGGCGGCCACGGAAGCTCCTCCGCAAACCATTCGTCTATTTCCTTGAAAAGTCCTACGTCCTCTTCCTCCATAACGCCGTTTGTAACGAGCTGATTGAGCATACTGAAAATACCCTTGCCGGTCCTTGTGTTTGCGGCAAGCTCCTTGCCCTGTATCCTGCAGTATTTGAATTTCATAGCTTTCTCACCTTTTTGATTTTTGCTGCGGTGCGGACAGATCGTCCGCTATAGCCGGGATAAGTCTGTTTAAAAGCTCCCTGTCGTCAACGTCCGCGGCTATCATTTTCCCGCCGCCTTTATAAGGCAGTTCGTACGCCGCGTCTTTTATCAGCTCCTTGGCGGATGCCGTCGGCTTTAAAAGAAGCCTGTTGTCGTATATCCCTCCGACGACTTTTCCGCGGCAGTATATGACGTACTCGCCCATCATAGCCCTGTACGATATAAAGTCTGTTTCAGACAGCTGATCGAGAACAAAGTCAAGAAAATCTTTATCGGACGCCATATTTTGACCTCTGCATTTCTTTATAAGTTCGCTTTTAATGATACCGTATAAAACGTTTTTCCGTTCTTTGCCGAAATCTGATTAATTTCTGATATGCTGTATCAGGTTTATGGCAAAACCGGACGGGGAGATCATCAGAGCGGATTCTGAGGTTTTTGTTTTTACGGTCTTGTCGCCGTAAAAGTTTTTGAATCCGTGAAGCGTAAGCAGTTTATACGCCTCCTCAAAATCGTCCACGTTCATGCGGATGACGGTTATGTCTTGCGGGAGCGGGACATCCGGCGTTGATATATCAAGATCAAAGCCGTTTTTGTCTTTCATACGGATCCCTTCAACGTTCAGCTCCCCTATACCCTTCGGATTGTGCTGTTTTTCAAAGCCGAGAGACTGAAACAGCTCGACTGTGTGTTCTGCGTTTTTTGTGATTATCTGGGGATTAAATGTTGTGATTTTCATTGTTGTCTGCCTTTCTTTTTTGTAAAAAAATGTTTAGATTTAATAGATTTACTGCCTCAGCGTGCTAAAAGGGAACGGGTTTACCGACCGATACATAGTGTACCTCTTTCGGTTAAATTATTATTTACATTTCAATAAACATACGGTCTCCACATGCCTCGGGGCAATGGCGTGAATAAAAATGCTGTTATTCACGCTGATAACTCAATCGTCCTTGTGGCTTAGTTCCCGCTTTCTGAAAAGGTCGAGACAGCGGCGTAGATATTGTTGTACGCTGAATCAGTTCGATTTAGCAAATACTAAACATCCAAGCAATACAAAGTGTTTTCTTGCAAATCAGCAAGAAACGACGGTAAATCCGTATCGCTGAGTTTCAATTTGATTTCTTTTTTATTCTGTTTTCCCGTCCAAGTTTTGCAAATATTGATTTGCTTTGCGCCGGAGAGAGCCGCAAGATCCTTAATCAAATTACTTAGCTCAATAATCATGGAATCCGCGGGATCGTGCTTCCCAACCGGGCTGTCACAGTCGCAAATCCAATCGGTAATGCGATAATCGTCTTGGACAAGTTCTGCAGCGGCTTTTACGGCATTCTTTACATCATGCTTTGTTCCAAGCGAAATTTTTAAGCCGTATTTATTTTTGATGTTGACATATTCCGATTCAGAAACATCTCCGTATAGTGATCCATACAAGAAGTAACACATACTTATTTCCTCCGTTTAATAAATCATCTTGTTATTTGCGTTATATATCTAATAATTCAATCTGTAGTCACGACCCGGCTCGAGACATCAACACGACTGTCTCCACATGCTTCGGAGCAGCGGGTCAAATAAAAAGGTTTGTATTCGACCCACTGGTTCATCCCAATGAAGGAATGGGCAATTCCCCAGGACTGGTCAGGGTTGAGACAGTAAGATGAATATCGGTACGCCGATAAACCGGAATTTGTCAAACCATTCTCGACAACAGAAAATCAGGACGTTCCCCTATTAAAACCGAGTCAGTAACGTCAATTACTTCAATAC
>JAEEGL014254637.1_pt1 | contig 20009 bp, 18 predicted proteins | sample 9134231 | NCBI WGS metagenome assembly JAEEGL01 (sample SAMN16246548, study PRJNA631951) | gut metagenome | biome: gut microbiome; feature: rumen; material: fiber-attached | host: Bos | place: Iran: Karaj | collected 2018-10
CGAGTTGGCTACATTGTCCTGATTGTAGGCTTTATCCAACCCCTCGCTGTCGTACCAATTAAAGTTGCCTGAAGCCTGCAGCATCAAGTAGGGCTTAAAAACGAAACGGCCGTCTTTACTTTGGAGAGTGAAGCCGCGGTTATCGGCAATAGGAACGACACCGTTTTGCATGTCAAGCGACGGAGTGTTCTCCTGTGCGGAAAGGCTTATGGTAGCCAACGTCAGGAAAAAAAGGAAGAATTTGATTCTCATAGACGTTTTATTATATAATTCATCAAAGTGATTGCAGGAAGCGGATGAGCGCCTGTCGGTCATCCCGGCTCATGTTCTTGAACTTATTCTTCGAGGCTTCGCCCTCGCCGCCATGCCACATAATGGCCTCCAGGAAATTACGGGCACGCCCATCGTGGAGGAAATAGGTGTGACCATTCACCGTCTCCTGAAGACCGATGCCCCACAGAGGCGTCGTGCGCCATTCATTGCCTCGGGCTAAACCACTGACGTAGTTGTCGTTGAGACCTACGCCCATGATTTCTGACCCCATATCATGCAACAGGAAGTCGGAATAAGGATGGATGGTCTGACCACCAAGCCAAGGCAGTTGGGTACCATTGAGCAGGGTGGTTCCCCGAGTGCGGGTGTGGAGGTTGGTGGCATGGCACAGATGGCAACCTGCCTCGTTGAAGAGTTGCTGTCCCCGTTTCACTGTCTGATTATTAATATTCCGGCGTGCGGGCACACTCAGGCATTGCAGATACAAGTCAACATCCTCCATATCTTCTGTAGAGATATCCAACTGGTCATATAGGAGCCCCATCATGGACCCCTCTTCCATCTGGCGCTGGCCTTCGCAAATTTCCTCGGGATAGCGGCTGTTGGTAACACCCATATCGCTACTGAAGCCAAGCTCCACTGTCAGATCGGCATGTTGTGCCTTATTACCTCCTACTCCCAATTGTTTGCGACCGCGCTCAACAATATAGTTACAGCGACCGCTAATGCCCCATTCCGGATAATTGCTCTTGCGTGCCAGTGCTTCTATCTCATTGGGGTCGAGAGCCATAATCTGTCCCATCCCCACATGGCGAAGGGGAATGCGCACAGAGCAGAAGAGGTCTTCGGGACGGATGCTGTCGGCATACCAGTCTGTAATGGTATATTCCGGGTAACAGAGTTCATAAGTATCTCCATCGGGGAACTGGAATGTCTGGTAATGTTTAGTGACATGCACCTTTCCTTCAGGCCGAACGCCATAAATAGCCTGGTCGTGAAGGACTCTGCCATAACCTTGAAAGAAAACGCCATTCTTTCGGGTAACATAGACCAGCATAGCAGAAAATCCAAACGAGCCACTGCCTTCTGTCTCTTCCCACAATGCCGGCCTTGTGCGACCGGCATTTCGATGGCAACTGCCACAACTATAACCAGCATAGACAGGCCCCAGACCACCACCATAGCTGTTGGAACTGGTGCGACCATCATCGTAAAGTTTGTCGCCACGTATAAAGCGACGCGCTAAAGCTCCCGTGACCCATTCCGCCTCACTATCATAGGCGTATGACGTGGAGAGGAAATTTGTCGATGTTCCGGCAGAAAGTGCGAACTCGGCTTCCTCTTCGGGTGTCAAAGGCAGTTCCGTCAAGCCGCCATCATCGCACGCCATGCACAAGGTCATGGCGGTCGCCACAAGCAGGCTTTTCTGTAGTTTCCTGTTCATCTGGTTACTCATGGTGGGATTAATTCACTCTGCGTGCTTTGCCGTCCTTGAAGATAAGGAACTCCATGGTGTGGAATCCACGGACACTTTGTACGGCTTCAATTTCATCGTCATCGTCGCCGTCGCTCCAAGTGAGATTATCGAACTTGCCGGAATTGAGGATATTCACAATGGCATCCTGATCCAGAGGCCAACTATCCATGTTCGGATCTAATCCTAACGCATCTACAGGACCAAAGAGGAATGCCTCTGAACTCTCCCATGGCTCTCGAGCTTCAAACCAGGCATTGCAGCAAGCCTCGAAAGTAGCATTGCTCGGTTGTTGCTGGAAGGCCTGAGCGGCATGGTATAATGCAGTATTAGCCTGTTGCAAATCCGAATATGTCGGCAGGACGACATCATTGACATACGTCTCAAGAATGGGATGTAAAACAGCATCTGTGTTCACCGTTGGTGTGGACTGTATGTATTTCTTGAGTTTGCCCAAGGTCTCTTGCAGATTGGCACAGGCGGTCATCGCCTTCTGGACCTCGGGCGCACCTATATTATTACGGAAGGGATCGGGTATGGCCAGGATGGCATTGATGGCCCCCTGTATATTATCCTTTACCTCGGTATCAAGAGCCTGATTATTGTTGGCTATGATGGTAGCCAAAGAATGTTCGGCAATGGTCCTTCCGTCGCGCGTGCCGAAATAAGCATTTCGAATAGAACGGATATTATTACTATAATCATCACGACTATGCCAACTGTACCAAGACTCTACAGCATAGAGAGCCTCGGTGACCTTGCCACTGAAGTAAAGGTCGTATGGATCTCCGATTTTTGCAGTACCCACTTCGTTAGCGATATTGGAGCAGCCGTCAATTATTTGTTCTACGCAGACAAGAGCCTGTTGGTTCAGGAAAATTTCCTTAAACGCTTTTCCGCCCTCATAGCTCTTTGTCCAAGCATCATTGAGCGTGGTGGCATCTTGTTGAAGCAGATAGCCGACTTGCACCATGTAATTCCCCCAGGACTTGGCATTCTGGGCATTGTAGTCCAGATCTGCCGCTTCCTGCTGTGAACCGGGGGCTACATCATCATTCTTATTACAAGCGGCGAAAAACATCGTCGCTGTCAGCAGCAATGCTGCGAAAAAAAGATTTTTTTTCATTGTGGTTAATTGATGTGGTTATTTGATATGGTTAATTGATATAGTTAATTGATATGAACGATTCTTTTACTTTCATTTCTTCCAAAACCATCCCGCATAAGCAACGCCGATGGAAAACTCATTCTCGCGGTTATAACGGCTGCTGCCGAACATGCGGGAAGTCCCAATCTTGCGAGTGCTCCAATCTGCCTTCACTACCAGATTCGGGAGTGCAAACCAGTTCAAGCCTGCGACCCACTTGCTGACCTGACAACGGGGCTCCACGGTCTGATCGCCCTCGCCACGCTCCTGTGGGTTGTAGTATTCGTAACGGACAAAGGGATAGAAGACAGGCACCTTCGGGTTTCCAAAGATATTACGGAGGTTCAGTCCCACCTCTGCCCCATAAGCCAAGGCATTTTGAGCGGTACGGCGCATGGCTCCATGATGGTAGTTCGAGAGGTTAGACAATGACACGTTGCTCAGTTTCCTTGAGTTTCCGACCTCGCCCCAAAGGAAATTGGCACGAGCGGTGACATAGCGATTCTGGTACTGACCATCAATGGTGAGGATGGTGACAGGCACTCTGCCCACAGAGGAATACTTGAAAGGTTTGTCGGCATTTGCCGCTGCATTATTTACATAATATACGCACGCCCCTACGCGTAAACCTTTTACTCCATGATAGTCTAAGCGGGCAGTATAGGCTGGGCTCGTGAAATTATCCATTTCAAAGAGGCCCTGCTTGCCGTCGGCCACCCAATGGTCACGCCCGAAGCCGTCGGCGTTCAGTCCCGCCGTGACAAACACTTGATAGCTCATACTACTATAGTCTCTGCCAAAAGAGCCAAAGATATTCAACCCGGTCTCATGCCAAGTAGATGGAATCACCACGGTCTCACCTTCCGGACGTACCGTGCCGAAAAAGAGTATAGGTTCGTGGTGAGCATTCGTTAGTCCTACAGGAAGAACCACATGGCCGACTCGCACGTGAAAATACCGATTAAGCGTGTATGTCACATGAAACTGTTCCAAGGCCACCTCACCACCTTTTTCCATTTCTTTTTCATACTCTCCATTTTCCGAGGCTTCCAGCTCTGTCTCTATACCAACGCCCCCTGCTTCAAATTCTATTTCAGCACCTACTTGCCAATGCTTATTGAATTTGTAGTCCCCTGCGAGCACAAACCGAGGGATGGCGATAGCAGCACGATTCTCGTAGGTATTACCTGTTGAGGTACCGTTGAAACGGCTGGTGCCGTAGCCCATGAACGAAGCTACTATTTCGCCATAGCCGCCGACGCGGAATTTTTGATAATCCTCATCGGACGTCTGCCCTGATACAGTCATAAAAGCGAAGGCAGTGAGCAGAATGGTCATTTGAATGCGCAGGTATGCATTTTGTATTTCATTCATTATTTCTACTATATACTGAGGGAGTGGTTTTCCCTTAGCGGCTGCAAAAGTAGTCAAAAGAAATGATAGCGACAACGGAGGAGAGTCAAAATACTCACAAATAATGAGGTTTACTCTATCAGAAAAAGTCTGCTGCAAAGACGCGAGTCATTGATTTTAGGTATCAGAACACAAAAAAAGATGTATTTTGGCGCCCTCCTCCACATTTTGTCTTGCTTTTCTTTGGCTCAACGAAAAATTAAACGTACTTTTGCCACGAAATAATGCAAAAACAATACTCATTATCATTAAAAAACAGACTAAAATGAAGAACATTTGGAAAATTCTGGCTGCAATGATAATCGTTGCCCTGCCGTTCGCCGTTGCCTCCTGCGGTGGCGATGACGAAGAAGAGATCCCTACCCTCACTTATGTTTGGGAATTGAAAAATGTCTCTATTGACAAGGTTCCTGAAAGTCAGCAAGCAACTGTCATCAACGCTCGCACTCAAATCAACAAGATGATTGCCGATGCTTACAGATCAGCCACCGTCGAGACCCCTGAATCCAAGAACGCCCATTTCACCGTGAAGGAGGATGAGAAGCAGAAGCAGTTCTTCCTCCAGACCGAGAAGAGAGCTGAAGACATTGACGACGAGGTGTTAGCTATTTTCCTCGATCTGAAGAAAAAGGAAGCTTTCAAGGTTCAGGCCTCTATTCTCAACGATAATAAGATTGACGCCACACTCGTCATCAATCGTGGTAAAACAATCGTTGTGGACAACAAGCCAGTCTATTAACAAGTTCACGAACATTGACTTTTAGCCCGCCCCTGTCGTCATACCACAGCGGGCGGGCTCCTTTCTTTTTTATTCTCCTTATCTCTTCCATCTATGCATTTCACGGCAACCGCTCACATGAGTGATCTCATCCACGATGACTACCGCCTGCTGCAGGTCATCTCGCGCTTTGGCGTCTCGCTGGGCTTTGGCAACCAAAGCATCGATGCAGCATGCAAGAGCAGCAACGTGGACACTTCCACCTTCCTGGCCGTAGTGAATTTCGTACAGGGCGAAGGACACATTTCCGTCGATGAACTGGCAGAAGAGGTCAGCGTGGGCGAGCTGATGCGCTACCTGCGCCGCTCCCACAACTATTTCGTCGACTTTCGCCTGCCAGCCATCCGACGCAAGCTGATAGAAGCCATCGACTGCTCTGCCAGCAATCAGCTGGCATTCCTTATCCTGAAGTACTACGATGATTATGCCGCTGCTGTACAGCGCCACATGCAGTACGAGAACGAGCACATCCACGTCTACGTACAGCAGCTACTCGACGGCAGACTGCCGGAGCACACCCACAGCTACCGCAGATTGGCCGAACAGCACCACGACAACCACCACAGCATCAGCAAGAGCAGCCATGAACTGAAATCCATCATTATCAAATACTACCCCACAGATGCTGATACACAGCGATTGGCAGACACACTGATGGATATCTACATCATGGAGGAAGACCTCTTCAGCCACTGCCACCTCGAAGACACCCTGTTTGCCGAAGCAGTACACCTGCTGGAGTCGCAAGTCAGACGTCGAGTCGAGCGTGGAGAAGCCGTAGAAACGGAGCTGGCATCAGACCGCGACGAAGAGAATCAAAGTCCTGATGACCTCTCAGAACGCGAGAAGGAGGTGGTTCGGCACGTGGTGCGCGGGCTCTCGAACAAGGAGATTGCCGAAAAGATGTTCATTTCCGTCAATACCGTAATGACCCACCGCCGAAACATTGCCCGCAAGACACAGATACACTCGCCAGCAGGCCTCACCATCTATGCCATCGTCAACGGGTTAATCAGCCTGGATGAGGTGAAACTTTAGCAAGCACTTATGGATCAAGAGCTCAACAATCTGTTACATCAGGCACAGCGCGAAGGGCAGAACATTCCGTCGCCCTCCGCAGACTTTGAACAAGCCCTACGCCCCCTGCGCTTCGAAGATTTTGCCGGACAGGACAAGGTAGTCCAGAACCTCAGCGTGTTCGTCGAAGCTGCAAAATACCGCGGCGAGCCTTTGGACCACACACTGCTCCACGGCCCTCCAGGACTGGGTAAGACCACACTCTCCAACATCATTGCCAACGAGTTGGGAGTGGGATTCAAGATCACCTCCGGCCCTGTGCTCGACAAACCGGGTGACCTCGCAGGAATCCTCACTTCGCTGGAACCGCAGGATGTGCTATTCATCGATGAGATCCACCGCCTGTCCCCCGTGGTGGAGGAATACCTGTACTCAGCCATGGAGGATTACCGCATTGATATCATGATCGACCGCGGACCCAGTGCCCGCTCGATTCAGATAGACCTCAATCCCTTCACCCTCGTAGGAGCCACCACCCGAAGCGGACTATTGACAGCCCCCTTGCGTGCACGTTTCGGTATAAATCTCCATCTGGAATATTATGATGCAGAAACGTTGTGCGGCATTGTCCTTCGTTCGGCCAGAATCCTCGAGCAGCCTATCGACCACGAGGCCGCAGTGGAGATTGCACGCCGCTCACGCGGAACACCACGTATCGCGAATGCGCTGCTGCGCCGTGTGCGTGATTTCGCACAGGTGAAGGGCAACGGACGCATCGACCTCCCCATAGCTCAATACGCCCTTGAAGCACTGAATATAGACCGTCACGGATTGGACCTCATCGACCGCAAAATCCTGCTTGCCATCATTGACAAGTTCAAGGGTGGGCCCGTCGGGGTGGGCACGATAGCCACCGCTATTGGTGAAGATCCGGGTACGGTGGAAGAGGTCTACGAGCCCTTCCTCATCAAAGAAGGATTCATCAAGCGCACTCCTCGTGGCCGCGAAGCCACAGACCTCGCCTATCAACATCTGGGCAGGCCCCGGTTTGCCCTGTCTGGAGAACAACCCTCCCTCTTCGATTAAACGATTTGTATGCTAAACCTCCAAGAGATAAGAAACGATTTCCCTATTTTAGGTCGAGAAGTCTATGGCCACCCACTCATCTATCTCGACAACGGCGCCACAACACAGAAGCCACGCTGTGTCATTGACGCGATGACGGATGAGTACCTGAACGTGAATGCCAACGTTCACCGCGGCATCCATTACCTCTCACAGCAGGCCACAGATCTGCACGAAGCGGCCCGAGAAACCGTGCGTGCTTTCATCAACGCACGCTCCACAGCTGAAATCATCTTCACACGCGGTACAACAGAGAGTATCAACCTCGTTGCCAGTAGCTTCGGACAAGCCTTTCTGCATGACGATGACGAAGTGATACTCACCGAAATGGAGCACCACTCGAATATTGTACCCTGGCAACTGCTACAGGCGCGCACGCGTATAAAAATAAAGGTGTGTCCCATCACCGATGAAGGGCGCCTCGACCTTGAGGTACTCCCTACGCTGTTCACCAAAAGGACACGACTGCTCTGCTGTACCTACGTCTCCAACGTACTCGGAACCGTGAATCCGATAAGCGAACTGATCCGACAGGCCCACGACCACGGTGTCCCCGTACTCGTGGATGCAGCCCAAGCTGCCCCTCACCTCCCCCTTGATGTGCAGGCCCTTGACTGCGACTTCCTTGCCTTCAGTGGTCATAAGGTCTACGGCCCAACAGGAATCGGAGTCCTCTACGGAAAGCAGCAGTGGTTAGATCAGATGCCACCTTATATGGGGGGCGGCGAGATGATTGCGAAAGTCAGCTTCGAACACACCACCTTCAACGAACTCCCCTATAAATTCGAGGCTGGCACGCCCGACTACATTGCTACAACTGGACTCGCCCGAGCTCTGGACTACGTGAAGGAAATAGGGTTCAATGCTATTCAAGAGCATGAAAGTGCCCTTACGAATTACGCTCGTGAGCAATTGTCGCAGATTCCAGGAATGCGTTTCTTCGGGCCGTCTGATGATGCCGTAATCAGTTTTCTTGTCGGCGATATTCATCACATGGATCTCGGGACGTTGCTCGACCGCCTGGGAGTCGCCGTAAGAACCGGTCACCACTGCGCCGAGCCTCTCATGCGCAGGCTGGGCATTGAAGGTACGGTTCGTGCCAGCTTTGCGCTTTACAACACTTTCGAGGAGATCGATATCCTGATTGCTGCCATCAACCGCGTTCGCAAAATGTTCTGATTCAGCCACAGCCCCTACGACTATGAAGAAACTCCTGTCGTTCATACCGTTCATCGCGCTCATCGCACTTATCTATATCTGCGTCTCGGTCTTCAGCACCGACGCGTTGGAGGGAGCGACGCAGGTCTCGCTGTTGATAGCTTCGGCCATCTGTGTGTTCATTGGCTACCTGATGCACCGCGTGGACTGGGCGGCACTGGAGCAGGAAATGACAGATAAGATTGCCAGTTGCATGCCAAGCATCATCATACTCCTGCTGATAGGAGCTATTGGCGGAACCTGGATGGTTTCCGGGATTGTGCCTACGATGATTTATTATGGTGTGCAAGTCCTCCGGCCTGAATGGTTTCTCGTCAGCAGCAGCCTTTTCTGTGCTCTTGTCAGCCTGATGGTTGGTTCCTCGTGGACCACGGTGGCCACGATAGGTGTGGCGCTGATGGGCATAGGGCGCGCATTAGGAATCGAAGATGGTTGGGTGGCAGGTTCCATCATTACAGGCGCTTACTTTGGCGATAAGCTCTCACCGCTATCCGACACCACAGTTTTAGCCTCCAGCGTCTCGGGTACTCCGCTGTTCACGCATATCCGCTTCATGATGACCACCACAATTCCCACGTTCTGCATCTCACTAGTGATTTTCACGGTAGCAGGCTTGATGATGGAGGTTTCCGGCAGCGGAAATGTAGCTTTCCTTGAGGAGTTGAATGAGACATTCCTCATCTCGCCTTGGATGCTGCTGGTGCCCGTACTCACGGGAATCATGATTGCCCGGCGTTGGCCGGCAATGGTAGTGCTCTTTCTGGCAGCACTGATGGCTGCGCTCGTCGCTGTAATCTGGCAACCAGCCCTCGTGGCACAGATTGCCAATAGTACAGAGCAGAACCTGCTGGCTTCTTATAAAGGCGTGATGAGAGTCATTTATGCGCCCACCCAGTTGCGAACAGGTTCTGAGATGTTGGATAACTTGGTGCGCACCAATGGAATGGGAGGGATGATGCCCACGGTATGGCTGATTATCTGTGCACAGATCTTCGGTGGTGCAGTCACAGCTACCGGTGTACTGCGAGACATTATGGAGATGATGTTACGTTTTGTTCGTGGAGCAGCGTCGCTTGTGGCCAGCACTATTTGTACAGGTCTCTTCTGCAATATTGCCCTTGCCGACCAGTTTCTGGCGATTATCCTCACCAGCTCTGTCTTCAAAGATATCTACCACGACCGCGGCTACGAGTCCCGACTGCTCAGCCGCACCTGTGAGGACGGCGCTACCGTCACCTCCGTACTCGTTCCCTGGAACACCTGTGGTCTGGTACAGAGCACCGTATTGGGCGTTGCCACCATCGCCTATCTCCCCTATTGTTTCTTCAACTACCTCTCACCCATCACCAGCGTTATCTTTGCTGCCACGGGAAAAGGAATTATTAAAACAACACCTCATAAAGTATGAAAAAGTCCTTGATTATTATGGCCTTCGGCTTGCTTTCTGCAGGCACCTGGGCACAAAAGACCCCAGGAGGAGGTATCACTCCTGAAATCCTGAACCAGATACAGCAAGCCACACAACAGGCACCCGCACAACGCGCCCTGCAGAATGCCATGGTCGGTCTCTCCATCGATGAATTAGCGAAGAACTATGTGGGTGCAGCCACGCCCTTTGATACGCATTTCAGTGTTGAGACCCCCAAACAGAAGATTACCGACCAGAAGAGCAGCGGACGCTGCTGGCTGTTCTCAAGCCTCAACGTGCTACGCTCCGATTTCTGTGCCCGCCACAATAATTTGGTTTCGTTAGACCTTTCGCAGGATTACCTCTTCTTCTACGACCAATTGGAGAAAGCAAACCTCTTCCTGCAAGGCGTGTGGGATACCGCTCGCGAACCGATGGAATCAGAACGCGTACGCTTCTTCTTTCAGCACCCCATCAATGATGGAGGCACCTTCTGCGGCCTGGCAGATCTGGCACCAAAGTACGGAGTAGTGCCCGCCAGCGTGATGCCCGAGACCTACAATGCCGAGAACACCTCACGTATGCGCGCACTCGTCTCTTCTAAACTTCGCGAGTTCGGGCTGGAACTGAGAAAGATGGTGGCTGAGAAGCAGAAAAAAGAAGCGATTCAAGGCCGGAAAACGACCATGCTCAGCGAGATCTACCGTCTGTTGTGCCTCACCCTCGGCGAACCCGTCAAGGAGTTCACTTACACCTTCAAAGATAAAGATGGAAAGGTCTTTATGGAACCAGCGACCTATACTCCACAGACATTCTACCGCCTAATCATGGACAATCAGGATTTGGAAGATTCCTTCATCATGGTCATGAACGACCCACGACGCGAATATCACAAGACCTACGAGGTTGAATGGGACCGCCACAGCTACGACGGCACCAACTGGCGCTACCTGAATCTTCCAATGGAGGATATCGAGCAGTTGGCAATAGCACAGTTGAAGGGAGGCCGCAAGCTCTACAGTTCCTACGACGTAGGCAAGTTCCTCGACCGCAAGCGCGGTTATGCCGACCTGAATAATTTCGATTACGGCACACTGCTGAACACCTCTTTCCCGATGAACAAAGCCGAACGAATCTCCACTTTCGACAGCGGTTCAACCCATGCGATGACACTTACGGCAGTAGATCTCGACGAAGCAGGGAAGCCGCTGAAGTGGAAGGTCGAGAACTCTTGGGGTTCCTCGTTCGGAGAAGACGGCTACCTTATCATGACACCAGAGTGGTTCCGAGAGTATATGTTCCGGCTGGTGGTCGACAAACAGTATGTGCCCGAGGCGCTGTTGCAGGAATTCCAACAGAAGCCCACCATCGTGATGCCCGAAGACCCCTTGTTCCAAGCTGATAAATAAACTACTATTTTGAGGATAGAATCCACCAGACTTACTTGGGCCGACAGTGCCCGTGGCATAGCAATCCTGCTTGTATTGCTGGGTCACACTTGTCCGCCGCCCTACACTACGGCGTTCATCTATGCGTTCCACATGCCGCTGTTCTTCGTCCTCTCCGGACTCTTTCTCCGAGTGGACGAACAGTTCGTACCCTTCGCGAAGAAGAAGGCCCGCACGTTGCTGGTGCCCTTTGTCATCTTCAACCTCGTGCTGCTTTTCTCCGACTGGTGCATTGTGGCCCTTTCTCCTAATGCCCACGAAGCCGTGAACATTCCCAGCCGCCTGTTAGGCATGCTGACAGGCTGGCATGGAGGATCGTGGAGCAGCTCGCTATGGTTCCTGCCATGTTTGTTCTCTGCCCAACTACTGATTGTCGGCTGTTACCATCTGGCCAAGGAGAATGCTCGCATTTACATCGGCCTGTGGATACTGCTGACCCTCGCCGGCGTGGCTTATTGTCATTGGGTGGCTGTCTCGCTGCCGATGAGTCTGGATTCAGCACTCGTGGCTACGGGTTTCCTTCTCATGGGCCGTCAGCTCAGAACAATGAACCTGCGCGATGAAGCGTGGTGGTACTGGGCCATCACCCTTATCATCTTCATTTCCACCACCCTCGACAACTTCTATTCGTTGGGAGGAGGCAACAACCACGTAGACCTCTCCACCGATACACTCGGACTACCGTTGAACTTCTACCTCGCCGCTTGCGCCGGTTCCCTCCTTCTCATCCGTGGTTGCCAATGGGCCGAAAGTTTTCATCGACGTTTCAACGCTCAACAGCTCACTCCCTCATTTCCAATTCTCAATTATTTTGGCCGCAACTCCCTCATTATTTACTGCCTACATCGCATCCCCATGAACTTAGGAATCGGCATCTGGAATGCTGTTGTCCCCTCCACCAACCTTGCTGCCGTCCTCTCTTCCGACGCGTTCACCCTCCTTCGTTCACTCGTTCTACTCATATTCACCCTGCTCCTCCTCATTCCTGCCGTCTATGTTGTCAACCGTTGGCTGCCATGGACGTTGGGTAAGTGGAAAGGGGGGAAAATAGAGAAATTGAAATATTGAGAAATTGAAAATTGAAATATTGAAAAGTACTCCAATTATGGAGCGTCCCTTTGAGCCGAGCGCATCAGCATGAGGCGTCGCCCAAACGGAAAGAGACTCCAGCTATTAATCCATCAAATCGTGAAATCGTATAATAGTCAAATCGTCTAATCCGTATAATTACCCAATAAACCCAATGAAGCCATTTCTCGTTGACGTACCCGTCCTCATACTCTTTTTCAATCGCCCAGAACAGTTGTCACAAGTGTTCGAGCAAGTGCGTCAGGCACGCCCCTCACGCCTCTTTCTCTATCAAGACGGCCCACGCGGCGAGCGCGACCTCGCAGGCATTGAGGCCTGCCGACGCGTCGTGGAACAGGTGGATTGGGAATGTCAGGTAGAGCACCTCTATCAAGAGAAGAATTATGGTTGCGACCCCTCGGAATTCCTCTCACAGAAATGGGCATTCTCGCAGGTCGACAAGTGCATTGTCCTTGAGGACGACGATGTGCCCGCCGTCAGTTTCTTTCAGTTCTGCAAAGAACTTCTCGACCGCTATGCCGATGATCAGCGCATCACCATGATTTCGGGTTTCAACCACGAAGAGCACACCACAGATTGCGGCGATGCCTCTTATTTCTTCACCTCTAACCACAGTATCTGGGGGTGGGCCAGTTGGCGCCGCGTCATTGACCAGTGGGACGAGCACTATCAGTTCCTCGATGATCCTGTGGAACTGCAGATGATGCAGCGTCTGGTGCACCAGCGCGGATATCGCGACGATTTTATCCTCACCTGTCACCGCCACCGCGAACTTGGCAAGGCCTTTTACGAGAGTATCTCCGAGAGCTGCATGCGCCTTAACTCCGGACTCGCTATTGTTCCGCGCGACAATATGATCAGCAACCTTGGAGTCACTACCGACAGTACCCACTTCGGAGGCACCACAGCCACCCTGCCACAAGGTTATCGCCGCATCTTCACGATGGGACGCCACGAAATGCAGTTTCCCCTACGCCATCCGCGCCACGTCATAGAACACGTCGCCTTCAAGGAGCGCGTCTATCGCATCATGGCCTGGAACCACCCCCTCATCAAGGTCGGTCGCTCCCTCGAAGAACTCTGGCTGAACCTTCGTCATGGTGAATTTGCGGCAATCCGTACTGCTGTCGTCAGGAGATTTCAGAAATGGATGAACCCCAAGCAGACTATCCATTGATGCTCCACTTAGGCTACTTTCCTTAATATTAGACAATAAGAAGGGGAAAAAGGAGGAGAATTAGTAAGATTTTTTGCTTTTTCCTTGACATCCGCGTTTTGAGGTTGTATCTTTGCACCCGAAATTAAATGTTGAGATGAAAAAGCTCTTTATAGAAACTTATGGCTGTCAGATGAACGTGGCGGACTCCGAGGTGGTCGCCGCGGTGATGCAATTAGCGGGCTACGAGGTGACAGAGGTGCTGGACGAAGCGGATGCCGTGTTCCTCAACACCTGTTCTGTGCGCGACAATGCGGAACAGAAGATTCTCGCTCGACTTGAATTCCTGCGCAGCTTGCAGCGGAAGCGTAAAGCCGCCGCCTCTCAGGGGCCTATTATCGGCGTGCTGGGGTGCATGGCAGAGCGCGTAAAAGACGAATTACTCGAGAATCATGGTGCCGATCTGGTTTGCGGGCCAGATGCTTATATGACGTTGCCCGACCTCATCGCACAAGTGGAATTAGGGCACAAAGCAATTAACGTAGAACTCTCCACGAGCGAAACCTACCGCGATGTGGTGCCACAGCGCCTGCACGCAGGAGGAATCGGTGGCTTTGTCAGCATCATGCGCGGCTGCAACAACTTCTGCCACTATTGTATCGTACCCTACACCCGTGGCCGTGAACGCAGCCGCGACGTAGAGAGCATCCTGCGAGAAGTACGCGACCTGCGCAATCGCGGATTCAAAGAGGTTACATTGCTGGGGCAGAATGTCAATTCATATCTGTGTGGCGATGTGAACTTCCCTCAGCTCCTGAGAAAAGTGGCGCGGGAAGTGCCCGAGATGCGCATCCGTTTTACCACAAGCCACCCGAAGGACATGAGTGACGAGACGCTGCATGTCATTGCTGAAGAGCCAAATGTCTGTCGCCACATTCACCTCCCCGTACAGAGCGGATCCGATGCAGTACTTGCCCGAATGAATCGCAAATATACGCGCGAATGGTACCTCGACCGCGTCGCTGCCATCCGTCGCATTGTCCCTGACTGCGGTCTCTCCACAGATATCTTTGTGGGGTATTGTGGCGAGACTGAGGAAGACCATCAACTTTCGTTGTCGCTGATGCGCGAGGTGGGCTATGATTCCGCCTTCATGTTCAAATACAGCGAACGCCCTGGTACGTATGCCTCCAAGCACCTGCCCGACGATGTACCTGAAGAGGTGAAACTCCGACGCCTCAACGAACTCATCGCCCTCCAGACACAGCTCAGCGCCGAAGCCAATAATCGCTGCGAGGGACGTACCTACGAGGTACTGCTCGAAGGAACCTCCAAGCGCAGCCGCGAACAACTCTACGGACGCACGGAACAGAACCGCGTCGTTGTCGTGGACCGAGGCCGTCATCACATCGGAGAACGCGTGATGGTACTTGTCACCAGCAGCAGCTCCGCCACCCTCAAAGGCCAAATCCTCGAAAATTCATAATCACTCATGAAGAAAAGAAGAAATACCTCCCCCGGCCACTGGCAGTGGTTTACTTCCTGTGTTTCGACGACGCTGGTACTACTGCTGCTGGGCCTTGTTGTTCTCTTTGGATTGACTGCCCACGAGCTGTCGCGCAACGTTCGCGAGAACCTGACAGTGACCCTCCTTCTGGACGACGACCTCGACAGCCTCGATGCACGCGCCTTCCAGCAGCAGATGGACGAACTACCCTTTGCCCACCAGACGACACTCATCACTGCCGAACAGGCATTGACGGAAGAGACAGAACGCATGGGCACCGATCCCACAGAGTTCCTCGCAGGCGAAAACCCCTACACTGCGAGTATCGAGATGAATCTCGAGGCCGAATATGCCTGCACCGACAGTCTTCTATGGATATCCAAACAGTTACGAGAGATGTGGCAGATTAGTGATGTCGTCTACCAGCGTGATCTCGTCGACAGCCTCAACCACCGCCTGCGTCAGGCTACAGTAGTGCTGGCTGTGCTGGCTGTACTTCTGATGATTATCAGCATTGTCCTCATCAATAACACCGTTCGGCTAAGCGTTTATGCCCGCCGCTTCACCATTCATACCATGCGACTCGTGGGAGCCTCGTGGAGTTTCATCCAACGTCCCTTCCTCACCCGCAGCTTGAGTATTGGGCTGACGGCTGCCGTACTCGCGTCTGCACTGTTGTTGGGTGGTGTCTATTGGTTGAAATTTCACGACGACTACGCCGCCACTATCGTCACCACGCAGACAATCATCATCATGGTCATCACCATTTTTGTCGCAGCCCTCCTGCTAACCCTAGTCTGCACGTGGCTGAGCGTGAACCATTTCCTCCACATGAAAGAGAATGAGATGTACAGGTGATTGAGGGTAGAGTTTAAAGTTTAAAGTTTAGAGTTTAGAGTTTAAAGTTTAGAGTTTAAAGTTTAGAGTTACATTAATAAGTATTATGAAGAATTTTGCATTCGACCGAGTGAACTTCATTCTCCTGGCTATCGGTATGGCAGCCGTTGTCCTCGGTTTTATCCTTATGGCAGGCTCAGGTTCCAACGAACATGAGTTCAACCCCGAGATTTTCTCGGCACTGCGCATTCGTGTGGCTCCGCTGGTGTGCTTCGCCGGCTTCGCCTTTATCATCTACGGCATCATGCATCGTCCAAAGGACAAGGTTAAGGAGGTGAACTCATGACAGTTTTCGAAACCATCATCATCGCCATCGTCGAGGGCTTGACGGAATTTCTCCCCGTCTCATCCACAGGTCACATGATCATCACCCAGAACCTGCTGGGCGTGGAGAGCACACCCTTCGTGAAGGCATTCACCATCATCATCCAGTTTGGTGCCATCCTCTCTGTGGTGTGTCTTTATTGGCATCGTTTCTTCCGCCTCAACCACGAGCCTGCACCTGCCGGCAGCACTCCCTGGCAGGCGTTTCTCCACAAGTGGGACTTCTACTGGAAGCTGCTCGTAGCCTTCATTCCGGCCATCATCATCGGTTTCCTCGGAAAAATGTCCGGGCTCATCGACCGATTCCTTGAGAGTGTGGAAGTAGTGGCTATCATGCTTGTCGTGGGCGGCATTTTCATGCTCTTCTGCGACCGTCTGTTCAACAAGGGCAGCGAGCAGACCAAACTCACCGAACGTCGCGCATTTCGTATTGGCCTCTTCCAGTGTATTGCCATGATTCCAGGTGTCTCACGTTCCATGGCCACCATCGTCGGCGGTATGGCACAGAAACTCACCCGCCGCGCAGCCGCTGAGTTCTCCTTCTTCCTGGCTGTGCCCACAATGGCTGCAGCCACGGCACTGGACGTTCTTCAGCTCTTCTTCGGCGACGAGGCTGATGCCAGCTGGGCTACACGCGACAACCTGCTGATGTTGGCGCTGGGCTGCATCGTTGCGTTCATCGTTGCACTGCTGGCCATGAAGTGGTTCGTCGATTTCCTCGCTAAATACGGCTTCAAGGCTTTTGGAGTCTATCGCATCATCGTCGGGCTTGTCATTCTGGCTTTGCTTTGGACCGGACACTCACTCGTAATGGTTGACTAATGGATTTTCAGGCAGGCGAAATACTCTTTATCGACAAGCCTTATCGCTGGACGTCGTTCGATGTGGTGAATAAGGTGCGATGGCTACTGTGCAAACGCCTCGGCACCAAGAAACTAAAGGTGGGACATGCAGGTACTCTCGACCCCTTGGCCACAGGAGTGATGATTGTCTGCACCGGCCGAGCCACCAAACGCATCGACGAACTACAGGCCCACACCAAAGAATATGTGGCCACCCTACGTCTTGGCGCCACCACGCCGTCCTTCGATCTCGAACACCCCATTGATGCCTACTATCCTACCGAGCACATCACCCGCGAGCTCATAGAGACCACCCTTCAGCAATTCCTTGGGCGCATCGAACAGATTCCACCCGCGTATTCAGCCGTGAAAGTAGATGGCAAACGCGCCTACGACCTTGCCCGCAAGGAAAAAGACGTGGAACTGAAGCCAAAGATTCTGGTGATAGATGAAATAGAACTATTGGATTACCAGCCCACCCCTGAAGGTTCTCCCATAACCCTTCCTGCCAAGGAGGAGTCCCTGCCCCGCACCGGCATGCGCCGCAAGGCCTTCCTCACGTCCCCCGCCGCCCCCGATGACAGCATCGACTACCCCTCTATCACCCTCCGCATCGTATGCTCCAAGGGAACATACATCCGCGCTCTGGCCCGCGATATTGGTCAGGCACTCGGCAGCGGAGCACACCTCACCGCCCTGCGTCGCACACGCATCGGCAACGTCCACATCGACGACTGTCTCTCCATGTTGGACTTCCCACAATGGCTTGAGAGTCAGGAGGTGGAAGTTGAAAAGTTGAGAGATTGAATAATTGAAAAGTTGAAATTGAGAATTAATTGTTAATTTATTAAACTATATATTGAAATCGCTATGACTGGAATGGAATATAACATGAAGTTGTCGCAGTTTAAGTTCAAGCTCCCCGAAGAACGCATCGCACAGTACCCGGCTCCCTTCCGCGATGAATGCCGACTGATGGTGCTTCACACCAAGAGCGGAGTCATTGAACACCGCGACCACTTCTACGACATCATCGACTATTTCGATGACCAGGATGTCTTTGTCCTCAACGATACCAAGGTCTTCCCCGCCCGCCTCGAGGGCAATAAGGAAAAGACCGGTGCCAAAATCGAGGTCTTCCTCCTGCGGGAACTCAACCAGGAGTTCCGCCTCTGGGACGTCCTTGTAGAACCCGCACGCAAAATCCGTATCGGCAACAAGCTCTACTTTGGAGAAGACGAGTCAATGGTGGCTGAAGTCATCGACAACACTACCAGCCGCGGCCGCACACTCCGCTTCCTCTACGACGGCCCCCACGAGGAATTCAAAGAGGCGCTCTACGCCCTCGGCGAAGCACCCCTGCCACGCCACATGATTACCCGTCCCGCAGAACCACAGGACCTCGAGGACTTCCAGTGTGTCTTCGCTAAGAACGAAGGAGCCGTCACGGCACCCACCTCCGGGCTCCACTTCTCCAAGAACCTCATGAAGCGCATGGAGCTCAAAGGCATAGAAATCGCCTACGTCACCCTCCACTGCGGACTCGGCAACTTCCGCGAAATCGATGTCGAAGACCTCTCAAAGCATAAGATGGAGAGCGAGGAAATGCATGTGGGAGCTGAAGCCTGCCGCATCGTCAACAAAGCCAAGGAAAACGGCCGTCGCATCTGTGCCGTAGGCACCACTGTGCAGCGCGCCCTCGAAACCGGCATGGGAGCCGACAAGCGCCTGAAAGAATTCGACGGCTGGACCAACCGCTTTATCTATCCCCCCTATGAATTTGGTCTTGCCAACGCTATGGTGGCTAATTTCTACACTCCCTACTCCACCCTCCTTATGCTCACCTGCGCTTACGGAGGCTATGACCTTGTGATGAAAGGCTATAAGGAAGCACTGCGTGACGTCCGCTACCGCTTCGGCACCTACGGCGATGCCATGCTCATCCTCAATGACTAATTCTGTTAATGTGTTCGCTCAGAGCTTGAAGAACGTGTAAAAATGTCAACCGTTAACTGTTACCTCTCTCTCGGCAGCAACCTTGGCGATCGTCACTCCCTGTTGCTGCTCGCCATCGACCTGCTCGCCCGTCGGGTAGGTCGCCTTGTTCGAGCCTCCTCCATTATCGAGACCGAGCCTTGGGGGTATGACTCGACACATTCTTACCTCAACGCCGTCGTCCTACTGCAGACCACCCTCACGCCTCAGCAGCTCCTCAGCACCACGCAAGCCATCGAACGCGAACTCGGACGACAGCAGAAGACACCCGCCAACTCTGGCGACACCCTTCCCCCTTATTCCGATCGCCCCATTGACATCGATATCCTCCTCTACGGTGACCTACAGCTCTCCACTCACGACCTCACCATCCCTCATCCCCGTATGCATCAACGCGACTTCGTTATGCGCCCTCTTCGCGAGATTGGTTGTGATATTACTCCATCAATACAAAGGCTTTAACGCCATCCTACCGATGATAAAAAGTATAAAAACAATCATTTTATCGCTTTGTACCGTGCTGGTCCTAACGGGTTGCACAGGCAGTAGCAATGAAAAGCATGAAGTGCAGTCACAAATTGCTTGGCAACGTTATGAAGCAGCGTTCAAGACCAAGGATTTACAGCGCACACTTACCGTCATCGACAGCATGGAGCAGGTGGGCATCATCGGCGATGCGAGAGCAGATTACATGCGAGCCTTGGCTTATGACCAGGGCTGGCAGATGCGAATAGCTGAACACTACTATAAGAAGGCCTACGAAGGTTATGGTGCAGAGCCTTCGCAGGACTGGTATCTTTATGGTGATGCTGGTTACCGCTGGGCATGTATGCGTTTCCTACGGGGTGACACCGACGGCGCGTTAAGCGTTACCTCCGACCTACTTGCTCAGGTCGAG
>JAEEGL011283725.1_pt1 | contig 20008 bp, 17 predicted proteins | sample 9134231 | NCBI WGS metagenome assembly JAEEGL01 (sample SAMN16246548, study PRJNA631951) | gut metagenome | biome: gut microbiome; feature: rumen; material: fiber-attached | host: Bos | place: Iran: Karaj | collected 2018-10
ATTTTCATAAAACAAGAGCTCTGACCGACGGTAAAAACGAGATAAACATAGCCTCCGAACGTGAAGTTTTTATTATGATCTACAGAATTCAGGAGGAGGTCCACCGCTTTACCGTCTCTAAAATGTCAGCTGCCAAGAGGAGGACCGTCAGAAGGTCGGTCCTTGACGGTATAAAGGGCATCGGTCCTGCAAAATCAAAGGCGATTCTCCACACGTTCGGCGGGCTTTCGGCAGTTAAAAAGGCAACGGTTGAAGAACTTGAAACGGTAAAGGGAATCTCAAGAAGAGACGCGGTTTCGGTGTATAATTTTTTTAATCAGGATTTGGACAATGAGAGTGATAACAGGCAGGGCGAGGGGAACTCTTCTGCAGGCTCCTGACGGCGAGGATACCCGGCCGACGTCGGACAGGGCAAAGGAGGGAATTTTTAATATTCTTCAGAACGAAATTGCCGGAAAGCGCGTGCTTGATCTTTTCGGCGGCTCGGGACAGCTTGCGATAGAGGCTCTGTCGCGCGGAGCGGAAAGCGCCGTTATATGCGACAGCAGCCCGAAAGCGTGCAGAATCATTCGTTCCAACGTGCAAAAAACAGGCTTCTCCTGTTCGGCAACTGTTCTTGAATGCGACTGGAAAACAGCGCTGAAGAAGTTGTCCGGCGGGAAATTCGACATTGTTTTTCTTGATCCCCCGTATGCGTCAGATACTTTGAAAATGTCGCTTTTCCGAATATTTGACGGGGGTTTTGTCTCCGAAAACGGGATCGTTGTCTGCGAGAGCGACGGTGCGGAACCCCTTTCAAATCAGCATTCGAGCCTGTTCAGATTTGCAAAATACGGCAGGGCAAAAATCACGATTCTCAAAAAAACGGCGGAGGGCGGCAATGAAAGCGATAGTGACCGGCAGTTTTGATCCCGTGACGACGGGACATCTTGATCTGATAAAACGTGCTTCGCGATTATTTGACGAGGTGTATGCGGTTGTGTTCGTCAATCCGCAGAAGGATTATTTCTTTCCGATCGGGAGACGCGTCGAAATGCTCCGTCTGGCCTGCGCTGAAATTGAGAATGTGACCGTCGACGGTTCCGCAGGCCTTGTTGCGGATTACTGCCGTTTGCACGGAATATCCGTCATCGTGCGCGGAATAAGAAACTCCCGCGACCTTGACTACGAAACTGAAATGGCGGATATCAACCGGGTGCTGGGCGGTGGACTTGAAACGGTTTTCCTGAGCGCGCGCAAAGAACTTGCTGACGTTTCCTCGAGCGCTGTCAGACAAAAGCTTTCAGAAGGAAAGAAAAGCGCAGATTCACCCTGGAGCAAATAACTGCTTTCCCCTTTTAAGGGGACTTTTTTTATTTTCATATTGACATACGGGGTTATCTGTGGTATAATTATAAAGATTGTAATCTGGAGAGGTGTAACTTGATTATTCTTGGAATCGACCCCGGTCTTGCCATTGTCGGATACGGCGTTGTTGATTATACAAAAAAAAAATTTACCACGATGGCATACGGCGCAATCACCACTCCCGCCCATACCGCAGTCGGTGACAGGCTTGTTCTCATATATGAAAAAATGACTGAACTCATTTCGGTTTACCATCCGGCCGATATGGCTATAGAGGAGCTTTTCTTCAACACCAACACGACGACCGGTATTTCGGTTGCCGAGGCGCGCGGCGTATGTCTCCTGGCTGCCAAGCAGCAGGGAATCAATATTTTCGAGTATACCCCCCTTCAGGTTAAGCAATCGGTCGTCGGCTACGGAAGGGCCGAAAAAAAACAGGTCATGACAATGACCAAGACGATACTCGGACTTGAGAAAATGCCCAGGCTGGACGACACGGCTGACGCGCTTGCAATCGCGGTGTGCCATGCTCACACGGGCGGATCCAAAGTCCGCAACTACTACAACCTGAGATAGGACGGACAGAATGTATTACTACATAAGCGGAACTCTTGTGCTGCTTGACCCGCAAACGGCGGTGATCGACGCGAGCGGCGTGGGTTACAAGCTTTCAATAAGCGGTACCACATGCGGAAAGCTTGCCGGATTGCTTAATCAACCTGCAAAACTCTATACCTTCCTTTCCGTAAGAGAGGACAATATGGAGCTTTTCGGCTTTTACAGTCTGGAGGAGCTTGCTGCTTTTCGACTGCTTATCAACGTCTCCGGAATCGGTGCCAAAAGCGCTGTTTCTGTCTTAACGCAGCTCAGCCCCGAACGCCTTTCGCGGGCAGTAATCAACGGTGACGCAAAATCTATTGCGGCCGCTCAGGGAATCGGCAGCAAAACCGCCGCAAGGATAGTTCTTGAGCTTAAAGACAAGATCGCCAGGGAAATCGGCTCACCGGACGATGAGGTGGCGACTGCCGCCGAGGTTGCCGGCGACGGTTACGGCGAGGCGATGAACGCACTCTCCGTGCTCGGATATACAAAACAGGAGGCATCATACGCGCTGCGCGGTGCGCCGGCAGGCGCAGATGTCGAAACGCTTATCAGGTTTGCCCTCGGCAAGCTAATGAAAGGATAACCTATGGCGTCATTTGACGGAAACGAATTTGAATTCGATTTTGAATCAAGAATAGTGTCGACAGAGTACGATGACAATCAGGACGGTTCCGTCGAACCGTCTCTGCGCCCGAAAACGCTCGACGAATATATTGGGCAGAAAACCGTCAAGGAAAACCTCAAAATATATATCGACGCGGCAAGACGCAGGGGCGAGGTGCTCGACCATGTGCTCCTTTACGGTCCACCGGGACTTGGAAAAACGACCCTTTCAGGCATAATTGCAAACGAAATGGGCGCCAACATCCGTGTGACGTCCGGTCCCGCCATTGAAAAAGCCGGCGATCTTGTGGCGATACTGACAAACCTCGGAGAAAAGGACATTCTTTTTATTGACGAGATTCACCGTCTCCCCAAAGTCGTTGAGGAGATTCTTTATCCGGCCATGGAGGACTACGTTGTCGACATTATAATCGGAAAGGGACCGGCGGCAAGGAGCATAACGATACCGGTCGCAAAGTTCACGCTGATCGGCGCCACAACCCGCGCGGGGCAGATCTCCACTCCGCTGCGCGACAGATTCGGCGTTGTGCTCAAGCTTGAACTGTACACGACTGAGGAGCTTGCGACGATCGTAAAAAGAAGCGCCCGCATTCTCAATATAGCAATCGACGAATACGGAGCACGAGAGATCGCCGCGAGATCGCGCGGTACGCCGCGTATTGCAAACAGACTTCTGAAACGCGTTCGAGATTTTGCCGAAGTGCTCGGAAAAGGGGCAATTGACAGGGAAATAGCCGATTTTGCTCTGACAAAGCTTGAAATCGACAAGCTCGGTCTTGACTCTGTGGACAGGCGTATGCTTGAGGTTATAATAAAATTTTACGGTGGCGGCCCGGTCGGTCTTGACACTATAGCCGCGACAATAGGCGAGGAAGCCGTTACGATCGAGGACGTCTACGAGCCGTACCTTATGCAGATCGGATTTCTGAGCAGGACCCCGCGCGGAAGATGCTGCACGAGGCTTGCGTACGAGCATCTCGGGATTCCGTTCACTCCTAACGGTACAACGGTAAACCAGATTGACATTTTTTCAACGGAAAACAGGGGAAAAGACGAATGAAGCTTTTCGGTACTGACGGAATCAGAGGAATTGCGGGAAAGGAGCTGACCTCCGGGCTTGCCTGCCGTCTCGGTGCTTCTCTTTACAGAGTCCTTGCGGAAAAAAACAGCAGACCGATGGTGATAGTCGGCAGGGATACAAGAGAATCCGGCTTAATGCTTGAGGAAGCTGTGGCGCGCGGATTTTCCGATATGGGAGGAAATGTTCTCATTGCCGGGGTTGTTCCCACCCCTGCCGTTGCATTCCTTACTGTAAGCGAGGGTGCCGATGCGGGGGTTATGATCTCCGCGTCGCACAATCCTGCGGAATACAACGGGCTCAAGGTATTCGGCGGACTCGGATACAAGTTGCCTGACGCGGAAGAAAACTGCATAGAAGAGCTTATTCTGGGGGAGGATGATTTTTCACCTGCCGCGGATAAGGGCAGAATCATTTCTGACGGGTCGCTCAGAGAAAAATACATACGCCATGTCAAAAGCGTCTGCGCCCCGCTTTCGGGCCGGCGTATTGCCTTTGACACGGCAAACGGTTCCGCTTCGGTTACGGCGAGGGAGATATTCGGCCCGGAATACACGTATCTGTACGACGAGCCCGACGGAAAAAACATAAATCTCGGATGCGGCTCGACAAGAATGAACAGCCTTTGCCGCTTTGTTACCGAAAACGGCTATGATATGGGCGTTGCCTTCGACGGGGACGCCGACAGGTGTCTGCTGTGCGATGAAAACGGACGGATACTTGACGGGGATTTTATTATTTCCGCGCTTGCAGCCGAAATGAAGAAATCCGGGACGCTCGACGGACAGCGCGTTGTTGTTACAAAACTGTCAAATCTCGGTTTCCACCGTATGATGTCGGAATGCGGTATTTCCGCAGACCAGACAGACGTCGGGGACCGGTATGTTCTTGAAAGGATGCTCCGTACGGGAGCCGTTATCGGCGGAGAGCAGTCCGGACATATCATTCTTCGGAAATTCGCGACAACCGGCGACGGGCAGATAACCGCCGCGTCCTGTCTTGCCTTGCTGGCCGCATACCCTGACAAAAAGACTTCTGAGATTTTCTGCCGAATGAAAAAATTGCCGCAGATTTCTCTCAACGTAGCGGTTCCGAACGAACTGAAGACGGCGGTCATGTCGTCAGAGCCGGTGCTTGAGCGGCAAAAAGATACGGAACGCGCCCTGAACGGTCGCGGAAGGCTTGTCCTCAGGCCGTCGGGAACGGAACCGATAGTCAGGATCATGCTTGAAGGCGATGATATCGAAGAGATAACAGGATATGCCGAAAAGCTAAGAACTGTAATCGGAGAAGCGGTAAATGTGGCTTGCGGACGGATGGACTGAATACGAGCTGCTTGACTGCTCGGACGGGGAAAGACTTGAAAGATGGGGCAAATATATCCTTATCCGGCCCGACCCGCAGGTAATATGGAAAAACTGCCGTGTCAGTCGCGACTGGAACAGAGCTGACGCGAGATATTTCAGATCTTCGCACGGCGGTGGAGAGTGGAGCAGAAACCGTCTCCCCGAAAAGTGGAACGTTTCCTATAAATCGCTCAACTTTGCTGTTAAGCCGATGGGCTTCAAGCATACCGGGCTTTTTCCGGAGCAGGCGGTTAACTGGGACTGGTTTTCTGAGATAATCAGACAATCGGGAAGAAAAATAAAGGTCCTCAATCTTTTTGCCTATACAGGCGGCGCAACGGTTGCCGCTGCAAAGGCGGGGGCGGAGGTGTGTCACGTTGACGCTTCAAGAGGTATGGTAGCGACCGCAAAGGAAAACGCTGTCCTGTCCGGCCTCGCCGACGCGCCAGTCCGGTATATTGTCGACGACTGCTTTAAATTCTGCGAAAGGGAAAAGCGCAGGGGAAACCGCTACGATGCCATAATCATGGACCCGCCGTCATACGGCAGAGGACCGAACGGAGAGAAGTGGACTCTTGAGGAAAATATCGATTCATTCGTGGGCCTTGCCGCCTTGCTCCTTTCCGACGAGCCGCTGTTCTTCCTTCTCAATTCATACACAACGGGGCTGTCACCTTCTGCGATGGGCTATCTGCTCGAGAAGAATTTAAAAAGCCTGATCGGCGGCTCGGTGGTTTCCGATGAAATCGGCCTGCCTGTTTCGTCTACCGGTTCGGCTCTGCCGTGCGGCGCCTCCTCAAGGTGGACGTTCCGCACATAGTCCCGGGTTTTGCCCGCGTTAAGCGGCGTCTGGGGGCAAAAAACTTATATAAATCCCGTTTAACCGCGCTTCCACTGCTGATAAATGAAAAAAATCGGCCGAGCAAGCGAGCGTTGCATCATTGATTTTACTGAAATTGCGAGCCTTTAAGAATGGCGTATTTTGAACTTGATGACATTTCCTTCAGCTACGATGAGAGTGCAGAAGGAAATGAGGCAAAAAAAGTAATAGACGGCGTATCCCTTAAAATCGACAGGGGATCGTTTGTGTGTATTCTGGGCCACAACGGATCGGGCAAATCGACGCTTGCCAAGATCCTTAACCTTGTGCTGATACCGACGTCGGGCAGACTTGTCATTGACGGGAAGGAGGTTTCCGTCCCTGAAATAAGCGAGGACGAGATTTTCGACATACGCCGCAGAATAGGCATGGTTTTTCAGAATCCCGACAACCAGCTTGTCACGACGATTGTCGAGGAGGACGTTGCCTTCGGGCCGGAAAATCTCGGCGTTGATCCGGAAGAGATCAGGCGGCGCGTTGACAGTGCTCTCGAAACCGTCGGAATGAGCGAATACGCGAAGCATTCCACCCATCAGCTTTCCGGCGGTCAAAAACAGCGCGTGGCGATCGCGGGAGTGCTTGCGATGCAGCCGGAATGCATTATTTTCGACGAATCCACCGCTATGCTCGATCCGATCGGCAGACGCGACATCATGTCGACGATCGAGTATCTCAACCGCGAGCGGGGAATTACCGTTATCCATATCACACACAATATGGACGAAGCGGTAAGAGCCGACAGGATAATCGTCATAAACGACGGGAAAATATATCTTGACGGTACGGCGAAAGAGGTTTTTTCCAGCGTCGAAAAACTGCGCAGAGTCGGGCTTGATGTACCGCAGGTTACAGATCTTTTCTACGACCTGTCCCCGTACCTTGATCTTCCGTCCGGCGTTATCGACATCGAAGAAGGGGCGGCCGTTCTTGCCGACAGACTGAAAAATGGGAAAGCTTGAAATATGTGACGTTTCTTATATTTACGGCAAGGACACGCCGTTTGAGAAGCTCGCCCTTGACCGCGCAAACGCCCAATTCGGCGACAACTGCATAACGGGTCTTATCGGTCACACCGGCTGTGGAAAATCTACGCTCGTACAGCTTCTGAACGGTCTTCTTGTTCCCACGCGGGGGAAGGTGCTTCTTGACGGGCAGGATATAAACGCAAAGGGCGTAAACCGCCGTGAACTGCGTTTCCGCGTCGGCCTTGTGTTTCAGTATCCCGAATATCAGCTTTTCGAGGAGACTGTTCAGGCCGATATAGCCTTCGGGCCCAAAAATATGGGGCTGAGCAATGAGGAAACCGCAAGGCGCGTTCTTTCGGCACTCAGTTTTGTCGGGCTCGACGAAACGCTCCTTACAGTATCGCCTTTTGATCTGTCGGGCGGTCAGAAACGCCGCGTTGCTATTGCCGGCGTCATGGCCATGCAGCCGGAAGTGCTTATTCTTGACGAACCGGCCGCCGGGCTTGACCCGGTCGGACGCGAGGAAATCCTCGGAGGTATAAAAAGTTATCAGAGAGCGCGGAATTCGTCGGTTATTATCGTCAGTCACAGCATGGAGGATATGGCCCGCTATTCGGACAACATAGTCGTCATGAGCCACGGTACGGTCACTGCGCAGGGAACATGCAGAGATATTTTTTCAAACCATGAGCTGCTGACCGACGCGGGGCTTTCAATACCGCAGGTGACCGCTTTTCTTGCGGCTCTCAGAAAAAAAGGGGTTGACGTAAGCAGTGACATTTTTACGGTGGACGACGCCGTAAAGGAGATTCGCAGTTATATGATGAGGGAGAGGAACCGTGCTTAAAGACATTACGATGGGTCAGTTTTTCCCCGGCGAATCCCTCCTTCACAGGATGAATCCGTCTCTTAAAATAATAGCGACGGTTCTCTATATTGTCGCGGTGTTCCTGTGTAAAAGCGCTGCGGCGTTTGCTTTTATCTTTGCAGTTACGGTAGTGATAATCATCGTTTCGGGTGTCCCGGTTAAGGTTGTTCTCAGGTCTGTCAAGCCGCTGATTTTTATTCTCATATTCACAACCGTGTACAATGTTTTCTTTACAAAGGGCGACACGCTGCTCTTCAGCCTCGGTTTTGTCAGAGTGTACAGAGAGGGCGTGTTCAACGCCGTCCTGATTGCCGTGAGAATACTTTGTCTGCTTGTCGGCAGTTCGGTTGTATTGACTTATACGACTTCGCCTATAATGCTTACAGACGGACTTGAAACGCTGCTTAAGCCGCTTGCGTGGATCGGCGTTGATGTTCACACTTTTGCCATGATGATGTCGATAGCTCTCAGGTTTATTCCCACCCTGATAGAGGAAACGGATAAAATAATCAGCGCACAGAAGGCTAGAGGAGCTGATTTCGAGTCCGGCAATCTGTTAAGAAGAGCCAAGGCCCTGATCCCTATTCTCGTGCCGCTCTTTGCCTCCTCCATAAGGCATGCTGTTGACCTTGCCACGGCGATGGAGTGCAGATGCTACCGCGGAGGCAGAGGCAGAACGAAAATGACGACCCTGCGCCCCGACGCGGAAGACTGGATCGTACTTCTGTTTTTCGCTCTGCTGATCCCCGCCGCGATCCTGCTGAATATTTACGTTCCCTTTTTCTCGATATGAAATACAAGGTTACCGTCGCGTACGACGGACGACAATTCTGCGGCTTTCAGTTTCAGCCGAATCTGCGTACCGTGCAGGGAACGCTTACGGACGCAATGCGGACTGTGCTCGGTGACGACTGTACCGTAACCGGTTGTTCAAGGACCGACAGCGGAGTCCACGCGTCGGGTTTTGTCGCCCTTGTCGACGCTCCGCACTCCACCGTTCCGTACGGGAAATTATGCAGAGCTGTAAACTGCGTCCTGCCGGACGACGTTGCGCTGTTAAGTTCAGAGATGGCGCCCGAAGGCTTCCATCCGAGATACTCTGCGAAAAGCAAGGAATACGAATACCTTATTAACGTTTCTGAGACGAGAAATCCGTTTTCCCGCGGTCTGGTTTACGACTATTGCCGTGAACTCGATGCCGGGAAAATGTGCCGAGCCGCCGCTGATTTTGCCGGGGAGCACGATTTTTCGGCGTTTATGTCCGCCGGATCGGATATAAACGATACTGTAAGGACGATTTTCGGATGCAATGTCACGCGCCGCGAAAACATTGTCGCAATAAACATTTGCGGCACGGGATTCCTTTACAATATGGTCCGTATAATCGCGGGCACTCTTGTTTATGTGTCCGAGGGCAAAATTCCGGATAACGGAATACCGGGTATAATCGAATCGGGTGACAGAAGTCTTGCAGGGCCGACCGCTCCGGCCTGCGGGCTGTATCTTAAAAAAGTAAACTACTGAATGAAAGGGGACGGAACATGGAAGAAAAACAGGGTCCGCAGATATTCGACACTGCTACATTCGAATCGGTGGGAACCGATGAAAACGGCGAAATAAAAGCCTCAGACAGACCGTCGGGCGCCGGCACATATATCGCGTCCCCGTCAGGAGGCTTTGTCCTTCAGGGCTCCGCAAAGGTACCGGAGCCCGCCCAGGAGAGCGAAAAGAGTAAAAAGGGAAAGAGGAAAAAGTCCAGAACCGTTCTTGCGCCCGATTCCGATTCGGGGGAACGCAAAGAAGCAAAAAAGAAAACCCCGTCAGCGCGGATGGAAAAAATCAAAGACGATGACGAGAATATATTCAGAGAAAACCGCTATTTCTCCGAAATTTCAAAAAAATACTCAGCGCTCAAAATCATATCGATGATACTTGCCGGAGTTTACGTTGCCGCTATGCTTGTCATTTTCAATTCCGGCGGTACTCAGGCGCTTACCGTCAACGGCTTTCAGTACCTGCTGAAGGATCTGGATTTCTCCAGCCTGAATCAGGGCGTGTTCGAAACTATGGTCTACAGCGGCGGCTCCGACGCCGATTTCGCATCGTACAGGGGGGATCTTGTCGTTGTTACATCAGGACTTACAACTCTTTTCAAAACTACTGGTGCAACGGCTTTTACTTCCGAAAACGATTATTATTCGCCGAAGCTTTTGACTTCATCAAAATACTTTTTGGTTTATGATACCGGAAATACGAGCTATGGTTATTCGGTTTATAATTCCTTTGCAGCTCTTGTTTCGGAGCATCTGAATTATCCGATAACCTCCGCCGCGCTTGCCGACAACGGCAGTTATGCCATTGTTTCGCGCGACGACAGCTACAGAACGGTAATATACGTGTACGATTACAACCTGAAAAAGCTTCTTGAAGTCAAAAAGGAAAAATACACCTCCGCTGTCGACATGTCGGACGATGGGAAAAAACTGTATATCGCTTCGTTTTTTGACACAGAGGGCGATTTTTCATGCGAGATTTCATGTATCAACACCGCAACGGGAGAGGAAACGCTGAATATTTCTGTCGATTCCGAGATACCGATGCAGGTCAAAGAGCTTGACGGGGGCAACGTTGCGGTCATGTTCCGCGACAAAATTGTCGTCTACGGTTCCGACGGAGTGAAGTATTCGGAAATCACTCCAACGCTTTCCTCTCAGGTGTTCGGATATATCGGCCGTGACATAATATGTATGACCAACAACAGCGCCATTGTCGGAGACGAAAAGGACGTCCGCATTTTTGACACAAACGGCAGAACATTGTACAGCGGCGTTCACTCCGGCGAGGAACTGAAGGTTTTTGCATATGAGGGAAATGTGTATATACTTTTCCAGGACAGGGTTTTAAAGATAGACCCGGCGACGGGCAAATGCTACAATGCACCCGTGCAGCCGAACGCGATCGACATCGTGTTCACGACGTCCGGCTATCCGTACGTCTGTTTCTCTGGAAGCGCGTTGCCGCTTACGTTTGAAGAAGAATAATAAAACCGGAGTTGTTACAAATGGATATGATCTGGCCGATAGCCCTTGACGCGCTTGTTCTGGCTGTTTTTGTACTGTGCGTCGTCATCGGAATAAAGAAGGGCTTCATACGTTCGATAATCCTGCTTGCGGTGATTGCGCTTGCTTTCTTCGCGTCGTACAAATTCACCAGGCCTTTTGCAGAGTATCTGAATAAAAACTATATAGGTTCGTCCGTGGCTGAAAAGGTGTCGGAAAAAATTGCCGCCATTTTTTCCTCCGGCGATACCGGAGAAAAAGCAGCGGACAGGTCGGATGAAATCAGCAATGATGACATTGAAGAGAAAAAAGGAGATATTTCCGATCTGCTTGACCGGTTTTCGGTTCCTGTTGACGATCTTACATCATGGCTTAAAGAGAAGAAGGACAGGACTGTTGCTGAAATTGCCGGTTTCATTGCAGGCCCCACGGCAGACGCACTTTCCGTCGGCATTGCCTTTGTGATCATTTTCTTCGGCACGGCGATCGTAGGATACATAGCGCTCTGGCTTATAAGCAAGCTGTTCGAGACCGAGGCTCTGAGCGGGGTGAACGGCCTGCTCGGCGGTCTGCTCGGCGCAGTCAAGGGTCTTGCGATATGCATGGCTCTTTGCTATGCGCTTTGCCGGATTCTTCCGTCACTCGGCGGCATAAACGGCGTAATACCGTCGGACGTTATCGAAAAGACTTACATTGTGAAATTTATCGGAAGATTGTTTTAACACGGAAGGAGAGATTTTTTAAATATGCAGCTTTGTATCAAATGCAAAAAAAGACTCGCAGTCATTTTTATAAACAGAAACATTAACGGGAAAATGCAGAACGAGGGCTACTGCCTTGAATGCGCAAGGGAACTGAACGATCCCAACATTTCCGAAATTCTTAAAAATTTCAACGTTCCGGATGACGCGCTGGAAATGCTTAATACCCCCGTCGAGGATATTGACGGGCTTCCGGACGAAATGGAGCCAGCGGAATCCGCCGAGAGCGCGAAGGCCGATCCGGATAACGTTGCCGACGGGCGTGCGCCGTTTATGAATCTCGCCAAGCTTTTCGGCAACATACCCGGACTTGCCTTCCCGATCGGCCAGAATCCGAATCAGCAGGGACCCCAGCAGGGAAGACCTGCCCAGAAGGCTGAGACGAAAAATCCGAGAAAAAAATATCTGAATTCCTATTGCGCCGATCTTACTTACAAGGCGGCGCACGGCGAGATAGACAACGTCATCGGCAGAGACAGGGAACTTGAGCGTGTAATGCAGATCCTGTGCCGCCGTCAGAAAAACAATCCGTGCCTGATCGGCGAGCCGGGCGTCGGCAAAACGGCGGTTGCCGAGGCTCTTGCGCTGAAAATCGCGAGAGGAGAAGTCCCTTATAAGCTGGCGAACAAAGAGGTACACCTGCTTGACATGACCGCTCTTGTCGCCGGAACCCAGTTCAGGGGGCAGTTCGAGAAGAGAATGAAAGATCTGATCGAGGAGGTCAAGACTCTCGGCAACGTCATTCTTGTCATAGACGAGGTTCACACAATTGCATCGGCGGGAGACGCCGAGGGATCAATGAACGCCGCCAACATTCTTAAACCCGCTCTTTCAAGAGGAGAAATTCAGGTCATCGGGGCGACCACAATGACCGAATACAGGAAGTACATCGAAAAGGACGCGGCGCTCGAAAGGCGCTTCCAGCCTGTGCTGATTGACGAACCGTCGGTGCAGAACTGTATCGAAATACTTCAGGGCATCGCGGGGTATTACGAGAAATTCCACGGAGTCAAGGCAAGCGATTACATCATTCGCCGCGCAGTAGAGCTGTCGGAAAGATATATAACCGACAGATTTCTGCCTGACAAGGCGATCGACCTTCTGGACGAAGCTCTTTCCTCCGTGTCACTGAACTCAAAGGTTCTTCAGGACTACAACAGGAAGAATGAAGAACTTAAGAAGATAAGCGCAAAACGCGCTGAACATGAGGGAATTACCGAGCCTGAGGATTCCGAAAAATATTTCCGCGAGCTTGCCGAAATCAAAAGCGAAGAGCTTCGCGCGAAAAGCGAGGTGGACGCTCTCAGAGAATCTGCCGAGGCTGTTGAACTGTCTTTCAAGGACCTTGCCGACGTGATAGAGGTATGGACGGGCATACCCGCCGGCAACATCGTCGAGGGAGATTTTGAAAAAATTCAACGCCTTGAGGAAACGATAAAATCGCGACTTATAGGCCAGGATCAGGCGGTTGACGCCGTTGTACGCGCACTGAAAAGAAATCGGGCAGGCGTCTCTGCCAAGCGCAAACCGGTATCGTTTATTTTCGCGGGTCCTACCGGCGTTGGAAAAACCGAGCTTGTCAAACAGCTTGCTGAGGCTCTCTTTGACACGCCCGAGACGCTTATACGTCTTGACATGTCCGAGTATATGGAAAAATTTTCCGTTTCGAGAATCATAGGCTCGCCTCCCGGGTACGTCGGATATGACGAGGCGGGTCAGCTAACCGAAAAAATACGCCGTAAGCCTTACTCTGTCGTTCTGTTCGATGAAATTGAAAAGGCGCATCCCGACGTAATGAATATCCTTCTTCAGATCCTCGACGAGGGCAGGATCACCGACGCGCAGGGAAGGACGATCAATTTCGAAAACACGGTCATCGTAATGACGACCAACGCAGGTTCTTCGGGAACGAGCGCCGCCGTCGGCTTCGGCAGCAGCGCCCATCAGCAGGATGAACAGAAGACAGAAAAGGCGTTGTCCGCTTTTCTGCGTCCGGAATTTCTTAACAGAGTAGACGAAATAATTACATTCAACAGGTTGTCAAAGCAGGACTTTCTGCGCATTGCGGATATACAGCTCGGAGATCTTTCAAAGGCGATCGGCGAGCGCGGCGTAAAGCTTTATTACTCTGACGCTGTTAAAAGTTATGTCGCCGACGGCTCGTTCAGCGATAAGTTCGGCGCCCGCAATATGGCGAGATTCATCAGCAGAGAGATCGAGGACAGGATTGCCGACATTCTTTTTGCCGACAGAAACGTGTCGGGTATCAGCATCGACTGTGCGGACAACAAACTCAAATTTGACATTATCTAACTTTCAAGGGGCCTTAAACCATGGCGGAAAGATGGTTTGACAAAAGCGTTAAGCAAACTGAATTTCATCTTAATACAAGCACAGCGACGGGTCTTAATGCCGAAGAGGTCAGAAAAAGGCGCGCCCGGGACGGTGAAAACAACATCTACGCGAAGAACCGTCAGCCGATCGGCCATTATCTGAGACATATTCTCACGGATTATACCTCGCTGCTGATGCTGGTCACGCTGCTTGTCGCGGCGGTCTTTGACGAGACCGAAAATCTTGTCGTCATGCTGGCGATCCTGGCGACGTACTACGTCATTGTGATTTTTTCCTACATCAGATCTGAAAACGTTCTGGGAAATATAAGCTCGCAGGCTCTGCCCACGGCAAAGGTCCTGCGCGACGGCAAACTGTACATAGTTAGACAGAAGGAACTTGTAAGGGGCGATGTGATATATCTTTCAACAGGCGATATAGTTCCGTGCGACGCAAGGCTTTGTGAAACGGACGGGCTTGAAATTCTTGAAAGCGCGGTTACCGGCGCCACCTCCGCCGTTCGCAAGGATGCAAAATTCGTCGACTATCACGATATTTCTCCCGATGCTCAGAAAAACATGCTTTTTGCCACGACAATCGTTACAAGAGGCGTGGGCGTTGCGATATGCGTGGAAACGGGGCAGGACTGTCTTGTCTGCAAAATGAACAAGAACAGGGCGATCGAGTCGGATGAGCAGGCGGACATTTTCGAGGCCGTCAACAGCTTCTGCAAGAAGTGGACCATTTTCATGACCCTCGGCATTCTTGTTCTGACGATTCTCGATATTATCATCAGCCGCAGCGGGAACGGTATTTTTGACAGCTTCATGCTCGGCATTTCCGCCGCCGTCGCGTCCATGAGCGAATTTTACACCGCTTTTGCGTATATATCCCTTGCCGTCGGAATATATTCCGCCGTAAACAGGAAGGGCAAAATAAACAAAGGCTCGCTTATCAAAAACTCATATAAGCTTGAGCAGATCAAAAACCTGTCATGTCTCATAATTCCGAAAGAGGCCGGATTCAGCGCGCACGACAGAGCCCTTGCCGGGATATATGTAAACGATGATTTCTTTACTCCTCAGGAGCACGGTTTCAGACGCAATGCTTCACGAGTTCTGCGTTATTCGCTGCTTTCAACGGGTCTTTACGGCGCCGACCGTCTTCTCAGCAGGAACCAGCGCAGAGACAATGTCTACTCGTCCGAGGAGGAGGTTATAATTAACGCCGCCGAAAACTGCGGGGAGTACAACGTTTCGCTTGAGCAGAGATATCCGATGCTTCAGCACATCAGCGCCGGCAGCGACTCTCAGTTCGACACCACGCTCGTCAGGTTTGAAAACGGATACGTCGTGGCATTGCGCGGAGAGTACGGAAAGGTTTTGCCGCTCTGCTCGCATTATACCGAAAACGGACGCGTGTACGAGATGACGCCTGAAAAAATGACCGAACTTACGGTCGAGGCCGAAAAGCTCACGCGCGAATCGCACCAGGTAATTGCTATAGCCTCAAAAGACACGATCTACAATAATCTGCGCCGTCTTTCCGCCTGTCAGACCGAGCTTACGCTTGAGGGAATGATCGTTATAAAACAGTCTATTCTTCCGGAATCGGCAAAAAACGTTTCAAGATGCAGAGCTGCCGGGATTCGCGTGATCATGCTTTGCGACGACGAGGACGACGTCAACTACGGCGTTGCCGAATCGCTCGGGATCGCCTCAAAACGCGAAGAAATGATAACGTCAGGCGAGCTTTCCAGAATGAACGACGGAATGCTGCGGCTTAATCTGAACAGATATTCGGTTTACGTCGGGCTGACTCTCAGACAGAAAAGGGAGCTTGTTTCCCTTCTGCGCGACGAGGGAGAAACGGTCGGATATCTCTGCTCCGAGCTCGACGAGATCATTCTCCTTAAGGATGCGGACGTCGGGTTTTCTCACAGAGTCACGATTTCCGACCGCGGCTCGTATTCAGTGGAGCTTGCCGACGGCAAGGTGCCTGTTAACGCAAGAAATTCCATGCAGACAAGAGAATCCGGCTGCGAGGCGCTAAAATTCGTGTCCGACGTAATTATCTCAGACCCGGACATCGACGGCACAGGCGGTTTCAACGCCGTTACAGACGCCATACTGTGCGCCAAGGCTGTGTACAACAACATGCACCGTATGATAAAGTACATGCTTTCGTCGCAGATCGCGAAACTGATAATTGTTTTCTTGTCGGTTGTTTCGCCTTATACTGTGTGTACGCCGGCGCAGATACTTTTCTGCGGCCTGATAATTGATTTTCTTGCGCTCATTTCCATAGCCTTTGAAAAACCGACTCACAAGCTGCTTGAGAAAAAGATAGAGACCGAGCGGCTTAAAAAGCCGCTCGCCGGAAATATTCCTGCCGCGCTGCTCGGTATTCTCTGGTCCGCGGTCACTGAGGCAGTGGTCGTCCTGATGCTCAGATACCAGGTTATAAGCCGTTCCGGCGCGTCCGCATGCTTCTTTATAATTTTTATCGTATCCCAGCTTATGATGCTTTCCGAGTACAAGCAGGACAGGGGTGTTTTCGGCGGAGAAGTAAGGATAAACGGTGCCCATGCCTTAACCGTCGTTTTTTCGGCGCTGTTTCTTTTCGCGGTAATCAGATTTCCGGCGTTCGGGATCAGATTCAACGTCGTGCGCGTGCCCGTAGCGGCGATCCCAGGAATTGCGATTGTGCCGATATTCATATTTGCCTTCTGCGAAATAACCAAGTTTTTATATAACAAAAAGCTTGATCGGGACAGAAAGAAGCAGGACGGAGACTGACGGTGAAAACGGTCGGGGTGATTGCCGAATACAACCCTTTTCATAACGGTCATAAATACCAGCTGGAGGAAATACTCCGCATGTTCGGGAGCGACACGGCCGTTGTTGCCGTAATGAGCGGTAATTTTGTTCAGCGCGCAGAGCCTGCAATGTTCGGCAAGTATTTCCGGGCCGAGTGCGCCGTAAGAAACGGCGTTAATCTTGTCCTTGAGCTGCCGCCGCCGTATTCGTTTGCTTCGGCACAAGATTTCGGAAGAGCGGCGGTTGCGGTATTGGATTCGCTCGGATGTATCGACGCGCTTGTTTTCGGAGTCGAAGACGGCGACGTGGACAGTCTTTCGGACTATGTGAAAAAAAGCATGGCGATGAATCGCGAACGTGTTGTGGGCGAATCGTTTCAGAAGAGCGAGCAGAGACGTTTTACCGCCGAAGGCGGTGTCTTTTATCCGGTTAAACCGAATGATATTCTTGCTTCGGAATACATACGCGCGCTCATGGAGCGGCAAAGCGCGACGAAGTTTTGCGCCATAAGGCGAAAAGACGGGTACAGCGCCCACGAAGCAAGGGCAGCGATCGCTGAGAACGGGGAACTGAATGGTATAATTCCGTCTGAAACTGCAAGCCTCATAAGAGACGCCGGGCGTGCGGACGGAATGATTTACAAGACCATCGCTTTTCATTCGGCGATGAAATGCAGTGAAGGCGGATACTGCCGCGGCGGAGGAGAGGCCGGCTTCATCCGGTCTGTCGCCTTAAAAGCGGACGGAGCGCGGGATTTTTTCGAAAAGCTTTCGTGCGGACGGTTTTCAAGAGCGCACCTGCGCCGCGCGGTGCTGTCAGATCTTCTCGGAATTTCGGATCGGGACGTAAGATGCGAGCCGCAATATACGGTTCTGCTGGGCTCTGACGAAAAGGGAAGATCGGTTCTTCACAGTATCAGAAAAACTAAAAAAATCAACATTGTTACAAAACCGGTCGAAACGGGGAATTACATGATTCAGAAAGCCGCGGACATCCTTTATTCCGAAATAACGGGTGTTCCCGCGGAGCAGATTTTCAGGTTCTCACCGTTCACTCCCGGTTGAAATAAATTTGCGCTTTTGCGCAGTGAAAGGATGAATTACTATGGAACAGGAAAAAAATGTAAAAAAGGGCGGCATCTCGGTTGAAACAGAGCATATTTTTCCGATAATCAAGAAATGGCTCTATTCCGACAAGGATATTTTTCTACGCGAAATTGTCTCCAACGCCTGCGACGCCGTAACAAAACTGCGCCGCCTGACTTCACTCGGTCATTTTGAAAAAACAGATGACGAAAACTACCGCATCGACGTTACGCTGGACGTCGACGAGCGTACGATAACCGTTTCGGACAACGGAATCGGCATGAGCGCTGAGGAGCTTGACAGGTATCTCTGCAGCATTGCGCTGTCCGGAGCGCTCGATTTTATAAACAAATACGAGGGCGATAATTCCGAGGGCAACGGAATCATCGGCCATTTCGGGCTCGGTTTTTACTCCTCGTTTATGGTGAGTGACAGAGTCACGGTCGAATCGAAATCATATGACGGATCCGACGCCGTGCGCTGGACGTGCCTGGAGAGCGGTGAATACACGCTTGAGCCAAGTGACAGACAGAAGCGCGGGACCGACGTAATAATGCATATCTCGGAGGACGGTGAAGAATATCTGAATGAAAGCAGACTGCGCGATATTCTTGAAAAATACTGTTCTTTCATGCCTGTCGAGATTTTCTTCAACGTTGTAAAGGCGGTAGATGAAACCGGAAAGAAAGACGGCGACAAGAAGGAGCCGGAGGAGCCCAAACCCGTTAACGATATCAATCCGCTCTGGATGCGGAATCCGTCCGACTGCAGCGATGAGGATTACCGCGCTTTTTACCGCAAGGTGTTCAAAGATTACCGCGAGCCGCTTTTCTGGATTCATATTAACGCCGACTATCCTCTGAATTTCAAGGGTATTCTTTATTTTCCCAAAATTGACAACGAATACGAAAGTCTTGAAGGACAGGTCAAACTGTTCTACAACCAGGTGTTCGTGGCCGATAACATCAAGGAGGTTATTCCCGAATTTCTGCTTATGCTGAGGGGGGTGATCGACTGTCCCGAGCTTCCGCTGAACGTTTCCAGAAGCTATCTGCAGAACAGCGGGTACGTTGCCAAAATTTCAAAACACATTGTCAAGAAGGTGGCCGACAAACTGAATTCCATGTTCACGAACGAACGGGAGAATTACGAAAAGCTCTGGCGCGATCTGAAGATTTTTGTTGAATACGGCTCTCTGCGCGAGGCGAAATTCTACGATCGCATTAAGGATTCGGTTGTTTACGAGCTCTGCGGCGGAACATACAAGACTCTCGGCGAGTATCTTGACGGCAGGGACGACAAGACAGTGTATTACTGCAACGACAAATCGGAGCAGGCGAGCTATATTTCAATGCTCGAAGCGCAGGGGACGGAAGTTTTGTTCCTTGACAGAAACCTCGACAATCAGTTCATTTCCATGGTCGAGCGTGAAAACAAGGAGGTCAAATTCCAGCGCGTTGACGCCGCCGTTTCCGACGCTCTGAAAGAGGATGGCGAAGAGTTTTCCTCGGACGGTCTTGTTGAACTGTTCCGCAAGGTGTCGGGAAACGACAAGCTTGAGGTGACATTTGAAAATCTGAAGGATAAAACCCTTCCCGCGCTTCTTACCGTTTCAGAGGAGGAGCGCCGCTTTGGGGATATGATGAAAATGTACGGCATGGGAGCCGACATGAAGCAGCCGGACGGCAAACTGGTGCTTAATTCTTCCTGCGACGTTATCAGACGGCTCGCAGACGCAGGAGACGGCGGAACGTCTGTCGCACGCCAGATCTGGTCGCTTGCCGTTATGGCGCAGAGAAGACTTACCGCGGATGAGATGAAGGAATTCCTCGCAAGATCCTACGGTATGCTGGACAAGCTTTTTTAAACGGTTCCGGCGGCGTTCGCAGCGCCGCCGGAATATATCCGGATAAGCGAAAGGTTTAATGAAATGAGCGGGAACGCATATTCAAACTATAAAAAATGGCTGAGTTCCGAAGCGGTTAGCGAGGAAATTAAAAAAGAGCTTCGGGCTATAAGCGGCAACGACGAGGAAATAGCCCTCAGATTCTCGGCCCCCTTAAGCTTCGGCACCGCCGGGCTTCGCGGGATCATGGCGGCCGGCATCGGCAGTATGAACGTGTTTACCGTGTCGCAGGCGACACAGGGCTTTGCGGATTATATCAGGCAGGTCGGTGGGGACGGAGTTGCGATTGCTTACGATACGAGGTTAAACTCGGAGCTTTATGCCCATACGGCC
>JAEEGL013388153.1_pt1 | contig 20008 bp, 14 predicted proteins | sample 9134231 | NCBI WGS metagenome assembly JAEEGL01 (sample SAMN16246548, study PRJNA631951) | gut metagenome | biome: gut microbiome; feature: rumen; material: fiber-attached | host: Bos | place: Iran: Karaj | collected 2018-10
TAGAGTTCTTCGTCGTTCTCGCCCCAGATGGCAGGGCAGAACTCCGCCCTTCGGGTGTTGACCAAGGGGAAGAGCTTCACTTCGTATCTGCTGCCATCCAATTTCCATTGTGCCGACTGTGCCGCACCTTCCAGGCCCGATTTTGCCTCTTCGTCGTCGGGATGTTCCTCCAGATAGAGCTGATAGTATTTGATGGCTTCGTTGTACTTACCCGCATGGTGCAGGCATCGGGCAATGCACAGGGGCAGGGTGGGGTTCTCCCATCCGTATCGTTCGGCATTCATATAGCCCGAAGCCGCTTGCTGGGGCATCATCAGTTTCTCGTGGACGTACCCCATGTACCAAGCCACCTCTCCACGTTTGGCTCGTTCCTCGCGCGGATTGGTTTTCCGATAGACCTGTTTCAACGTCTGCGATGCCTTGAAATATTCGCCTTTCTCGATTTCCGTCAGGGCCGTCGATAGTTTGGCCGACTTGCAGGAGACGGTCAAGAGCAATCCAGCCAGACAGGGTGTAAGCGAATATATCAGTCGTTTCATTGAATACGGGATGAGTTTAGAATGTATCTTCTAAATAACGACCTCCAGAATAAAAAATTGTCTATCCGAAAAAGTTTTTTTCTTAATATTTTGTTTTTAGCAGAAATATGACTACCTTTGCGGCCAATACTAATCATTACTCATCATTACTCAATTGAATGAAACAACTGAAATCAATCCTCTGGCAGAGTGCTTTAGTAGCAGGTTGCTTATTGTCAACTGGAGCAACTGCCGAAGCTAAAGCTACCGTGAACCACACGTTTGAAGTAGGACAGGGTACCTTCCTCCTGGATGGCAAACCCTTCGTAATCAAAGCCGCCGAGATGCACTATATGCGCATCCCACGTCCTTATTGGGAACATCGCATCCAGATGGCCAAGGCATTGGGAATGAACGCCGTTTGTATCTATATCTTCTGGAATCAGCATGAGCAACAGGAGGGCGTCTATGATTTCGAGACGGACGAGCGCAACGTTGCCGAGTTCGTACGACTTTGTCAGAAGAACGATATGTGGGTTATTGTACGCCCTGGTCCATACGTCTGTGCCGAGTGGGAGATGGGTGGCCTGCCTTGGTGGCTCTTGAAGCACGACGACATGAAGCTCCGTTCGTTGGACAAGAACTTCATGACGGCTGTCGGTCGTTTCGAGCGTGCTTTGGCCAAGCAACTGGAACCTTTCCGCTTGGAGAATGGCGGTAATATCCTCATGGTGCAGGTCGAGAACGAATATGGTTCGTATGCCAAGGATAAGCCATACGTCTCGGCTGTGCGCGATTCCTTGCGTGCTGCCGGTTGGGACAAGACCCAGCTCTTCCAATGTGACTGGTCGAGCAACTTCACCGACAATGCTTTGCCCGACCTCCTGTGGACGATGAACTTCGGCACGGGAGCCAACATCGAGCAGCAGTTCAAGAAGGTGGGCGAGATGCGTCCCGATGCCCCCAAGATGTGCTCCGAGTTCTGGTCAGGATGGTTCGATGGTTGGGGAACGGCTCACCAGACACGTCCTGCCGACAAGATGGTGCAGGGCATCAAGGATATGTTGGAGCGTGGCATCTCGTTCTCGCTCTACATGACCCACGGTGGTACTTCGTTCGGCCAATGGGCAGGTGCCAACAATACCGGTTTTGCGCCCGATTGCACCAGCTACGACTACGATGCTCCTATCAACGAGCAGGGTGCTGCTACCGAGAAATACTATAAGTTGCGCGATTTGCTCCAGCAATATTCGGACAAGAAGTTGCCCAACGTGCCTAAGGCGAAACCTGTCGTCCCCGTCAACGAGTTCGTGTTCAACGAGTTCGCTCCGCTCTATGCCCCGGAGAACCTGCCCAAGCCTCAGGCCGTCGAGGATATTCACTCGATGGAGTACTTCGACCAGGGTTACGGTTCCATCCTCTATTCCTGCCAGTTGCCCGAGACCCAGCAGGAGGGCTTGCTCACCATCACCGAGGTGTGCGACTTTGCCAGCGTCTTCATCGATGGTCAACTCTTAGGTCGTCTGTATCGTGGCAATAAGTTCGAGAATACTTTGCGTGTTCCCGCTCTTCCTAAGGGTGGCAAGCTCGACATCATGATCGAGGCGATGGGTCGCATCAACTACAGCAAGCTCATTCACGACCGCAAGGGCATCACCGACAAGGTGGAACTCTGCACGCGCATCAAGGGTGCCGAGTTGACCTACAACCTGAAGGAGTGGGAGGTTACGCTCCTGCCTTTCGATTACGACTTCATGGCATCCCGTCACTATGGCGCTCTGGAGGGCAATACCGCCGACAAGGCTGGTTACTACAAGACGACGTTCAAGGTCAGCAAGGTGGGCGACACCTATCTGGATATGAGTACCTGGAGCAAGGGCATCGTATGGATCAACGGCCATTGTCTGGGTCGCTTCTGGAATGTCGGACCTCAGCAGACGCTCTATGTGCCTGGCTGCTGGTTGAAGAAGGGCCAGAACGAGATCATCGTCATGGACATCGTCGGTCCTGCCCAAGCGAAGGCTTCGGGTGTCGTTACTCCTGTGCTCGATGGCTTGCATCGCGAGTTCTTGCCGAAGGATGGTTTCCGTATGGAGACCAACAGTAAGAACAAGTTCGAGCGTAGCCAGTTGGTCGGCAACGATGCTGCACCGGGAGCAAAATAAAGGACTCTCCCCAACCCTCCCTATTAGGGAGGGCGTTTTATATTATACAATAAGTTAGCAAAATTCTATTCTATAGGTTTCCCCTTATGAGGTCGTCCGTTTCCGTGATTTTATCTGTGATGTCGATGCTGCCCCTTACGGCGCAGACATTGCACTACGACCGTCCTGCCCGCTATTTCGAGGAGGCATTGGTGCTGGGCAACGGTACCTTGGGAGCAACTGTCTATGGTGGTGTGGACGAGGAGCGTATCTCGCTCAACGACCTGACGCTCTGGACGGGCGAACCAAGTGCGCTCAACGTCTATTCTCCCGATGCGTGGCGGAACTTGGATGCCATCCGCGAGGCGCTCAATCAAGAGGATTATGCGCGCGCTGACCGTGCCAACCGAGCCATTCAGGGGGATTATACGCAGAACTACCAGCCTTTGGGCAATCTGTTTCTGACCGACCTGAGTACAAAGGGACAAGGTGACAAAGTACAAAGGGACAAAGTACAAGGGGACGAAGGACAAAGTGACAAGGGACAAAGTTACTACCGAAGTCTGGACTTGCCCACCGCTACCGCTACGGTGCGATATGGAGCGATGGAGCGTCAGTATTTCGTCTCGGCGCCCGATAGCGTGCTGGTCATCCGTCTGCGTGCTCAGGCAGGTCAACGCATCTGTCAACGCATCGGTTTCTCCAGTTTGTTGCCCATCCAGAAGCGATGTGTGGCGCAGGAGGGGAGTGCCGACTTGATTGTCTCGGGATATACGGCCTATGCCTCGTCGCCCAATTATGCCGACTCCGACTATCGGTTGGATGCTCATCGTGGCATCCATTTCCGCACCATCGTGCGCGTCCTTCCTGTGGGGGGCGGTAAGGTGCGTTGCGCCTACGACGATGCTCTGCTCGTCGAGGATTGCCCCGAGGTGCTTATCCTGGTGGCCAACGTCACGAGCTTCAACGGAGCCATGAACGACCCCTACAAGCAGGGACGCGACTATAAGCTGTTGGTCAAGAACCGCATGGACAAGGCTTCGGCCAAAGCCTACGACGCTCTGCATCGGGCGCATGTCCAGGATTTCCGCTCTTTCTTTGACCGTGTGGAGATCGACTTGGGCACCACCGACCCTGCCTTGGCGGCTTTGCCTACCGACGTGCAACTCAAGCGCTATGGCGAGACGGGTCAACCCAACCCCGACCTGGAGGAGTTGTATTTCCAGTTCGGACGCTATCTCTTAATCAGTTGTTCGCGCACGGAGGGGGTGCCTGCCAATCTGCAAGGGCTCTGGAACGAACACCTCTTGCCGCCGTGGAGTTGCAACTATACCACCAACATCAACCTAGAGGAGAACTATTGGCCTGCCGAGGTGGCGAACCTGAGCGAGATGCATCGGCCGATGCTCGACTTCGTCCAGCAGTTGCCCGTGTCGGGTGCCATTACGGCGAAGAACTACTACGGAGTGCAACGCGGTTGGTGCCTGGGACATAATACCGACATCTGGGGGTTGACCAATCCCGTTGGCCGTCGGGGTGGCGACCCTTGTTGGGCGAGTTGGAACATGGGTGGCGCCTGGGTTTCGACCCACCTGTGGGAGCACTATATGTTTACGTTGGACAAAGCTTTCCTGGCGGCGGCTTATCCCACCCTCAAGGGGGCGGCCGACTTCTGCCTCGACTGGTTGGTGCCTAAGGAGGTGACCTCGGCCGATGGCAAACGGGCAACGTACCTCTTGACCTCGCCCTGCACTTCGCCCGAGAACCGTTACCTCATTCCCTCGTCGGGCGTACGTGGAGCCACGTTCTACGGCGGTTTTGCCGACATCGCCATGATTCGGGAGTGCCTCGAGGATACCCGCATGGCGGCGCAGGAACTGGGGTTGGACAAGGCCTATCGCGACACGTTGGACGATGTGCTCCGACGACTCCTTCCTTACCGCATCGGCGAGCGCGGTAACCTTCAGGAGTTCTTCCACGACTGGGAGGGCGAAGACCCCCAACATCGTCACCAGAGCCACTTGTTTGGCCTCTATCCAGGTCACCATATCACGGTAGCCAAGACCCCTGCGTTGGCCAAGGCTTGTGCCCGTTCGTTGGAAATCAAAGGTCCGAAATCGACGGGGTGGAGCACCGGTTGGCGCATCAACCTCCAGGCGCGATTGCACGATGCCGAGATGGCGTATTCGACCTACAGGATGCTGCTCTCGTATGTTGCGCCCGATGGAAAGGGGGGAGGCACCTATCCGAACCTGCTCGATGCCCATTCTCCGTTCCAGATTGACGGCAACTTCGGAGGCGCGGCGGGTGTCATGGAGATGCTCCTGCAATCGTCCTACGTCCCTGGTCAGGTGTCCGAGGTCCAGTTGTTGCCCGCCCTGCCCAAGGCTTGGCAGAAGTCGGGTCGTGTGCATGGCCTCTGTGTTCGTGGCGGCTTTGTGGTCGATTTCGCTTGGCAGAATGGCCGAATCACCGAGCTGACCGTCCATTCGCGCCGCTCCGACTCTGCCACTCTCCGCCTGTCCTGTGGCAAGCAACGGTGGAAAGTAAGTCTTGACGGCCATGGCCAAAAGACAATAGTCCGTCAAGCCAATTGATAATTGACAAAATTCCATCGTAATTGGTAATTAGTAATTAATTGGTAATTAGTAATTAGTAATTCGTAATTAGCTAACGTGCTTTCTCTTCCTTCCTTCTTCATCTATCTCTTCCTCCTTCTTGGCTTGTTCCTGGCAGTTGTCTGGATAGTCAACTGGTGGGTGCGCTACAAGACCTGGCATGACGACAGTTTTGTGGTGCAGAAGGTCTATACCGGCAAGCGGTTGTTCTACCTCTACATGAAGTGTTGGGTCATTGTGCTGGCGGTAGCCTCGTTGTTCTGGTGGGTGGAGATGGATTTCCTGATGATGTTGCTGATACTCTTCCTGGCGGGGTTGGCGTTCCTGGGCATCGTCAATGGCGAGGACTTGGCGGAGGTGAAGTTGTTGCAGAGCCAGAGCGAGAACATGATGTTGCGCAGTCAGTTGAACCCCCATTTCCTCTACAACACGTTGAACAACATCGACGCCCTCCTTTGGTTAGATCCCGAGAAAGCCTCGTTGGCCATCAACAACCTCAGCGGATTGATGCGTTACATCACCTACAGCACCAAGCAGGACCAAGTGTCGGTCGAGGAGGAGGTGAAGCACCTGGGTCTCTTGGTCGAGTTGCAACGACTCCGTATGCCGTTGCCCGAGTCGCTCGTCTTCCGCACCAGCATCGACAATCCGCAGAGCATGATTGCTCCGTTGCTGCTCCTGCCGTTGATGGAGAACTGCTTCAAGCATTGTGGCGACCTGAACCAAGAGGGAGCCGTCCAGTTGAGCATCGAGATTCGGGACGGTGTGCTCTCCTTCGAGAGCAGCAATAACCTGCCCGATGGGAAGGAGGAGCCGCAGCCCATCACCCCCAACTCCGTCCGTCGCAAGGGCATCGGCATGAAGGTCTTGCAGAAGCGCCTCTCCCTGCTCTACCACGATGCCTACACCTTCGAGCACGGCATCCAGGGCAATCGCTATCACACCCACTTGCAGGTAAGGCTGGTAGAATAAGGGGCGTGATAAGGGCTTTTAAGAGAAGTGACATAGAAGTGAAAATGAAGTGACAGGGACGAATGTTGCTGGAGGGCTAGGGCTCCGTCTTTGTGCGAAGTTTAGAACGCGGATTGAACGGATTCAACGGATGGAAACGGATGCTTGTAATTCGTAATTTGTAATTCGTAATTAGGACTTTGTGCCTTGTGCGCTTGTTTTACACTCAGCTAAAGCTTAGTCTTCTCGCGGAGGGTTATCAACCCTCCTTAACGCTGCGAGGACCTGAGCAACGCGAAGGATCTCTTTATTACCGCGAAGTTTTAGAACGCGGATTGAACGGATTCAACGGATAGAAACGGATGCATGTAATTAGTAATTTGTAATTCGTAATTAGGACTTTGTCCTTCGTGCCCACAATGTCATCCTGAGCAACGCGAAGGATCTGTTTATGGCAACAAGAGATTCTTCACTACGTTAGCTTCGCTGACGTTTTCTCGCTTCAGCAAATAAGTAAACTTTTTGCATTCAGCTTATCGAAAACGTTCAGAATGACATCCTGCTACCAACTCTAAATTATTGAGTTCAATTAAGTTCCCTAATTGAGTTGCATGGCTCTCGCGGCCTCCAGAGATTAAGTTCCAATTAAGTTTAATTGACGGAGCTTTTCGAGTCTTCAGCATTCGTCCGTTAACTACTTGAGCGAAGCGATAACTCCCTTGTAACTCCTGTTAACTCCGATAAAGAAATACAAAGATGTTTGCTATGGTTTTCCAAATGTCTTTGAGTTATTTAATTTTTCATTTTTAATTTTTAATTTTACATTTTCCTGAAACCTATGAAGAGTTTATTTCTCTTTTGCATGGCAGCAGCCATGAGTGTGTCGGCATTTGCCCAGAACTTACAGTTGCATTACGACTTTGGTCGAAACCTCTATTCCGACAACGAGCCCACACGACCCAAGGTGACGTTGACCTACGAGAAATTCGCCGCCGACCAGTGGGGCAGTTGGTTCTACTTCGTCGATGTCGATTTCAGCCGCAAGTTCACCGAGTCGGCCTATACCGAGGTGAGCCGCGAGTTCCGCATCGGACAGCAGGGCTTTGCCGCTCACGTGGAGTACAACGGCGGTTTGAGCCAAGGCGGAGGCAGCTTCCAGCAGTCGGCCCTGTTGGGTGGCGCTTGGAACGGTCACAACGACGATTTCTCGACCACCTACAGCGTCCAGTTGATGTACAAGCGCCTCTTCCGCAGCTATGCCTACACCAGCGCCTACCACTCGTTCCAGCTGACGGGCGTGTGGAGCACCACCTTCTGCGACAAAGCGTTGACCTTCAGCGGCTTTGCCGACCTGTGGCGAGGCGAGAAGGCCTTCCATTATGGTCAACTCGTCTTCCTGGCCGAACCCCAGTTGTGGTACAACTTCCACGATCATCTGAGCCTGGGCACCGAGGTCGAAGTGTCGAACAACTTCGTCTTTAACCCCATCGACGATCAAACTTTGTTCGTCAACCCTACTTTGGCTGTCAAGTGGAGATTTTAAAGAATGGTACGGAGGGTGAGCAGAAGGTGAGAGAAAGGGAAATTTGCTCCAGCGTGTGTTGGATTGAAGTGTAAGAAGTAACCAATCAGAGTAATAACATGCGCTACGAGTGTTAGGAGTATGTTATTTTCCTAAAAATCTCAACTTGATTTGTTCTTATATTTTAATTAACCCTGCGCAACAAGAAAGTTGTGCAGGGTTTTGTCGTGTTTAAAGGTTATCACTTGTCTTGCGCTGAGAAGCTAAAATCGCTCTGTAGATTGGAAAATTAATATGATTCTTCAAATTCCTCCTCCCTTGAACTAATACAATAATTAAACGGATAATTATCATGAATATATTGCAACAACGCTATTCTTTTAGGCATTGTTGGATGATCATCCCACGGGCTGAAGTAGTCATCTGCTTCTTGTCCGATAAGAGATAAAGCAGAAACATAAGCCATAGGGTCTTCTCCAATAAATTCAAGAAAACGATATGCAACAATATCTGCCTCAAACTCTTCAGTCCTACTATATTCAAAATGAGCTAGTACTGTAGATCTACGTGTTTGATTTATAATATCTAAAGTCTCTCTTCCAGCATCATTCTTTCTATTACCATTAGTGTATGCTTCTGCTGCCGAAGATGCGGCAGAAAGAGTAATTAGGACACCTGCCCATATATCATTCTTTTTCTTTTCTTTAAGGTCATAATACTTGTTTAATTCTGCGTGACGCAGGAAATAATGCGCTAACTCATGAGCGCCAACGCCCATCAAAGATATCCAATTAGGATATATTTTCGAAATTAAACCTTGATAAAAGAATATATCACCTTTGGGCGTAGTAACAGCGTTTACCAAATCAGTTTCTACTAAATGAAATTTTACTGAATTAGACAATGAACCTAGCAAATCCTTTTTTAAATTTGCAGAAGTATTTAACCATATCGAATCCGAATCGTGGTTTTTAAGTGCCCTATGTTCAGACACGACTAACCCGAGCAAAGATTTTACATCAGCATTAGCCTTGCAAGCCAATTTGTCATTCTTAGCCAATTTCTTTTGGTATTTTTTAAGAGGAATATGATTCGCAACGATAGTTTCCCAAAATAAATTAGCACTACCACTATCTGTTTCGAAATACTGAGTGACATCACATTCTTGAATGATTTGCTCATATTCTTTATCTCGTCCATATAGACTAGGGAAAAGAAGAATTGATATAATCAATAGAAAATATTTCTTAGATGCAAATAATAAATGATTCTCTATGCGCATAGGTCTTAATTTTTTATGGTATTTGATTAATAATATTAGTTTAAGGAACACAAGGTGGTCGAAAAAAAAATCTTTCGATTGAGATTGACAAAGAACAATTCTCTATCTTCTGTTTGATTTTCTGTTGGGCGGTCCACCCTACCAACAAAATAGGAATAAAGATATGGCATGAAGACAGAAAAACTTCATAATATACAAATTGTATTTGCCTTATAACGAAAATGAGAAGATTGAAGAATAGCTCTATTCGGGGACAAAGGTAGGCAATTCTTTGATACAATGCAAGAAATCAGCCAAATAATTACCAGAACCGAACATTATTCAGCCAAAATGTTGTAAACAATGAGGATTATTCAACCAATTTTGACTATGATGGCACTAATAGCAATAACTGTTCATATAAGTTGCTATAGTATATTCTTGATAAGTTATCCGTCAATCAACTGGTCATTTCTATCGCGCCTTGAGAAGTATCGTATCAGAAATAGTCGATAAACATGAAAATTACAAAAACTTTTGGAACAAATATTTCCAAAATAGGAAAAATCTGTGTAACTTTGGGGGCTGCTAAATCGAAAAACAATATCGAAGAAACAGCTTCATTTTTTGAGTCACAAGTTCAACATTTGGGAAAGTAAGTGACTTCAAAAGAGTAAAAAACATATTTTAAAACAAATAATAATTATTAAATATGGAAAATAAAGATGGTATCAAACAAGACGAAATCAAAAAGTCGTATTATTATACAGATATCGAACCTACGATAGATAACCTGCGCGCTATAATAGCAATCTGCGAAACATTTGAGAAAGAAGGTGGAGACAGATTGTTGTGTGCTATGGATATGCGCAGATGGGACCTTGATGAAATAGAGCGCTTGACAGCCTTCATTACACAATCACGTCAGAAGATGGAGATTGAGTTGGCAAGACTCAAAAGATATAAAGATGCATATAACGATATGTTTGCTACTGACCACAATGGATATTACAATTCAGTTGCAAATATTATGAATCACATTAGAAGTCACACATCACCACTTAAAGAAATACTGAAAAAAACTTGTAACCGCAAACACCCTAATCGAAGAGATTGCCAACGTTATCATATTCCATCCAAGTCCGTACACAAAGAATCTGTCCTGGCCTCTGGCTCCTTTCAAAGAATCATTTTCGGCATTGATGACCCATCCATACCTACACAAGTTTCCAGTCTGTTTGAAGAATTGCAATTGTTCTTTAGAGCGGAAAAGGAAGGTATGCAAATCTGCAAAGATATACTGAAACAAGAGGAAGAAATCAGGAAAGACCCAATAAAAAGCAAATATGTTCTCGACAAATACCGACACAAAGCCATTGATAAGTTGAGAAACCAGATTCAACTTATCACAGACTACACCATTGACATGCTCAAAGAAGTGAATCCAGCCTACCGATGCTATACAAAGTATGCCTCCGATGAGGCTTTTGCTCAGGAAGAGTTTCACAAGCACAACATAGCAGACATGGATCATTTTTGTCTGATTGAATTGACGGATGCTAAGCGCAAAGATAAGTTGGATGATGACGAGCTTGCCCTATTTGGCAACAAACCGCAGGTGATAAAACAAGTTAGATACATCATCCACCATTTTGACGAACTACTGCCGGAAGACTTTATTCACAAGAAGATGGGTGAGTACCAATATTACTTCTGCAAGTGGGCTGCCCCTGGCAATATTCGTAAGGCGACAGAATACTTTAATAAGCACTACGACGGAAAATGGAAAGTCTCAAAATATGCTGCAGTCAGCAGCCACAGCAAAGACTACGACCAGCATTCCGCCTCAGTTGAAAACTTCCAAACAGCAATTAATTGCCTGTTGAAGAAAGCAAATTTGATAATAGATACTGCACAAAGCGCATAGAAAATAGATTTCTACAAGATTATAAGAGCTTCAAAATGCTCCATAATGTATCGGCCTCCAATGGGTCGATACATTTTTTTATCCAATATCAAGTTTGGCAATCTATTTTCAACTCAAAATATATACAAAATCGGTCATTATAGATTTTTCAAGTTCACAAAATCTAAAACTAACGAGAAATAAATCTAAAACCAATCCAGAAAATCTAAAATCGACAGAAATTGCATCGATTTTTTGGCTTTTAATGTAAAAACAGGTATTTCAAAAAAACAACTTTAAAGGGGATTATAGCTTGTTTTATCAATATCTTTGCACCACCAAACGACGAGAAAAAGGGTCAAGCGTTGGACCGTAGGCCAGTCTCACTTTCTCGTCGTGCGGAGGGCCCCTCGTGTGAGACCGAGGGCATCCCGGAAAGGACATCGGTTATGTCAAACAAAATAACCACCACAACCCCTCCTATAAAAGAGAACATGGAGCAAGGTTGGCCCTTCAAAAAAGAAGCAAAACATATTGGAGTGATACTAGCAGAGTACGCCCAGAGTAATGAACCATTCGCCATGTGCGTCCGCACGCTCCTGGCTTCCGAAGAAAAACAGGCGGAGAAAGGAGACGTGGCATGAAAAAGACTACAGAATTGGGAGTTGATCTCAAGACGTATCTGCTGAAGGATGCACGGATGCAACCTGGACGTGAGTACACGGGTGTATTGAAACGCGACAGGGCGTTCAATGAGAATGGGTACGACGACAACCACTACACGTTTGTGGAGATGGCTAACCGAAGGGCGAAAATCAAGAGCCAGTATCTGTACCGAGGCAAATGTATCAACGTGCTCCAAAGAGAGGACGGAACGCTGTTCCTGACGTACAGATGGCCAAAACTATCGGAGACGTACACGTTCCTGGACTTCTGTAGCGAGGCTATCAACGAAATATATATCGCCGCAAGCCTTGTAAGGAAAATGGATGAAACGAAGAGGTCTGGCCTTATAGGGAAAGACTGACGACGTGGAAACCCTCACGGCCAAGACGCGGAGGACAGCCGATAGGTGACGAAGGCTCACGGCGGAAGACACCCCAAAGGTGGCAAACGCTCACAGCCAAGCGTGGCTGTGAGTAAAGGTTGTGAGTGAAGGCTGTGAACAGGAATCCGACATTGGCTGTGAGGGTGGAAAAAGAAACAGAATCAGCACAAGGTTTGACGAAAGTGTTTCAGTTGTTTCAGTTTCAGTTCGGTTTTTGAGGTTCAGTTTTGTTGCAAACCTCCTTTAAAAGAATATATAACTATTTAATAATTAATAAATTATAATAATGGATGCAGAAATTGATACCCATCAAAAACGAACTGAAACAACTGAAACTGAAACAAAATGTGAGTTTGAAATATTAAATTACAAATGCTAAATAATTATAAAACAATGACATACGACATTACAAAACCGACTGCGCCTAAGATGCCGAACCTCGGAAAAGGCACAGAATGTATACAAATTCTGCTCTCTCAGGTATCGAAAGACATGCAAGAACCGCTTGTTCCGATGCTTTTCCCTCTACTTGGCGCTCATGTGAGTTGTGCGGAATTTCAGTACCCTGATTTGACTTGGAAGGAGTTGTGCGGCCAAATGGCCAATCTGGTGGCCGATAGTGGCTGCAATAAGGGCCAATTGTCGCTTCTTGTAGAGGCCATCTGCCGCGACTTCCGTCAACACGACGAGGCGGAACTGAAACGGTTGGTGGAGTGGCAGAAACTGGTGAAGACCCGTAGTGCGAACAAGGAGAAACCTGCCCGACCAGAGGTGTGTTTCTGGTTCCCACCATCGGACATGACCCGTGCTGCCTTCCTGCAGAATTCGGTGGGATGTGAGGCGCTGGGCGGAAGGACGCAGTATCTGAACATGCCCGAAGTGGAGATGCTGGACAGCCTGTGTGGTGGACATAAGCAGGTGACGCAGATGCTTCGGAATATCTATGACCGCCAGCATGCGGGTGCCTTGCGTGCTACGGCGGACGGCGTGGTGGGTAATCCGTTGCTGCGTACCTGTCTGACGGTATCGTCGACGCCGATGGCCACGAGGAAGTTCTGGAAGGGCGATCTCTTCAACGGCACCTTCGGACGAATGGTCTTCTCCTATAAGGCCCGCTCCAGCCGCGAAGGAAGAATACCCCGCGTGGGCAAATTTCCGGACGAGTGGTACAAGCAGTTGGACGAGTATCTGTTGCGGCTGGACATCACGAAAGGGCGCTTCATTGTCCGCCCGTTGAACAAACTGATTGACAAACTGGCTGGTGACATGGCCTCGCTGGGCGACCTGACGGATGACGACGTACTGTGGGACATCTCGAAGCGTAGTCTGGTGTCGGCCTGGAAAGCGGGCTGCACGATGTGGGTGTTGAACAACCAGACCTACACGAGAGCCATAGGCGAGCTGGTGGAGTGGCTGGTGTATCACGACATCTGGAGCAAGATGCGCATAGCGAGCGACCTGCTGAAGGAGGGTGACGCCAGCAACACGGAATCGGGCAAGAGCGGTCCGGCCAACATGCTGGAGGAGTTGCCCAATACGTTCAACGAGGCTCAACTGGAGGCGCTTCGTGAGCGCAGCGGAAAGGCCAAGGAGGGCACCAAGCGGCAGTTGCGCGTCTGGATGAGCCGTGGGTTCATCGAATACTTGGCAGAGACGGGATTGTATACAAAGTTAAAAATGAAAAATTAAAAATGAAAAGTGAAAAATTGAAAAAATGGAACAATACGAACTGCAAAAGCTCCGCGACCTGCCTATTGAGGGGGTCGCAGAGCGACTGGGACTGAGGGTGACGCGGCATAAGTGCCTTTGCCCTTTTCATGAGGACAAGCATCCGAGCCTGACGTTTCATGTGGGCAGGAATACTTTCCGCTGCTTTGTGTGCGGGGCTTCGGGCGGCACGATTGACCTGGTGATGAGGCACCGGAGGGTGGACTTCAAGGAGGCTTGCCGTTGGTTGGCGGGCGAGTGTGGCTATGTGCCGACGGAACATCGGGCACCCGAGTGTACGACATCGACCCCAGCAGAGACGACCTTCGATGCCAAGCGCTACGAACGGTTCTTTGAGCACCCGTGGCTGAACGAGGAGGCGCAGCGCTTCCTATATGATGAACGACGGATTGACCCGCGTGTGGTGCGCTGGTGCCGTCTGTCGTCGTGGCGGGACAAGAGGGGGACGGACTGGTTGCAGATACCTTATTACGACCAAAGTGGCAAGTTGATCGGGGTGCAGAACAGATGGCTCGGTGCCCTGGGTGTGACCTCGCCGGACGGGAGTCCCTCGCGCTTCCGGTTTCCCTACGGAAGCCGATGCGTGGTCTATAACTTGCCCGTGCTGAACCGACTGAAGAGGGGCGAATCGCTCTACATCACCGAGGGGTGTTCGGACTGCTGGGCGATGCTATCGTCGGGACATAAGGCTATTGCTATCCCGTCGGCCACGTTGCTGAAACCTGACATCGCGGCTATGCTACAGGAGCTGGCGGACAGGATGGACGTGCAGATGGAGATGTACCCTGACCAGGATGCCCCGGGCGAAAGACTCTTCCTGCAACTGAAGGAGGTGCTGCCTAATATCGTACACCACCAACTGCCCCAGGGGTGCAAGGACTTTGGGGAATGGTGGAGAACAATGAAATTAAAAATGAAAAATGAACAATGAACAATTAAAAATGAAGAATGAAAATGTTTAAAATACGAGCTTACACGAAGAAGGAACTGGCTTTGTGCTACTTCCCTATGGCTGAGAATCCGCATTCGGCGGTGAACCGACTGATGGCGTGGATAAACAGATGCGAACCGCTGAGCATGGCGCTCTCGGCGCAAGGGTACAAGAAAATGGCGCGATGGTTCTCGCCCAAAGAGGTGCGCCTCATCGTGGAACACCTGGGGGAACCGTAGGAATGTGCGCAGGCAAAACCTGCGCCTACGGAGAAGGCCTGAACTGGCCGTTGGAGAGGACGGGAAGGTGGGGAAAGCGCAGGCAAAACCTGCGCCTGTGGAGAAGGCCTGAAACGACCATTGGGGAGGACGGGAAGGTGGGGAAAGCGCAGGCAAAACCTGCGCCTACGGAGAAAAAAGGAAAACATCGCCTCGTAGCGCACGTAACGTATGGAAACGTCCGAGTGAAAACGATGAAAGGCGTATCTTTGCAACGTGATTCTTGAAGCAAGGCGCCTTAAAGGCTCATAATACCCTCATAATAGGGTGAAAAAGATAAGAGACATGAAGGAAGTGCCAAGGCGGAACCATGGCAAACGGTGGAAAGAAAAAAAGGGACGCTTTACTTGCGGAGTGTGCGAGTAAAAGAATAATTGTTTAACTATTAAAAACTATTGAACTATGGCAAAGATTAAGCCTATTGAGCTCATTGCATCGATGAGCGGAAAGGTGTGCCGACATGGGGACACCTACTTCGTAACCAACCGACAGACGGGCCGCGTGCATACGGGACGTATCTGCCAACCTTCAAATCTGCCTCCGACCGATAAGCAGATAGAGGTGCGAGAGAGATTCACCCAGCGCGCCCAGCGCACCTCGGCATGGATGATCAACAACAAGCCGTCGAGCCTCTATCCTAAGGGTTCGGAGCTCTACCAGAAGGCATTGGAGGCCTACCGCGCCCAGCACAAGATCGGGTCGTTCTTCGGCTACATCGCCAGCATCATCAAGGAGGATGGTACGGTCACCATCGGAAATGTGAGCTCAGGCGGCGGCTCGGGTGATATGGGATAATTTCGCAGGCTAAAGGCACCGGAGGTGCGCTAAAAGCGCTATAGCGCACTAATGGTGCCTGCGGCACGCTAAATCCTCCCAGGGTTAAAATTTAGTATTTATCATTTAATATTTGTTTGACATCATGAGCCAGGAAAAGAAAAACCGATGGAGCGTCATCATCAATGTGCTCCTCACTACACTAACGGCATTGTTGTCGGCCATCAGTCAGCAGCAGTTGTAGAACGATAGCAAAAAGAACCTACAATGAGTATTTGGCTCATTGTAGGTATTCTTTTGTTGTGACACCCACGAGGGACATGATGGTATCCGTTATGGAAGAAAGTGTTTGTCAGAGCTTGACCTCCTTGCTCATGCACACATCGCACTTGTGGCAGGAGTCGGTGGGTTCTTCGCCGAAGTAGCGGAGGAGCTTGTTGAGGCGACATTCGTCGTCCTGGTAGGCATAGTCGATGATGGCATTGGCGCGGTCGATGTCGCGTTGCTTGCGGTCCTCGTAGATGACGTGGGGGATGAGGACCTCGTCGATATCGAGGCGCGGACGGGCGTAGAAGATGGTGGACATCTTCTTGACCGGGATGTAGTGCAGCACATGTTCGCGGCTCAGGAGGAGGAGCTTCTGATAGACAGTGTCGTTGTCCAGATGGGTGTAGGCAGCAATCTTGTCCTCCTTGAAGCGCTGGAAGTCGGCAAAGAGTCCCGTATAGCTGCGCAGGAGGGCGACAATGACCTTCTGGCAATCGCTGTCGAAGCGGTCCAGGTGGTAGAGGTGCTCCTTGTTGCAGGTGAACATGATGCGCGAGTAGGCCTCGGGTTCCTCGTTGAAGTGGATGTAGCCTGCCATGGTGAGCAGGCGCAGGGCACTATACACCGGAGTGGCTTGCAGGCGGTAGGCGGCGCAGAACTTGTAGATGTCGAACTCGAAGGTGCAGTTGTAGGCCATGCCGGGCTCAATCTGGAAGAAGTAGGCGAGGCGCTCATAGACCATGCGGATATAGTCGCGTTCGGGGTAGCTGTCGTTGATGTTGTTCAGGAGGTTGGCGCGTCCGTCCAAGGTGGCCAACAGGTAGGCCGTGGCGGGTTTGCCATCGCGACCGGCTCGGCCTGCCTCCTGGAAATACTCTTCGGGCGACGGAGGGAGTTCGATGTGGACGACGGTGCGCACATCGGGTTTGTCGATGCCCATGCCGAAGGCGTTGGTCGCCACCATGGTCTTGACATCGCCGCGCATCCACGCCTCCTGCCGTTCCTGCTTCTGTTCGGGCTTCAATCCGGCATGATAGAAAGTGGCAGGGACACCCTCCTGGTTCAATGCCTCGGCAATGGCTTCGGTCTTGTTGCGCGAACGGACATAGACGATGGAGGAGCCGCTCTGGGAGAGCAGGTTCTTCAGCTCGGCGAAGATGTCGTCGGTATGGACAACGGTATAGGTAAGGTTGGGACGGACAAACGAGGCCTTGAAGACCTGATAGCCGCGACGGAAATGGAGCTGCTTGCAGATGTCGTCGATGACGGCGGGCGTAGCGGTGGCGGTCAAGGCGATGCAGGGCACCTGCTGGTCGGGGAAGAGTTGCAGCAACTCCTGCCGGAACTTGGAGATGAGCAGGTAGGAGGGGCGGAAGTCGTAGCCCCATTGCGAGATGCAATGTGCCTCATCGACCACCAGCAGGCGGACGTCCAGGTAGGGGAGCTTCATCTTGAACATCTGGGTGTGCAGGCGCTCGGGCGAGACATAGAGGAAGTGGTAGTGCTGGTCGATGACCTTGTTGTAGGTCTCCATGATCTCCTCGCGCGACATGCCCATGCTGATGAAGGCGGCCTTGATGCCCCGTTCGATGAGGTGGTCGGCTTGGTCCTTCATGAGCGAGATGAGGGGCGTGACCACCAGGGTAAGACCTCCGAGCGCCAAGCCCGGCACCTGGAACGTGATGCTCTTGCCGCCGCCCGTGGGGAGCAATCCCAGGGTGTCGTGCCCGGAAAGAACGGAGGCTACAATATCCTCCTGCAATGGGCGGAAGGAATCGTAGCCCCAGTATTTCTTTAGTATGTCATGGATGTTGTTATTCATGAACGTTTCGCATAGCTCAACTTTAAGGGAGTTAAAGGAGATAAAGAAGATAAAGGAGATAAAGACGTTTGAATTAATTACTGATTACTGATGACAAATTACGTTTTCCTCATGAAAATAGAAAAGGGGTCTGGAAATCATTTGTCTTTAACTTCTCAGCGTCCCTCGGGACGCGATAACTTCTTGTACTTCTTTATCTCCTTCCAACTGGCTGACGTTGAATTATTCATGCAAGTCGCCTAAGCTGGAATCGATGGTAACGGTATCGTCCTTGGAACGGATGAGCTGAGCCAGGACGGAAGCGATGGAGTTGGTCTCGCTCTCCTTGATGTCCTTCACCAGGAACTGGATGTTGTTGCTGTTGTAGGTATTCTCCTCGATGGTGAAGACGATGTCGAAGGGCTTGCCACTCTTGACGATGTCGAACTTGTCGGCCAGGTTGAAGGCGATGCCGTTGTGCTGGAAGTTGTTCTCGGGGTCAACCATCTCCAGACGGATGTGCTCATTGTTGCGTCCCACCAGTCGGGTGTTGCCCTGGTCCTTGATGCGACGGGCGACGAAGAGCGGTTTGCTGTTGCCAGGACCGAAGGGAGCCAGCGCCTTGAGGTTGCGGTAGAGGCGAGGCGAGACGTCGCGGAACTTGACCTCCATATCGATGTCCAGATGCTTCTGTTGTTGCACCAGGGTGATGTGGTCCTCGACCCACGTCTCGAACCGACGGGTCAGCTCAGGGATGTTCCTTTCGGGCAAGGTCAAACCAGCGGCATAGGTGTGTCCGCCGAAGTTCTCGACCAAGTCGCGGCAACTGTCGATGGCGCTATAGACGTCGAAGCCCTGGATGCTGCGTGCCGAACCCGAAGCGAAACCACATGCGGTGGTAAGGACGACGGCCGGGCGGTAATAATGCTCGGTGAGGCGGCTTGCCACGATACCGATGACGCCCTTGTGCCAGGAGGGGTTATAGACGAGGATGGATTTCTTGTCGCTGATGTCCATCTTATCGACCATCTGGAAGGCCTCTTCGGTGACGCGTTTGTCCAACTCCTTGCGGCTCTCGTTGTATTCGGCAATCTTGTCGGCCACCATCTTGGCAGTCTTCTCGTCCTTGGAGGTAAGGAGATCGACGGCCTCCTTGCCGCACATCATTCGGCCAGCGGCGTTGATGCGAGGACCAATCTTGAAGACGATGTCGGAGTTGGTCAACTCCTTGTCGGCCAACCCACATTGCTGGATGATGGCCTTCAATCCGCAACAGGGGGCATCGTTGAGCCGACGCAAGCCATAGTAGGAGAGCAAGCGGTTCTCGCCCGTGATGGGGACGATGTCGGTAGCGATGCTGATGGCGCAGAGGTCGAGCAGGGGATAGAGCATGCTCATCTCGTTCATACCATTGTCGCGGGCAAAGGCCTGCATGAACTTGAAGCCTACGCCACAAGCCGAGAGGTGCGGATAGGGATATTCGTCATCGACGCGCTTGGGGTCGAGCACAGCCACGGCTTCGGGCAGGATATCGTCGGGTTTGTGGTGGTCGCAGATGATGAAGTCGATGCCTTTCTGCTTGGCATAGTTGACCATGTCCTGCGCCTTGATGCCGCAATCGAGGGCGATAATCAGCTTGATTCCCTCGCTGGCAGCATAGTCAACGCCCTTCTCCGAGATGCCGTAACCATCGTCGTAGCGGTCGGGGATGTAGTAGTCGAGCGCCGAATAAAAGGTGCGGAGAAAACGATAGACTAGGGCGACACTCGAGGTGCCGTCCACATCATAATCTCCATAAATCAGAATCTTTTCGCGATTGCCAATAGCTTCGTTCAGACGTGCTACTGCCTTGTCCATATCCTTCATGAGGAATGGATCGTGCAAGCCTTGGTGAAGTTGTGGTCGAAAGAAATCGTGTACTTCGGAAGGACTTGTCACCCCACGTTGTACCAGTAGCTGAGCAACGATGGGATTCAGTTTCAGTTCAGAAATTATCTCATCCTTGATCTCTTTCTGCTGGTCGGTTAATGTGCGACAATTCCATTGATAATTGGTCATTATCTTCTATTTTTTTATTATACGAGAGGGATGAGTTCGGACGCACGACCAGAAGCCACGCATCCTTGAACTGGGTGGTGGAGCGGAATTGCTCCAGATATTCGACGGCCTCCTTCTTGACATCGAACTGACGGATGAAGACGCGGTAACGGCCGTTCTTCTCATAGACCTCAAGGTCGGTCAAACCCTTGCGCGACAAGCGA
>JAEEGL013477481.1_pt1 | contig 20008 bp, 16 predicted proteins | sample 9134231 | NCBI WGS metagenome assembly JAEEGL01 (sample SAMN16246548, study PRJNA631951) | gut metagenome | biome: gut microbiome; feature: rumen; material: fiber-attached | host: Bos | place: Iran: Karaj | collected 2018-10
AGAGTCGCTTGCGCTCGAGTGAGTAGAGAGTCGCTTGCGCTCGAGTGAGTAGAGAGTCGCTTGCGCTCGAGTATGACGCCCTTTGAAAAGGGCTTGGCCTAAACTTAAAACGCTTCGCCTTGCAGATTCGGTAAGCAGTACCCCTTTTGATAAACTCCGAACTGCGAGGCAGAGAATGTAAAAAAGCAGAATATAACAGACAAACCCCAGAAAGAATCGGGTCTGTTATAATATAGATTTCCCGCAGTTCCCGCAGAAATTCCCCGTCGGCGGCAGCTTGGTGCCGCAGTGTTTGCAGAATTTCGGCCTGTACTGCGCCATTGTATTGGCGCCCATAGAACCTGCCTGAGCCGGCGCATTCGGTTTATAAGACCTGTCGTCGCTCAGCATACCGCCGATTATGGCTTTCCTCTGCTCCTCCTGCGTCATTGCCTTCGGCTCGGGACTGGCAGGAGAAACAGCAGTCTGTTTCAGCTTATCCATATACTCCGACATCGCCTTCGCGCGCTCCAGCGGGTCTGTTATGCTGTCGGGCATCTGCGGAAGATCGGGCATCGGCTGATTCACTATATCCTGTATGTTCAGGCCGTTCTTCTCCGCAGTTTCCTGCGCCTTCCTCATAGCCTTTTCATACTCCGCGGCCATGACCGCCGGGTCACTGAGCCGTTCCTTTTCGGCTATCAGCTTCATCATCTGCGCCGATCTGTCGTCGGGAGTCAGAGCCGTCAGCCTTGCCTGACAGGGAAACTGCATCTTCGCCGTCAGCTTTTCCGATATCATGAAGCTTATCTCGTCATATTTCAGTGACAGGTCTCTGAAAGGCACCGAGCGCTGGTATTCGCGTAGCATATCCGTCAGCGTGCTCAGGACAAAGAGCTTTATCGTGCTGGTTTCGTATTCGTTCTTCGCTTCGGATTCCACTTCCCACGAGGCGGTAAGCGTCAGATGTAATTTTATTGATTCGTCGTAATATATTATGGGGGTATCGGATTTGAAGGTCATAATACTCATCTTTTCTCGGCTCCTTCCTCTTCTTCAAGCAGGTCCTCCACATACTTCGGCAGCATGAACGCGCCCGTATGCAGATTGGTGGTGTAGTACCATGTTTTCAGACCGCGTGCATTCCAGCGCGCGGCGTCGAGGTCGTGCAGCGGGTGGTACTTCTTCGAGGCAAATCCGAACAGCCAGTAACCCGACGGGCAGGTCGGTATGTGCGCCTGATACACGCGGCTGATAGGGAATGACTTGTATGCCTTGCGGTGCATGGCGCGGCAGGCTTCCTCGTCCTCGTCGAAGAACGGGCTTCCGTGCTGATATACCATTATGCCGTCCTCATGGAGCGCCTTGAAACAGCTTCCGTAGAACTCCTTCGTGAACAGTCCCGCCGTATGTCCGAACGGATCCGTGCTGTCGTTTATGATGAGGTCGTACTCGTCCTGTTTGCCGCGCAGTACCCGCAGGCCGTCGCGGTTTATTACGGACACTCTCGGATCGTCGAGACCCTTGGCATTGTCGGGGAAGAACTCCCGGCAGACGTTGACGAACATCTCGTCCGGCTCCACCACGATTATCTGTTCGATTTCGTCGTAATGGGACAGCTCACGCGCTACGCCGCCGTCGCCGCCGCCGATGACAAGCACCTTCCGTACATTCGGGTGTACCGCCATGGGAACGTGGACTATCATCTCGTCGTAGGTGAACTCGTCCTGTTCGGAGAAGATAACGCTGCCGTCCGAGGTGACGAACCTGCCGAATTCGGGTGAATCAAACACGTCGATGCGCTGAAAGTCGCTGGTGCCGCTGAAAAGCTGCTTTTCTACCCTTATCGACATCTTCACGTTTGATGTATGCATTTCAGAAAACCAAAAATCCATTGCTTTACTGCCTCTGCTCTGCTGAATTTTCAATACGTCCGCGAAGCGGACACCTTAACTGTTCACTGTTCATTTATATCAGAACGTTAAGTTTTGATATTTCCGGATCCTCCGGGCCCTGCATCGAGCAGCCCTTTTCCTTCGCATAGAGGATGTAGCTGATGATCTCCTCGGTTATCTGCTCACCGGGCGCGAGTATCGGTATTCCGGGCGGGTAGCACATTACGAACTCGCCGCAGATACGTCCTGCTGTCTCGCGTATGGGCAGCATCTCCTTCTCCGAGTAGAATGCCTTCTGCGGTGTCGCCGCAACGATAGGCGCGATATATTCGGCGTTGTGCTGTCTTGATACGGGCTTTGAGTAGAGGCGCTTTATATCTTCCAGCGCTCCCACCAGTCTTTCGATATCCTGTATGCGGTCGCCTATGGAGATGTAGGCGAGTATATTGCCGATATCTCCGAATTCTATCTGTATGTCATATTCGTCGCGCAGCAGGTCGTATACCTCGATGCCCGTCAGACCCATATCGCGGGTATATACGGACAGCTTGGTCACGTCGTAGTCGAAGATGCTGCCGCCGTTGACTATATCCTTTCCGTAGGCGTAGTAACCGCCTATGGAGTTTATCTCACTTCGTGCGTATTCCGCCATAGCCGAAACTTTCTCGAAGGATTCGCGGCCGCGGAGGGCGAGGTTTCTGCGCGATATGTCAAGGCTTGACAGAAGCAGGTACGAAGCGCTCGTTGTCTGCGTGAGGTTGATTATCTGTTCGACGTAGCGGGTATTGACCGTGTCGTTGAGCAGGAGCAGCGAACTCTGGGTAAGGCTTCCTCCGGACTTGTGCATGGAGATGGCTGCCATATCAGCGCCTGCCTCCATTGCGGAGACGGGGAGCTTCTCATGGAAGTAGAGGTGTGTGCCGTGAGCCTCGTCCGCCAGCACGAGCATACCGCGCTCATGGGCGAGTTTAACGATAGAGCGCAGGTCGGAGCAGATACCGTAGTATGTGGGGTTGTTTACCAGCACGGCGACTGCGTCGGGGTTCTCGTCCATGGCTTTGCGTATCTGTCCGGTCTCGGTGCCTAAAGCGATGCCGATGTGGTTATCGACGTCGGGGTTGACGTAGACGGGCTCGGCTCCGCAGAGTACGAGGGCGTTTATGGCGCTGCGATGTACGTTGCGGGGCATGATGATCTTATCTCCTGCCTTGCACGCGGAAAGTATCATACTCTGCACAGCCGACGTGGTGCCGCCTACCATGAAGTAGGCATGAGCCGCGCCGAAGGCATCTGCTGCAAGCTGTTCCGCTTCATATATGACGGAAACGGGGTGGCAGAGGTTATCCAGCGGCTTCATGGAGTTGACGTCGAGGGAAACGCACTGCTCACCGAGCAGCTTTACCAGCTCGGGGTTACCGCGGCCGCGCTTATGTCCGGGCACATCGAAAGGAACGACGCGCTGTTTTCTGAATCTTTCCAGCGCCTCATAGACAGGCGCTGATCTTTGTCTTTCAATATCCATAGCGATCTCACTTAAAAACAAAGGAGTGATACATTATCGTATCACTCCGAATAGTCTTTGTCCGTATAAACTGATTATACCTTCGGACTCTGCCGTGCTTATTGACCGTTTCACAAGTGATCCTGATTATAAAGTTATCATCTTATAAAATTCGAGCTTTTAACTCGATCAATAATGCAGCTTTTATGCTGCCTCGGCATCTGACCCGCCTGTCCGTATGGGCTTTATTACTTGGTCATTTTGAATTATAACATATTTGTCGTTTTTTGTCAATAGCCTAATAATAAGTCGGCGGCGGCGGGGTACCCCCGCTGTCAATCCGGCGGCGAGCCGCCGCTCCCAATCCGTCTGTTGAATTCTGCTTTTTATAGTCTGTGCCTCGCAGTTCGGAGTATTTCAAAAGTGGTACTCATGGACGAATCTGCAAGGCGAAGCGATTTGTTTAGGGATCCAAACCCTTTTTAAAGGGGTTGGTCGCCGGAGGCACTCAAGCGTAAGCGACTACTGCACGAAACTAACGGCTGCGAGGCACAGACTCGTCATTTGCTGAATGTAACGAACGGATTGGGAGCGGCGGCTCGCCGCCTCGAGCGCAAGCGACTCTCTTATTTACTGCTGCGGAACGCTGTATATCATACCCTCGGCGAGTTCGAGCCCGGGCTCCATGGCGGCGGGGTACTGGGACTTGCCGTCGCTGAAAATGACAAGGGCGCTGTCCCACTCTTCATCAAGGGTGTAGGTGTAAGTTCCGTCATCGGAGCGGCTCATTTCCTTGCCCGGCCACACTGCGTTCTTGCGCAGCGAGGCGCCGCTCTCATTGTAGATATAGGCGTATATCGTATCTCCCCAGCTCTCGGGCTTTTCAAAGCCGAACTGCGCGCCGGCGGGGACTGTCTGCCGCTTTGTGAAATAATACGTCATCACTGTTCTGCCGCCTTCGTTTTCAGCGGAAAGCCTTACCCACTTCGTATCGGGATAGAGCTTTATCTTCGTGCCGTCGGAGTATGTTATTCTGGTTCCGTCGTCAAGCTCACAGTTTCCGGGGTCCGTACCGGACAAATGGAGCGTCACCTCAAAAGTCTTGTCATTCACGAAAGAATCGGTCTCGAGCCATACATTCAGAAAAATGTTTTGCTCTTTATACCCTTCGTTATAGAGTACAGCTATGCTCCCGGCTTTCAGACTGCCGGTGAGAGTGCCGCCGGAGACAGTGAAATCTCCGTTCATGCCTCCGCGGTCGGGATAAGTCCCGTCCGGCAGGGCTGTGGGCGCGGAAATTACGAGATCTTTGTTCGCTTTGGAATTCACGATCACCGTACCTTTTGCCCCACGGTTTATCAGGAGCGCGGCATTTTCGGAGCAGTTTGCCAGCTCGGTGGGCTCGCCGTTCATAGCCGTGCGGAAATGGTTCACCGCTGCCACGGCGGGGTGCTTGTAGAGGGTACTGCCTGCCGCTCCGATGCGGTTCATCCCGCCCCAGCGGTCGTAGCCCGTCGCGCCGTAGGGTCTGTCAAAGAACAGCGGAGTCCCGCCGCCCTGCGCCGCGATGACTGCCCAGCCCCGGAGTATCTTGCTGTCGTCGAGAGCCGCGCTGCTGCCGTCTGTGTAATTGTCGTGCGATTCTACCCAAGTGACACATTTTTCGCTGTCACCGACCTTGAAGCCCGTAAGCATTTTGGCGTTCAGCATCTCGCCTATCAGCAGACCGCGGAGCTGTTTGCCGTAGTCCGAGGCGGTCGTGCAGCCTATGGCTTCACGATAGGCTTCGAGCCTGTCGTTGTCGCCCTGGAGCACTTCGCCGTAGTTGAATATGCCTGCCGCGTCGTCGATCCCGGTAGTAACACGCTCCCAGAAATTGTTCGGGAGGTTTTCGTCCACCTGCGGATCGTCCGGAAGAGCTATATGCTTTGCGGTATCATAGCGGAAACCGTCTGCTCCGTCGGCAATGAGCCTGTTCAGATAAGCTATGAAGTAATCCTGGAACGCGGGGTTCTCGGTATTCACGTCCGGCAGTCCTGTCAGGGAATAGGATGTGCACTCGATGCGGCTGCTGTAATTCGATATGCGCTTCTTGTAGTTGGCGTGATAGAGCTTATCGATGCCGCCTGCCGCGTTTATGAGGTTTTCCGAGACCGCGCTTATATCCGCAGCTGTGTGGTTCGGTACAACATCGACTATGATGCTTATGCCGTACTCCTCGGCCTTGTCACACATATTTCTGAAGTCGTCCTCGGTTCCCATCTGGTAGTTGCCTATGGTCCAATCGGTAGGCTGGTACTGGTAGTACCACTTGCCCCGTCCCATAAGCTGCATACCGCCGCTGCCGCCTTCGATTACGGCGTTTGCCGGAGACACCTGAACGGCGGTGTAGCCTGCCGCGGCGATATCCTCGATACTGTCCGCGACGGTGTTGAATGACCAGCACCACGCATGGAGTATGGTGCCGTTTTCTATCCTGCTCTTATCATGAATACAGGCAAGATCTCCCGTCGTTTCCGGGGAGGCCTTGCCTTCGTTTTTGCAGCCTGCCGCCAGAGCGGTTATAACAGCCAGCAGACCCGCGATTATTTTCTTATTTCTCATTTTATATCTCACTGAAATGTAAACAGTCTGACAAATCCGGTAACTTTGAATATATCCATAACGTCTTCCTTGGCGTTTACGATGACCATTGAGCCGATGGGCTTCATCATTTTCTGCATCTGGAGAAGCACACGCAGACCCGCGGAGGAGATGTAATCGAGATTTTCGAGGTCGAATACGAGCTCGGTGACGCCGTCGATCTCTTTCAGAAGACGGTTTTCTATTTCGGGAGTATTCATGGAATCGACTTCACCCACAAGAGATACAGTCAGCTTTTTTCCGTCGTTGGTTTTCACATAATTCATTGCTTATATGACCTCCGTCTCAGTCCCTGATATCAAGCATACCGGTCCTCATTGTCCCGTAAATCCATGATCCTGTCTTTCTATATATATAATCAGTATAACATAAAATGCCGCAAAAATCAATACCTGTACAAAAATTAGGGCTTATGCAGGTGACAAAAATCAAGGAATATCAATAGAATGTAGTAAGGAAAAAAGAAAGCGGATAATATTTGCCCGTGCTGTATATTTTCCTGTCCGATGTTAAAAATATAGACAAGAAATAAACCGAAAGGACGGTAATCAGTATGACCGTAAAACGTGGAGAAATATACTACGCCGACCTGAGCCCCGTTGTGGGCTCCGAGCAGGGCGGGATACGTCCCGTTCTCATAGTGCAGAACGATATCGGGAACAAGCACAGCCCGACTGTCATAGCCGCCGCCATCACCAGCCGTCAGGAGAAAGCGCGGCTCCCCACACATATATCCCTCGATGCCGTGAGCTGCGGCCTCGCCAAGGATTCCGTAGTGCTTCTCGAACAAGTCCGTACATTGGATAAGAAACGCCTCCGCGAACGCATGGGAGAGCTCGGCTCCTCCGATATGCACCGCGTCGATAATGCCCTCTCCGTCAGCTTCGGACTCAGTTAGTCGCTGACGCTCGAGTTTAGTCGCTGACGCTCGAGCCCGGGAGAAAACTTTTTTGAAAAAAAGTTTTCCCCCGGACCCCCTTTCAAAAAACTTAAACCACTTCGTTATTAAATTAAAAGAAATCTGCTCCTATTGTTATTAATAGGAGCAGTATTTTTTATGCTTTTAGTGTCTTTTACTTGGTAAAGGGGTACTACATAACGGGTAGCAAGGCGGCGGGGTACCCCCGCTGTCAAACCGTCTGGTATATTCTGCTTTTTTACATTCTCTGCCTCGCAGTCCGGAGCAGGAGTACACATGACCGAATCTGCAAGGCGAAGCGATTTAAGTTTAGGCCAAGCCCTTTTTAAAGGGCGTCACACTCGAGCGCAAGCGACTTCTTATTCTCGTTCTCGAGCGCAAGCGACTTCTTATTCTCGTTCTTGAGCGCAAGCGGCTTCTTACTCCCGTTCTTAAGCGCAAGCGACACTCTTCATGCTCAGGCGAAGAAGAAATCTCTGCTGAGGGCGAAGATCTCTCTGACCCAATAGCTGGGCATGGTTATGAGCACGGGGGCGGGATCGGGGTAGATGCCGCAGGCGTTGAGGCCGTTGAGCTTTGCCTGTCTGACGCCGCGGTAGATATGATAACATTCACTGACCACGACGACATCTTTCGGGAGGCCCTCGGTTTCGATTATTTCGGTGGAGAAGCGCAGATTCTGGGTGGTATCCACCGATCTGTCCTCCTTATATATCCTGTCTGCGGCTATGCCGTTCCGGGTAAGTACCCTGAACATACACTCTGCCTCGGATATCTCCTCGTTGCTGCCCTTTCCGCCAGTGACTATGCAGACCGCGGACGGGTGAGCTTTCAGGTATTCTTCCGCTTTTTGCAGACGGATACCAAGCATGGGCGACGGTTCGCCGTCCAGCACCATGCAGCCGAGAACGATCACCGTCTGCGGAGTTCCGTCCGCAGAAACGGCAAGAGCGCTGTCCTCGCCGTGGTTCATCTCCGACAGGATAAACGCCGATATCACCGCAAAGAATACCGCGGTAAGAGCCGCAAGCCCTCCGCATATCAGTACCGCGATGCGCAGAGGCTTTTTCTTCCTGATGAACGGATAAATGCCGATCAGCAGTATCACTCCGCCGAAATATATGCAGCCTATGATATTGCCGTGGTTCACCTGCCCGAGGCTCATAGTGTAAATGAACGTGTAGAGCAGACCCGCGCAGACAAGTATCAGTGCCGCACGGAGTACCCATGTCAGCGCCGTGATAATTTTATTCCGGGGTTTGTCATTTTCCATGGCTTACTTTCCGCAGAGCTTTCTGAAGCGCTCCATGGCTTCCTTGGTATTTTCAAGAGTATTGAACGCGGTGAGGCGGAACCAGCCGTCGCCGTTCTTGCCGAAGCCCTCGCCGGGTGTGCCGACAACCTCTGCTTCGTTGAGCAGCTTGTCGAAGAAGTCCCAGCTTCCCATGCCGAAGGGGCACTTGAACCAGATATAGGGCGAGTTCTTGCCGCCTGTGTAGGTTATGCCGATCTCGTCGAAAGTATCTGCGATCACCTTTGCGTTCTTCATATATTCGGCAATGACAGCCTTTGTCTGCTTCTGGCCTTCCTCGGTGAACACAGCTTCGGCTGCGCGCTGAACGGGGTATGCAACACCGTTGAACTTGCTTCCTTCGCGGCGTATCCACAGGTCGCGGAAGCTGTGCTCCGAGCCGTCGGGAGCTTTGAGCATGAGCTCCTTCGGGATAACCGTATAACCGCAGCGCACACCTGTGAAGCCCGCAGTCTTGGACAGCGAGCATATCTCGATAGCGCACTTTCTGGAGCCTTCAACAGCAAAGATCGAGCGAGGAATCGACGGGTCGCTGATGAAAGCCTCATACGCCGAGTCATAGATGATGACCGCGTTGTTTTCGAGGGCGTAGTCTATCCATTCTTTCAGCTGTTCCTTGTTGTAGGCGGAACCCGTGGGGTTGTTCGGGGAGCAGAGATATATGATATCGGCCTTTACGGACTTGTCGGGCATTGCCGCGAAGCCGTTGCTCTCGTCGGAGTTGGCGAAAATGACCTTTCTGCCGCCCATGACATTGGCGTCCACATAAACGGGGTATGCCGGGTCTGTTATAAGCACGGTGTTGTCTGCGGAGAGGATATCTCCGATATTGCCGCAGTCGGACTTTGCGCCGTCGCTGACGAGGACTTCCTCGGGAGCGATGTCCGCGCCGTTCTTCTTATAGTAGGCGGCGATAGCTTCACGCAGGAAATCGTAGCCGAGGCCGCTGTCCTCATAGCCGCGGAATGTTTCCTTCACGCCCATTTCCTTCGCAGCCTTTTCCATAGCCTCGACAACAGCCGGAACCAGCGGCAGGGTAACGTCGCCTATGCCCATTCTGATTATCTTGTTGTCAGGGTGCGCGGCTATGTATTCGCGTACACGCTTGCCGATCTCTATGAAGAGATAGCTCTTCTTCAGATTCAAAAAGTTTGCATTCATTTTTGCCATAATGTTGTGTCCTTTCCTCCGGCGCGGTACCTGCGGCGGGGCGCTCCCCGCCGCTGATCCGTCCCGCAGCTGTCATTTTCTGCGTTACTATTATATCATAAATCAGTGACAAAATCAACCTGTTACGCATAAAAAATGAAATTTATCCAACAATGTTATTGCAAAACATACGACATCACGGAGGTTCATAATAATGACAAACAGAGAAAAGCTCATTGACACAGCGCTGCTCCTCGGGACGGCATTCGCCATAATAACGGCTCTGTTCGCGGACTTTGCCCGGGAGTGTGCGGAGCTGTACGACAGCACATTCCGGCTGCACATAATCGCCAATTCCGACTCGCCGGAAGATCAGCGCGTCAAGTACGCGGTCAGGGACTATATCCTCACCGACCTTTCCGGCATCTTTGCGGACTGTGCAACTGCCGACGAAGCGTCAGCGGCAGCGGAGGAAAACGCCGGGTACATCGCGGAGCGTGTCGGTGGATATCTCGCCGGCAGAGGGTGCGGATATGCGGCTTCTGTTTCCGTAGGAGAAGCCGGCTTCCCCACAAGAGCCTACGCCGGTCTTACTCTGCCCTCCGGGAATTACCGCGCCCTGCGGATAGTCCTCGGGGAAGGCGGAGGCCGGAACTGGTGGTGTGTGCTGTATCCGTCCATGTGCATCGGAGCCGCAGGAGCAGAAAAGACCGTTCTGCCGCGCCGGGAACTTTACGAGCGCAGGAAACGCCTTGACCGCCTTACCGCTGACAGTCTGCGCACCGGGCAAGGCGGTATAGAGTTCCGTTTTGCGCTCTATGATTTCATCAGAAGTCTGTTCGGGAAATAGGGCTTTTCTGTTGATTTTTTCCATGGCTTATGATATAATATATCGCAGAAAATAACGGCTGCGGGGCAGTATGTGACAGACGGACAGACAGCGCGGGCATTGCGCCGGATCGCCGCAAGGGGGAGTATTACTTTGGATAAAAATAACAGCGGCGCTGCAAACAGCGGCACGCTGACCAGATACATATCGCCGGCGGCGGCATGGGCGCTGTCCTTCGGCTGTATAGTCGGGTGGGGCGCGTTCATGATGCCCGGCACGACATTTCTGCCTATGGCAGGTCCTGCGGGAACTGTCGCGGGTATGGTGATCGGCGGACTGATAATGCTCGTCATAGCGGTCAACTATCGCTATATGATGCGCTTCTGCCCCGACGCGGGAGGGACTTTCGCCTTTGCGAAAAAGACCTTCGGCGGCGATCACGGTTTCCTGAGCGCGTGGTTCATGGTGCTTGCCTATATGTCGATACTCTGGGCGAACGTCACGGCGCTGGCTCTGGTCGCGCGGAGCATGCTGGGCGGAGTCCTTCAGTTCGGGTATATGTATACCATAGCCGGATACGATGTCTATCTCGGTGAAGTTCTCGCCGAGCTTGCGGTGATGCTGGTGTTCGGCGCTGTATGCATGATCTCCAGCAAAGCCGCGGTACGGCTACAGATCATATTCGCGGGAGCGCTTTTCCTCGGTGTTATCCTGTGCTTCGTGCTGGCGGTGATAAACGGCAGCAACAACGCGGGCATCTTCAGCCCCGCTTTTGCCGACGACGGCAGCGCCGTTTCGCAGATACTCGGCATAACGGCTCTGGCCCCTTGGGCATTCGTCGGCTTTGAATCGGTGTCCAATTCCACCGAGGAATACAGATTCCCTATAAAGCGCATACTTGTCATAATGGTGACCGCCATAATCGCGGGCGCCGTAACATACATACTTCTCGTCCTGATCGCCGCCACATCACAGCCGGAGGGCTACGCGGACTGGTCGCAGTATATCGCGGATCTCGGTTCATGCAGCGGCATTGAAAGTATGCCGGTATTCTACGCTATGAAGACTGCCTGCGGCGACACGGGACTCATCGTGCTTGCGGCCGCGCTGCTGGGTGCGGTATGCACCGGCATCATCGGCAGTATCGTGGCTTCCGCCAGACTGCTGTATGCCATGTCCAAGGACGGTCTCTTCCCCGCGCTCCTCAGCCGGCTTACGCCAAAGGGCATACCGAGAACGGCCATAGCGGCGATACTTGCTTTTTCGGCTGTGATACCGTTCCTCGGCAGGACCGCCATAGGCTGGGTCGTTGATGTCATAACAGTCGGTACCACCATAGCCTACGCCTATACGTCGGCGGCGGCATTCAAATGCGCAAAGGTCAGCGGCAACCGCAGGATCAGGATATTCGGTATCGCCGGAGTGGTAATATCCGCGTTTATATGCCTGCTGCTGCTGATACCGGATCTTGTGGCGGGCAACGCGCTTTCCGCCGAATCTTACCTGCTGCTGGCATTCTGGGGCATAATCGGCATCGTGTACTTCCGCTCCATATTCGGCAGGGACAAGAACCGGCGCTTCGGTACGTCCACTGTCGTGTGGCTGGCTCTGCTGTTCCTGATATTCTTCACCTCGCTTATGTGGGTAAGGCAGGTATCTATTTCCGAAACGCAGGCCGTTGTTGACAGCGTAAGCAGCTACTATACCGATGAAATGGCAGAACACGGTGTGGTGATGAGCGAGAGTGACGCCGCGGAGGAGACCGCACATCTGAGCAAACAGCTTGAGCGAATCGACGACACCCTGACACGGAGCAGTCTCATACAGATGCTGCTGATAATGTTCACCCTGATCGTCATCTTCAATATATACAGGATACTCAACGAACGCGAGCGTGATATGGAAGCGCAGAAGATAAAGGCGGAGGAGAGCAGCAAGGCAAAGAGCGCCTTTCTCTCGAATATGTCGCACGATATCCGGACGCCTCTGAATGCTATCGTCGGCTATATCGGGATCGCCAAGGACGAGAAACTCACCCATGAGGAAACAAGGGAATATCTCGCAAAGATCGAGAATTCCAGCAAACACCTTGTTACCATCATAAACGACATACTCGAAATGAGCCGCATAGAAAGCGGCAAGCTGGAGCCCACTCTCGCGCCCACCGATCTGCGCAGCGTCATGAACGATATCCGCGACCTTTTCTCTACGCAGATGTCGGAGAAGGATATAACCTACACCGTATCCTGCGGGGAAGCGGATAACTACGGCGTCATGTGTGACCGCAGCCATTTCAGCCGCGTGCTCATAAACCTTGTCGGCAACGCATACAAGTTCACTCCCCCGGGCGGCAGCGTGACCGTTACGCTCAGGCAGACCGGTGAGCACAGCGGCGATGTGTGCCACTATGAGCTCAGGGTCAGGGATAACGGCATAGGTATGTCGGAGGAGTTTGCGGAGAAGGTGTTTGAAGCCTTTGAGCGTGAGCGTACCTCCACGGTGAGCGGCATACAGGGAACAGGTCTCGGTATGGCGATCACCAAGAGCATAATAGATATTATGGGCGGTACCATAACCGTCCACACCGCCCCCGGCAAGGGCACCGAATTCGTTATTACTCTCGCGTTCAGGAAATGCGCCTGCCCGGAGAGCTCCGGCGGGGATGCCGCCGACAGTGCGAAAAACTCCGCTGACAGGAAGCCCGATTTCTCGGAGATGCGCCTGCTGCTGGCGGACGACGTGATGATAAACCGTGAGATAGCCGCAAAGATACTCCGCAGGCTCGGCTTCACGGTGGACACCGTCGCCAACGGTCAGGAGGCTCTCGATATGGTCTCGGGATCGGAGCCCGGATATTATAACGGCGTCATCATGGACATACAGATGCCCGTAATGGACGGCTTTGAGGCCACACAGCGCATAAGGCGCCTGCCGGATCCGGTTCTTGCCTCGATACCGGTAATTGCAATGACTGCCAACGCGTTCACGGAAGATGTCCTGAAATGCACCGAAGCGGGCATGAACGCACATATAGCCAAGCCTATCGACATCGAGGAACTGATAAAGACGCTGAACGAAAATTTAGGCTTGTAAGTATAAAACAGACAGTCCCCCATATAATCTATGGGGGACTTGTTTATGTCTCCGGGAAAGGAGATAACGCGATGAAAAAACATATCCTTACATACATCATATCCACGCTGTGCGGAACGGGAGCATCGGCGGCGCTGACGGCACTGTTCGCGCTGGCCGCGTACGCTGTCGGGTTCAGGCGTGATATGGCGGGCGGAATGGCGGTGCTGGCGTATGCGGCAGGCTGTTTTGTCAGCGGGCTTGTATGCGGACTGATAAAGCGGCATAAAGGCCTTGTCTCCGGCGCGGTATGCGGGGCGCTTATGCTGTCTCTGACTGCGGCGGTGTCGCTGCTGACGGGGAATTTCACAGGCGCGGGACTGCCGGGCAGGGCAGTCTGCGCACTGCTGGCCGCCTGCACAGGCGCGGTCATAGGCGTAAACCGCCGGGACGATCAGAATATGCTGTCTATGCAGAGCCTGCGGCTCTCGCGGAAGTGAGCGAGCTGGTAACGGGCGGTAAGACATTCCTCCGGGACATCGTCTGCGTCGCAGATTGCCGCGGCTGTGAGTCTTATCAGCGTCTGGGATATTTCCGCGGCGCCCTCGAGATTAGTCAGGAACACATCCGAGGCGCAGAAATCCTCCCATTCCGCGGATATGGCGGCGGCCTCCTCCGCGGCATCGGCACTGTTCTCCGCGAGAGCGGCAAGGCGGGAATCGAGCCGGTCTATCACCATGTCGGTGTTGATATACAGCGCCGTACCTGCGGTAACCATGGCTGCGGATATCACGGCGCAGATAAGGGCGCGTTTCATCCGTTCCTCACCTCATCTTTCTTTATCAGCGTGAAGGCTCCGTCCTTTGAGGCAGTCAGCAGGAAGACACCTTCCGCGGAAATGCCGCGGTCACGGAGTATCTTATTCAGCGCTTTATCGTCGAGACCTGCCTGTTCCATGCCGCTGCGCTCTGTGATGCCGTCGCGTATTACTACGGCGGGCGGGTCGGCGGGGTGATCTTCCTTCCGGCAGAAGCTTATCTTGCCGGTGGTTTCGACGATTGCCCAGCGCACCTCATTGATATCGAAAATATTTTCTCCGCGCATGGCGGTGAGAACGTCGTCGATCGTATAGCGGAGTTCTTCGAGCTCGCGGCGGTCTATCACGCCGTCGGAGATTATGACTTTCGGGTGGCCGGCTATAACGGTGCGCAGGCGGGGGAGTTTCAGTGTTATCACGGACACGAACACATCGATGCACACTATGGTCAGTATCGGCACGATGCCCAGCAGCATCGGGATAGTCGGGTCTTCGACGGACATCGTGGCTATATTGGAAATGAGTATAGTTGTGACCAGTTCACCCGGCTGGAGTTCTCCGAGCTGTTTTTTACCCATTAACCGCATCATTGCTATCACAACGAGATACAGTATCACCGTTCTTATCATTATAATAAGCATAAGCCTCACCTCTGTGTTATTTTTTACGCGGGGTGTATTTTTTATACATTGCCGGTAAAAACTAACATACGGCGGGGTACCTGCTTGATAACAACGAGAACAAGTAGTCGCTCACGCTCGAGTATGACGCCCTTTAAAAAGGGCTTGGCCTAAACTTAAAACGCTTCGCCTTGCAGCGGGGGCAGGCAGTACGCCTTTACTTGGTAAATGAGTACACAATTGCAAGGCGGCGGGGTACCCCCGCTGTCAATCCGTCTGTTACATTCTGCTATGGGCGGCTTTCTGCCTCGCAGTCCGGAGTAAGCGTACTACCTATCGAATCTGCAAGGCGAAGCGATTTGTTTAGGGATCCAAACCCTTTTTAAAGGGGTTGGCCGCCGGAGGCAACTCAAGCGTCAGCGACTACTGCACGAAACTAACGGCTGCGAGGCACAGACGCGCCATTTGCTGAATGTAACGAACGGATTGGGAGCGGCTCTCGGACACTGAAAGGAAGACTCTATGCTTGAAAAAGAACTCACAAAGAACATAATAAACATACGGGCTGTAATGAAGAACAGCAGCGATCTTGTGGTGAAATACGCGAAGGCGGGCGGCTGCGACATCTGCGTGCTGTGCTGTGACGGGCAGATCGACGCGAACCGCACTGCCAATCTTGTGTACAGGCCGCTGTCGGAGATTGACGGAAACGTGACGCCGGAGCGCCTTGCCGCTATGATAGGGGGCGAACTGCTGCTGGCCTGTGACGAGAAGCCCGTGACGACTGCCGATGAGGTCATCGGGGCGGTGCTGGCGGGGTTCTGCGTCATACTGATCGACGGAGTGGGGACGGGCTATGCGGTGGGAGCGCAGGGCTTCGAGACCCGTGCCGTGGCTCAGCCCGAGAATCACCGCAATATCCGCGGCTCGCGGGAGGGCTTTGTTGAGGCTCTGCACATCAATATGAGCCTTGTCCGGCGGCGCGTCAAGTCCCCGGAGCTGACCTTGCGGACAATGAAGATCGGCAGTGTTTCAAACACCGAGATCTGCATTTGCAGTATGGACGGGCGCACGGACAGGAAGCTGCTGAAAGCCGTCACGGACAGGCTTGAACGCCTGCCGCTGTCGCTGGTGCTGGAGAGCGGCTTCGTGCAGCCCTTCCTGGAAGAAAAACACCCGCTTTTTTCCGGAGTCGGCGCTACCGAGCGTCCCGATACCTTTGTCTCAAAACTCTACGAAGGCCGCATCGGGATCATAATCGACGGCTCGCCCTTTGCCCTGTACGTCCCGAAGCTGTTCAGCGAGAACTTCATAATGCTGGACGACTATGTGGAAAAGCCCGTCTTTGCATTCTTCATCCGTCTGATACGCTACGCGGCGTTCTTTATCGCAATACTGCTGCCGGGATTCTATACGGCACTGGCGAATTTCCATCCGGAGCTTATCCCGGACCCGCTGCTCCGCAATCTCGCCGCAGCCGAGGCTCTGACCCCTTACAGCGTACTGACCGAGTGCGTCATTCTTGACATTTTCTACGAGATAATGCGGGAGGCAGGGCTCCGGCTTCCGTCCAACGTCGGCCATGCGGTAAGCATAGTCGGAGGCATCGTGATAGGCGATATCGTGGTTTCCGCGGGACTGGTCGGCGCGCCGATGCTCCTTACCGTCGCAATAGCCTCGATATCCGGCTATATCATCTCCGACCTCAACAATCAGATATCTCTGCTGAGATTCGGGTTCATACTGCTCGGCGGAATGTTCGGGCTCTTCGGGCTGACTACAGGCTCTTTCGTACTGCTGGTGAGCGTATGCTCGCTGGAGACCTGTGGAGTGCCGTTCACGGCGCCGCTGTCTCCGTTCTCCTTCGCGGGTATGCGGGACACTCTGTTCAGGGCGGACTGGCATGAACTCGGAAAGACCGAGCCCGACGTGCTGGGAAAGAACGCTCCGGAGGTGCACAGGCATGAGGGATAAGACCGGAGCCCGGGAACTTGCGGCGGCTCTCGCGGTGTCGCGTATATTTGCCGAAGCCGCCTCGCTCCCGGATGAATACCATACCTACGGTATGCAGCGCTTTACCGTCATAGTGCTGTCATTCGCGCTGACGGCGGTGCTTTTCATGTCGCTGTACTTTGTGACGAAGCGCACCGGAGGCAGGCTTTTCGGCGCCGTGTCCGGAAACGGCGCGCTGACAGGCTTTCTCGGAGCGCTGTTCTCGCTGTACCTGCTTTACAGTGCGGCAGAAACGGGACTCCGCGCGCATTACTACACTTCCGGCACCATATTCGATGCCGCGCCGTCGGAGTACTTCTACCTGTTCATCGGGGCGGCGCTGCTGTTCGCTGTCCACAAGGGCATAAGACCCACAGTCCGCGCGGCGGTGGTGACCGCAGGGCTGTTCGCGCTGTTCATGCTCGTTATCAGCCTCGCGCTGATACCGGACATTGACCTTGACAGGCTGTACCCCTCTCCGGTGGATGACCCGGACAGCCTTCCGGCGCAGGTACTCCGGGAGACCGCACGGAACTGCGAGCTTCCGGTGCTGGCTGTGCTCGGCGGAAGCGCCGGCGGAAAGAACGGCAGGACTTTCGCGGCTTATGCGGCGGTCTCTTGCCTTGTACTGCTGCTGATGACGTTCCTCGGCACTACCGTGTTCGGGGAGCTGGTGTCGCGGCTCGATCTGCCGTTCTACTCGCTGTCCTCCACCGCAGATATCAGGGTACTGCACCGGATCAACGGCATCGATGTGATGCTGTGGGTCATGGCGGCGATAATAAGGCTTGCCCTGATCTCGCTGGCTTTCCGTGAAACTGCGGCTGCCTGCTTTGCGAGGGGAAAAAGCGCCGATATCGCGGCGCTCATCTTTGCGGCGGTTTCTGTCGGGCTTTCGGAACTTTTCACGGTTTATCCGGCGCTGTTCACGCCGGTGCAGAGACTGTCCGCGGCCTGCCTGCCCCTTATTGCGGCAGCAGTCATAATACCGCCGCTGACGCTCATAGGGAAACGGAGGAAACACTCATGAAACGGCTTATTATCGTTATCCTCGCTGCTGCGGTCATTCTTTCGGGCTGCTCGGCGCACGCCGAACTCAACGAGCTGGCCATTGCCGAGGCCATAGGCATCGACCGCGCAGGTGACGGCTATACGGTCACTCTCCAGTACTTCAACACCGACACAACCGGCGGCACCACCGCAATAGACAGCTCACAGCCGAACGCCGTCACTGTATCCGGCAGCGGTATGACCATTGAGAGCGCTCTCGGAGCCGCATCTTACAGCTGCGGAAAGACCGTTATGCCGGGCTCGGCGGGGCTTATCGTGTTCGGGAAGGACGCCGCCTTTGACCTCATGGACTCGCTGAGCTTCGCGGCGTCACATTACAGCGGAAATCCCCGCGCTTATATCGCCGTTTCGGAAACGACTGCCGCCGATATCCTGAACGTGAAGTTTTCCGAGGGCAACGCCTCGGTGGAAAAGCTCGAAGGCCTGATGAAGAACGCGGAAGCCCTGGGAATGAGCAGGACCGTGATGCTTCACGAAGCGGCGGAGATGCTCTGTGAGCCCACGCGGAGCGTAGTCCTTCCGATGCTTGAAGCCGTTGACTGCGGCTCGGAGCTCACCGAAGAGGGAAACACGGTTACGATAACTGGCGGGGCGCTCTGCACCGGAGACAGATTCGCCGGGACTCTGCCGCCCGGTGCAATGTCGGGGCTTTGTCTGCTGACCGACGAAGGCGCGACCTGCGAGATGACGGTGAAGCTGCGGGGCGAGGACGTATGTCTCGCGGTCTACGGTACAGACGCAAAGATCGCGCCGTCCATTGAGAACGGCGCGATGCGCTTTGATGTTCGGTTGTCGGCTGACTGTAAGATCGTCAGCACCCAGCTTTCCGACCCTTTCGGGGAACGTGAGGCGGTGGAGCGTATCGCGGCGGCGGAGCTTGGAGCGCGCGTTTCGCTGTTTCTGGAAGCGATAAAGCGGTACGGGGCGGATGCTGCCGGACTGTCCTACAAGATACGCTCATATTCGCCGGAGATGTGGAAGGCTGTTGCCGGGAATTACCGTGAGGCGCTGGAGAATGCGGAATTTACGGTGTCATGTGATCTGCATCTGGAGCGCTTCGGGATCATGCACGGATAAATACGCCGGACTTACGGTTCTATCTCGATGCCGCCGCAGTTACGGATACGGAGCTTATGGCAGCTCCCTTCACCGAACAGCTTGTCCATGCCGGTGCGGTAGGTTTCCGCCAGGTGCTTGGGAACGAATGCCTGTATCGTGCCGGCGAAGCCTCCGCCGTGGACGCGGCAGGCTCCCTCGCCGCCCAGGAGACGGCGGCTCATCATAAGAGCGGTGGTTATGCCCTGCTCCTGCGGAGCCTTGCAGGCGTAGAGATTCTGGAGCAGCAGAGCCGAGGACTCCCCGGACTCTCTGACTATGCGCAGGAATTCCTGCATATCGTTATTTTCGATGGCTTTCGCCGCGTTGACGGCGCGCCTGTTCTCATCGAAGAAATGGGCTGCGCGCAGCACCGAACGGTCTCCGCATATCTTGCGGAGCTCGGGAAGCCGCTCCCAGAACTCGTTTTCGTCGGCTGCGCGGAGCCATTCCCGGCCGAGCTGCTTTGCGACGCTTATCATCTCCGACGGGATAGCCGAGTATTCGTCCGAAAGGTCGGCATGACTGCCCTTAGTGTCGGTGATGAACAGCTCATAGCCGTTGGCTTCGAGATCGCACTTCGCCGCGCTTACCTTCGGAGCGGAGGTGTTTTCGAAATCGATGAATACCGAACTGCCCACGGAGCTTGCCGTCTGATCCATAAGGCCGCTCTTCTTGCCGAAGTAGGCGTTTTCCGCAAGCTGACCCATTTTTGCTATCTCAATGGCGCCGGCCCTGCCGTTGTTGTAGTGCCTGTCTATGATCGTGCCGATCAGCACCTCGAAGGCCGCCGAGGACGACAGACCGCTGCCGCCGAGAACGTTCGATGTGGTGTAGGCATCAAAACCGCCGATATTCAGGCCTCTGCTGCGGAAGCCTGCCGCCATGCCGCGTATCAGGGCGTCGGAAGTGCCCTCCTCATTTTTCTGCGGGGCAAGGTCGCTGATATTGACCACGTTCATGTTGTGACCCGCCGACTGGACACGGATAATTTTCTCGTCGTTGAACGCGACAATGCCGATTATATCGAGGTCAACAGCCGCCGCCAGCACGCAGCCGTGCTGATGATCGGTGTGGTTGCCGCATATCTCCGTTCTTCCGGGAGCCGAGAACA
>JAEEGL010404000.1_pt1 | contig 20007 bp, 18 predicted proteins | sample 9134231 | NCBI WGS metagenome assembly JAEEGL01 (sample SAMN16246548, study PRJNA631951) | gut metagenome | biome: gut microbiome; feature: rumen; material: fiber-attached | host: Bos | place: Iran: Karaj | collected 2018-10
ACGACATATTATTAATAGGAATAGAATTTTAACGTAATATTCAAAATATAATATTATGGCAGGTATTAACAAAAAAGAGTCATTGGATTTCGTGTACGACTTCTATGTAAAGATGAAGCGCAACAAAATCAATTTGGCTTACGAAGGCGAGATAACGCACCAGATTACCAAGGCGTTTACGTCGCTCACCGAAACCAATATGGTGCGGGAGGAGGACGCAAGCTCCGTGCAGAAAAAGGTGTTCCACGTTATGGTGGAATGTCTTCAAAATATCAGCAAGCACGCCGAGGTAACACCGGGTTCGTCCGACAAGAAAGTTGGACGCGGTATCTTTATGGTAAGCAAAGGTGATACCGAGTACAATGTTACTACGGGCAATGTTGTGCTTAACGAAAAAGTCGCACGCCTAACCGAAATGCTCGAAAACATCAACAGCCAAGACAAAGACGGGCTCAATAAGCTCTACAAAAAGCAGATGCGCGAAGGGCATATCTCCGAAAAGGGAGGCGCGGGACTCGGGTTTATCGACATCGCCCGCAAAACTGGAGAGAAACTGATATACAGTTTCCTCAAAATCGACGATCTTACGTCATTTTTCGTTTTAACATCAACTATTTCCAGAATCAAAGAATAAAATAATATATATTATGCGAGTTATTAAAATACAAGGATCTGACGACACTCCAAAAGTAATTCTAGACGCCGACAACAACACGTTTGAAATCTCGGGACGTTCACTTCCCGAAGATGTGGTAGCCTTTTACGACCCTATTCTCGAATGGCTCGACGAATACGCACAGAACCCTTTGGAAAAAACCGTTTTCAACTTTAAGTTGGAATACTTCAACACGGCTTCTTCTAAACTTCTGCTCGACGTGCTACTTAAATTAGAGGATATGTACGACGCAGGACATGATGTCCTTGTAAAATGGCATTACCCCGACGACGACGAAGACATGGAGGAGGCGGGCGAAGAATACGCCGACATTGTAGAAGTACCTTTTGAACAGGTTAGCTACTCTATCGACTAATTTGGTTTGCTAATTAAGTTGTAAGTTTTTTTAGAACCGAAGCCAGATGAGTGAGGAAATTCTTAAAGCGTTGATTCAGATGTGGTCTATTATCGCCAACCAAGACGGCGGTATCGACGACAAGGAACTTCAGTATGTGGAGGGATTCCTTACACAGCAACTCGGCGCAGAAGGTGCGCGTGAGCATATTATTGGTTTTAAAAAGGACGTCGGTCTTATTGAAGACGACGACGAGGCAGCTGCCAAGAAACGCAAAAAAATCGACTTCTCGGGTTTAACTCCCGTGCAGATGTCGGTAAAAATTCTTGGTATTTCACGCCGTATCACCAAAACTATCAACTTAAAGCAGCGTATCATCGTATATATCCGTCTTTTCGAGTTGGTGAACACCTCCAAGCGTTTCACCGAACAGCGTATGGCTATTATCGACGCTGTAGGCGAGGTGTTCAATATCAGCAAGGAGGAACTTAAGGACAGCAAGTCGTTTGTAGTAAACGAGAATACCGAGGGATTAGACATTCCTTCGATTCTTTTCATTTCGGGCAAGGAAGACAAGCCCGTCAACGCCAAATGCATTCCGAGTGAGGGTCTCTCTTCGGACATATACATTTTGCGTGTAGCCTCTGAGGAATTGTACTTTTTGCGCTACACCGGCACCGACGATGTCTACTTGAACGGTCAGGCTATCAATTCGGGACGTATCTACTTGTTCGCTCCCGGTTCTACGCTCAAAATGAGCAAAGGTAAGCCTGTGTATTACAGCGACGTAGTTGCTACTTTCCAAGCCGACAAAACTTTTGCCAACCTATCCTTCAATGTCGACAATTTGGAGTTTAAATTCCCCAACGGAGCTATCGGTCTCCGCAATATCAATTTCTCCGAATGTCAAGGACGACTTGTGGGTATTATGGGTGCTTCGGGCGCGGGCAAAACCACTTTGCTTAACGTGCTTTCGGGCATTACTTCGCCAAGCAAGGGTTCGGTCAAAATCAACGGCATCAACCTCCACACCGAAAAAGACAAACTTGAAGGCGTTATCGGTCTTATTCCGCAAGACGACCTTCTAATTGAGGAACTCACCGTGTATGAGAACCTCTATTTCAGCGCCAAATTCTGTTTCAAAACAGAAACTGATGCTCAAATACGTGAGAGAGTCGACAACGTGCTCAAGTCGCTCGGCCTTTACGAGCGAAAAGATTTGAAAGTGGGCAACTCGCTCAACAAACTTATTTCCGGCGGTCAGCGAAAAAGGCTCAATATTGCACTTGAGCTTATCCGCGAACCTTCCATTCTTTTTGTCGACGAGCCTACTTCTGGACTTTCTTCACGCGACTCTGTTAACGTTATGGACCTCTTGAGCGAGTTAACGCTAAAGGGTAAACTTATTTTTGTGGTAATTCACCAGCCGTCGAGCGAAATCTACAAGATGTTCGACAAGATGATTATTCTCGATACCGGCGGCTATCTAGTATACTACGGACACCCCGTAGATGCAATTTCGTACTTTAAGGGTCACGACGGACAGATCAACGCCGACGAGGGCGAATGTCCCAAGTGCGGTAACGTTAACCCAGAAATCATCTTCGACGTTATTGAGGCGAGGGTGGTCGACGAGTACGGTAAATTCCAAGACAATCGAAAGGTTAATCCCGAAGAATGGGAAGACCGTTTTCATAAGGGTGTTAAACCCGAAATTATTCAAGATGTAGACACCGAGCCGCCACGGAATCTTAATGTGCCCGGTTGGCTGTCGCAGTTGAGGATATATCTCCGCCGCGACTTCAAATCTAAGGTTTCAAACCTTCAGTATGTGTTCCTCAACCTTACTGAAGCTCCTCTTTTGGGCTTGATTCTGAGCTTCTTAATCAGATACACATCGCCCAACAGGGATCATTATATCTTCTTCGAAAACGAAAATATTGTGCCTTATATATTTATGAGTATTATCGTGGCTCTCTTCTTAGGTCTGACTGTGTCGGCAGAGGAGATTTTCCGCGACCGTAAGATACTCAAACGAGAGGAGTTCCTTAACCTAAGTAGGTCTAGTTACTTGGTGGCAAAGGTTATCATTCTTACTATCATTTCGGCTATTCAAGCATTCCTCTACGTGATTGTGGGCAACTCAATATTGCAAATAGTGGGTATGAACTTTAACTATTGGCTTGTGCTCTTTGCAATGTTTGTGTTTGCCAATATGATGGGCTTAAATATTTCTTCGGCATTCAACTCAGCCGTTACAATTTACATTTTGATACCGCTTTTGATGATTCCGCAGATGGCACTCGGTGGTTCAATGTTTAGTTTCGACAAGTTGAACCAGATTATTGGTAGCGTTGGACGTGTGCCGATTGTTGCCGAGATTATGGCTTCACGATGGTCGTATGAGGCGCTGATGGTTAAGCAGTTTAAAGACAATGGATTTGAAATTGACTATTACGAAATAGAGAAACAAAAAAGTTATGCCAACTTTAAGCAGGTAAGTTACATCAATGCTTTGAGCGATGCTCTAATATACACTCGCGACTGTCGCGATAGTATAGAGGAAGAAGATCCTGAATACGACGTGGAGCGTCTTAAAGCAGAAATGGATTACGGTTTGGCACTATTGCGCGAGGAGATTCCCGCCGAAATGCGCCGCGTTCCTGAAATTTCGCTCGACTGCTTAGACAAACTTTATGTTGAATCTTTTGACGACGACGTGTCCGACGAGGTGGAAGAGTATCTTTCTGAACTCGATCGCTATTATGGCAAGATGTTCAACGTGGCAGAAAACGATATTGAATCGCGTAAACGCTACTACGAAGAGAATAGCCCCGGCTATTATCTCAACCGTCGCGCCAAGTATTTCAACGAAAAACTTCAAGAAATCGTAAAGAACGTGTTTGAAAAGAATAAGATAATACGTTACGAAAATCGTCTTATTCAGCAACAAGACCCAATCTATTTGGATGCCGACAACTCTACTTGGTTTGGATTCCGCTCTCATTTCTATGCTCCGCGCAAGTGGTTTATGGGAAAATACTACGACACCTTTTATTTTAATATAGTAGTTATTTGGCTGATGAGTCTTCTTTGCTACATCACCCTTTATTTCGACGTGTTGAAACGTGTGATAGAGTGGGCAGGCAAAATCAACTTTGGTAATATACCGTTGTTGAAGAAGTTTATTGAGCGTCAGAAGAATAAAGAGATTCAGAAATTGCTAAAAGCCGAAAAAGCATCAAAAGCAGCCGATAATAAAACGGAACGTGAAAAGCCCGAACGTCCTGAACGTGCAGAACGTGCCGAGCGCCTTGAGCGTCCTGAACGCCCGTCAAGAGAGGAGCGTGCCGAAAAACGTGAACGATTGGAACGTCCCGAACGACCTGAGCGTGAAGGTAGATTGCCAAGAATAGAACGTCCCGAACGCGAAGGTCGTCTACCAAAAATAGAACGTCCCGATCGTGAAAGCCGTTTACCAAAGATTGAACGCCCCGTTCGCGAACCTAAGGAAGAAAAACCGGAAACTCCGGCCTCTGAACCAGAAAATAATAACTCACAAAATATTGATATAGAGCATAGTGCAGACAATGATGATAAAAAAGATTAAAATAAATCTATTTTTTGTTGAAAAAAAGTGTGTACTATTGCAAAATTTTTAATACATTTGAAAAAGAAAAGAATTAAACCTACGAGCAATTATGCATAAGAAATGGTACATATCGTTAATAGTAGCGGCAACCGCCATGATGCAGTTTAGCTGCGGCGGGTGCGGTGGCGACGACGGGCATATCGAATACCATGAAGATGAAAGCATGGTAACGGATGTCAACTTTGATTCGCAGGCCATGAACGACATCATTTCGAGTTTTTCGTCTCCTGTGGAGATGGCCGCAATGATTCAAAGTTCCGAAGTGCCGTTTTCGCCTAAGTATTTGATTAACCCTGATGTGGTAAAAGACTATACCACAAGTTTTAAGAAAGCTCTTGGATTAGGTTTCCTCAGTGCCGACTTAGGCTATCTTAATGTCTATTCCAAGACCTCGCTTATTATCGACTACCTTGTGCAGATACGCAGTATTTCTGAAGACTTGAAAGTGGGACAGTTTTTCGACTTTCAACTTCTTAAACGTCTTGCCACATCCGACGATAATATCGACTCGCTCCTTATTATGAGTACACAGAGTTACCAAAAAATGGACGAGCATCTTCGCAACAACCAACGCAGCAATCTTAGCGCTCTGCTTGTAACCGGTGTTTGGGTTGAATCGCTTTACCTTATTACCCAAGTGGCTAAAGATCAGTACAGCGAAGACTTCAAAGATCGTATCGGCGAACAAAAAACTATATTGAATCAACTTTTACCTATCCTAAAAATGTTTCATGGCAAGGATTTTGAACACTTGGTTCAGTATATGGAAGAGTTAAAAGATGTTTTCGATTTTGTTAAAATATCTTATGAAGTGGGCGAGCCGGAAACAAAAACGATAAATGGTTCGTTAGTTGTAATACAAAACGACAGAAGTATTATAACAATGTCGAAAGAAGAATTACAGGAAATAATAACAACAACAGAAAAAATTCGTAATAAATTAATTGCTTTATAATATGAGAAGACTGTTTATTATATTAGTTTTTGCAATTTTGTGTTTCGGACAAGCTACTACAGCTGATGCACAATGCAAACAACAGCTTGTTTATCAATGCGCAACACAGACTGAAAAGGCCATTTTCCTTCGTGATTTCAATACCAAACTCAAAAGGGAGAGTCCTTCTGATGAGACTGGAATGAAATTCACAGTGGTTCTTAACAAAGGCACACAGTATAGATTCAGTCTTTGTGCTCCCGACGGTTATCAAGAGCAGGTAGTGCTTACTCTTTACGACAGCGCTCACCCCGAAAATTCAAATCCGTTGGGTACTACTTTCAACAAAGCGGACAAAACCGACGCTAAGTCTTTTGACTTTATCTGTCAGAAAACCGCTATGTACTACGTGTCAATCCGATTCAAACCCGGTATGGGCGACAAAAAAGGTTGTGCTGTAGGTATCCTATCTTTTGTAGGAAAGAGCAAGTAACAGATTGTTGTTGAAGATATTGCCAATCCATGCGCGGTACAAGGTATCGATGCATGGATTTTTTTTGTCCATAGGCTACAAGTTGGTATAAAAAAATTCCGGCAAGAACTCACGTCCTCGCCGGATTTGACTATGGAGCATATAATGAATTAACTATTTAATATAAGGTGTGTCTTAAGCCACTACCTTGCTTACAAGCTGTGCAGCCTCTTCGAATGTGATTGCCGACATAACCTTCAAACCAGATTCGTCGATAATCTTTTTGGCTTCGATGGCGTTGGTACCTTGCAAACGAACAATGATTGGTATCTGAATGTTGCCGATTTTTTTGTAAGCTTCTACTATGCCGTTGGCTACGCGGTCGCAACGAACGATACCACCGAAAATGTTTACCAAGATGGCTTTTACATTGGGGTCTTTCATAATGATGCGGAATGCAGCCTCAACAGTTTCGGCACTTGCTGTACCTCCTACATCGAGGAAGTTGGCAGGGTCTCCGCCAGAAAGTTTGATAATATCCATTGTAGCCATAGCAAGACCAGCACCGTTTACCATACAGCCGATATTGCCATCAAGTTTTACAAGGTTGAGTCCGTATTGTCCTGCCTCTACCTCTGCGGGAGCCTCCTCGGTTATGTCGCGCATTTCGGCAAACTCTTTTTGACGGAAGAGTGCGTTGTCGTCGATTTTAACTTTGCAGTCGGCTGCGAGAATAAGGTCGTCGGATGTTTTGAACACGGGGTTGATTTCCATCATCGAAGAATCGCTCTTAAGATAAGCATTGTAAAGACCGGTGGCAAATTTTTTCATATTTTTGAAAGCATTGCCGCTAAGTCCGAGGTTGAATGCTATGCGAGCAGCTTGGAAAGGAAGCAATCCGGTAGCAGGGTTGATTTCTTCTTTGAAAATCAGTTCAGGAGTCTGCTCTGCCACTTCCTCAATGTTCATACCGCCTTTGGGCGAGTACATAATGATGTTGCGTCCGGTGGCACGGTTAAGAAGAATGCTCATATAGTATTCCGCCACGTCAACCTTGCCTTCGGCATTGGGATAGTATATGCTCTGTTCTACAAGCACCTTGCGTACGAGTTTGCCCGCAGCACCGGTTTGCTTTGTTACCAAAGTCATACCTATTATCTGTTTAGCGTATTCTGCTACTTCGTCGATATTTTTTGCAATCTTAACGCCGCCCGCCTTGCCGCGTCCGCCGGCGTGCACTTGCGCCTTGATAGCCCACGACTGTGTGCCGGTGGTCTCTTGCAGTTTCTTGGCGGCCTCTACCGCCTGTTCGGGGGTCTCTGCCACAATACCTTCGGGTACTGCCACTCCAAATTTGCGGAGTATAATCTTGCCCTGATATTCGTGTAAATCCATATTGCTGTTGTTGTTTTTGTTTATGTTTTTACCTTTTTTTCAGCCTACGAAATTAGAAAACTTTTTGTTATTATTCTAATTTTTTTCAGAAAAAAATTTGCGTTATTGTTTTTCGTCAACCTTTTTTATTTTTATGCGTCGATTTTTTACTTTTGTAAAGCTTTTTTTGTACCTTTGTGATTGAGAATAAATGATTATTTCTGTGCCGAGGTTTTTATTTATATTATTAGCGATGTTTCTGGCTCAGCTTTCCGTCGCGCAAGAGCCTAATCGTGCCGACTACTCTGATATTGAGGATAGTCGGGCGGAGTATTTGCGTGCCGTTGAGAGCGGAAACCAGCATGATATTGTTACGTCGCGTATCAATCTTGCCCTTGTTTATTGGTATTCAAAAAGTTACAACGAGGCTCTTACTCATCTTAAAGGAGCAGCCGCCACAGCTTGTTCTATTGGCGACACCAAAAGCGAAATCAATGTAAACGACTATCTCAGTATCATTTATAGCGAATTGCAACAATACGACGAGGCTCTGCATTTTGCTCTCGAAGGTGTTAAACTTGCTCGCGCTGCCAGTCTTTACAAGGAAACTGTAACCTCGCTTATCAATTCGGCGGCTGTGTTGATGTCGCAAAAAAATTACAACAGGGCTCTTGAGTATATTATGGAGGCACTTGATGTGGCTTATAGTATCAAAAATAATCTTCTGATATGTCGCTGTTGTCAGATTGCATCGCAGATATACGCCGAAATGGGCGACACCGAAAAAAGCAACGAATATGCACGTCTTTACCGTGATTCTGAAAGCGGAATCAACGAACAGGAACTTTTCAAAGCCAAAAAAAGCACTCAAGACGAGCTTTTGCGTGCCGAAAGCGAGGTGATTGCCAAAGACCACAAATTGCACGTGCTTGAGGTTGAACAGCAAAAAACTCTTGACTCGCTCTACCGTGTGGAGATGCTCAACAATCAGATGCGTCTTGAAATGCAGCTTTTGGGACGCGACCGCGAGATAGCTGAGTTGAAAATTCGTCAGAAGGAAAATGAAATTGCCGCAGCCGAACGATTTAAAACAGCTGCCGTGATTGTGCTTTCGGTATTTTTGGTGTTGTTGGTGTTGATGGGCAAGTTTCTCCGCGACCGAAACCGTGCCAACCGACGTCTTGAAAATACAAATGCCGAACTCAGCGACACTTACGAAACTGTGAAACTTCAAAACCGACTTCTCAACACCAAAACTAAACAGATAGAGGAACAGCGCAACGAACTTGAACGCAAAAACAATCAGATAATAGATAGCATCAGTTCTGCCAGTCGCATTCAGAAAGCTATGCTACCCAAAAGACGTATGATCAACAGTCATTTTGAAGAAAGTTTTGTGTTTTTTGAACCTCGAGATGTGGTGAGTGGCGACTTTTACTGGTTTTCTGATACTGGTCGTTATCGCTATCTTGCTGTAATTGATTGCGTTGGACACAGCGTTCAAGGTGCATTTATGAGTGTGGTGGCCAATTCGTTGCTCAACGACATTGTAAATAAAAAGAAGGTGGAGAACCCTGCAGAGATACTCCGTTTGATGAATGTGGAGATTATCAAAGCGTGGTCGCACGATTCGGAGCACGACACTTCAGATCAAGGAATGGACGTTTCGCTATGCCGTTTCGACAATGAAAGCAACGAAATCACCGTGGCTGCAGCCAACCACACTGTGCTTACGATTTGTAATGGCGAATGTAACGAAATTCAAGGCGACATTTACTCCATAGGCGCATCATTTGCCGATAGTATCGATTCGGTATTTACCAATCATGTGATTCAAAACCAGCCCGGAATGTCGCTCTATATGTTTTCTGATGGTTTTCAAGATCAGCTCGGTGGCGACAAGGGACGCAAGTATATGCAAGATAATCTCAAAAAATTAATCATAAGTATTCAAGATACACCTTTGTCGCGTCAGCCCGATTTGCTTGGCGAAGCGTTGGAGGCTTGGAAAAACGGACGTCAGCAAACCGACGACATTTTGGTTATTGGCGTAAAAAACAGACTAATAGAAAACTAATCTCACTACAATGAAACGAACAACAAAATTTATTTTGGTGGCAACGGCAGTGGCAGCTGCATGCACCTTTATATATATATATATTGAATATTTAGCCGAGCGTACAGTTAAACGGTCGGCAGTGTCTGAAGTATTTGAAAATTATCGCGATACAATTCCTCGCACCGACACCACCACACAGAATATTCTGCTTATTGGCGACAGTATGGCATACTCGCTGATGTTTCGCGTGCAAAACTACTGCAACTACAATCATCACAACCTCAATGTGGTAACGTGGGTGAGTGCCACCACCAAAACATACGCTATGTGCGACACTCTCGAATATTTTGTTAACCTTTACAAACCCACTTACATTCTTTTTGTGATTGGTGCCAACGAAATGTTTGTGAGCAACGCTATGGAGCGTGTAGACTATGTAAACAAGATTATTCCACAGACACACGGCATTCGCACCATATGGATTGGTCCGCCCAACTGGAAAGAAGACACCGGCATCAACAATATGCTAATGCAAAAATTCGGACCACGTCAGTTTTTTTTGTCAAAATATTTGCATTTCACCAGAATCAAAGGCGATGTGGCTCATCCCGACCGTCCTGCGGGCACTATGTGGATGGATAGCATAGCCTCGTGGATAAAAACAAAAAGTTTTTTCCCAATTCGCTTAGAAAAACCCGTAGACGAAAACCCTATTCATGTTGATTTCGTAAAACTTGTTGTTAAAGATAGATAATGTTTTTACAATAAATCTACTCAAAACAAGTTTTATAATCAAACAGTAATTAACCAACTAACACTTTTCGCCCTATGAGTACATTTTTAAGTTTTTTTAAATACTGCGGCAGCAAAGTTTCATCTATATTTGCACCAAAATCTTATCAGGCTTTGAAACATTTAGCAGTAATATTGATATTGTGTTTGATATCAGTCGGAGCGTATTCGCAACGTGGACGTTCCCCGCAGTTCGATGAAATCGGAGTGATGGGAGGCTGTTGCTACTACAATGGAGAGATTTGTCCAGTGATGCCGTTTTACAAACCTCAAATAGCCTTCGGAGCCATTATCCGACATGGTTTTAGCCAGCGTTTGGCTTTGTCGTTTGAGGCATTAAGGCTAAAATTCGTTGGAGCCGACTCAGATTTCGACAATCCATACCAAAACGCACGCAATGCCAAGTTTGAAAACGAGGTGATTGAGTTAGCGTTGCAGATGGAATTCAACTTTTTGCCATTAATCAAAGGTTCAAAAAACAAATATGCCACTCCGTTTGTGGCCGCCGGTCCGGGATTGGCAGTAGGCTCGTTTCCCCATGAAGGTTTGCAACTTTGCATTCCTTTTGGCGTGGGCGTAAAAATCAGTCCCACAGAACGTTTTACAGCCACAATCGAATGGAAGTACCGCAAACTCTTTACCGATATGCTCGACCATATCGACGACGACCTTTACGACCCTCAGTACGGTGTGGAATACACCAAGCAGCGTTCGTTTCTGGGCAATACCGACATGTACGCATTCTTAGGCGTGTCGTTGGCGTTTCAGGTGGGCTCCACCAAGGGTTCAAAGAGCTGTAGCGCATATAGATAAAACACAATATATAATGTCAACAAAAGAAAAACTCGACACCAGCAGAATTCCGCAGCACGTAGCAGTGATAATGGACGGCAATGGCCGTTGGGCTGCTCTCAGAGGCAAAGATAGATTAGAAGGACACTCACAGGGCGCAAAGTCGGCGCGTGCGGTGGTAGAAGCCGCCGCAGAGATAGGTGTTAAGTATATAAGCCTCTATGCTTTTTCAATGGAGAATTGGAATCGTCCCCAAACCGAAGTGGCGGGATTGATGTCGCTCCTAATACATTCCATCGCATCGCAGTTAGGAGATTTGATAAAAAATAATATTCGCCTAAAAATTATTGGCGACACATCTTTGTTGCCCGCAGATGTATATACACAAGTAAACGACGCTGTTGTCAAGTCGCAGCAAAATACTGGTCTTACTGTTGTTATAGCCCTCAGTTATGGTAGCCGTTATGAGATACTCAACGCCACCAAACAACTGCTTCACAAATATCAAGAACAACCATTTGATATTGATTCTATTACCGAACAAGATTTTTCAAACTATTTATATACCAAAGATATACCCGATCCTGAATTGCTCGTGCGCACCAGCGGCGAACTTCGTATTTCCAACTTCCTTTTGTGGCAAATTTCTTATTCCGAACTTTATTTTACAGATGTGCTTTGGCCAGATTTTTCTAAGGAAGATTTCTTTGAAGCGGTATATCAATACCAACAACGCGAAAGAAGATTTGGGAAAACTTCGCAACAAATTGCAACTTTGAAATAATTTGTGTAGATTTGCACGCTCGTTTTTGAGATGAGTGTTTTAAAAGATAACTTACTTACTATATATTATACCATTTCAGATGAAAAGCAAACTGCTTCTTGTTATATTATTGTTGACATCATTTTTATCGGCTAATGCCCAACAAAATGGTTTCAACTACAACTCCACCCCAAAAGAGTATATTATAGGCGGAATCACTGTTTCGGGAGTTAAGTTTCTCAACAAACAGGCTATTGTGCAGATTTCGGGCTTGAAAGTGGGGCAGAGCATTAAAATTCCCGGCGACCAGATTTCGCGCAGTATCGAGAAACTTTGGAAACAGGGTCTTTTTTCAGATGTTAGCATCGGAATAACCTCAATATCAGGCGATAATGTTTATCTCGACATCAAACTTGAAGAACGTCCAAAACTTTCGAAAGTAGAGTATCGCGGCGTGAGAAACGGCGAGAAAAACGACATCAGCGAAAAAGTGAAACTAACACCCGGCACAAAGGTTACCGAACACGTTATCACCAACACCAAGAATATCATTGAGGGACATTTCTACGAAAAAGGTTACTACAATGTAGATGTGCGCATTACGCAAGTAACCGACACAATGATGCAAAACGTGGTAAAACTTATTATCAATGTTGATAAAGGCCACAAGGTGAAAATTCGCGAGATTGTGCCCGAAGGCAATGTGCAATTTGCCGACAAAAAAGTGCGCAAGGCTCTTAAAAATACCAAGAAAAAACGTTGGTACGGTATGTTCAAACCCTCTAAGTTTGTTCGTACCAAATTTGAGGAAGACAAGGTAACTCTTATTAAGAAATTCAACAAATACGGCTACCGCGATGCTCAGATACTTGGCGACTCTGTTTACCGTATCAATGATAAACTCGTGGGAGTAAAAATCAGTCTTGAAGAGGGACACCAATACTACTACCGCTCTATCTCTTGGGTGGGCAATACTAAGTATTCAAGCGACCTGCTTCAACGTAAACTCGACATCAAGAAGGGCGACCTTTACGACCAAAACCGTCTCGACGACCGTCTTAACAACGACCTCGACGCCGTGGGCAATATATATCTCGACGACGGATATCTATTTTTCCGCGCAATGCCCCGCGAAACAGCCGTTATCAACGACTCTATCGACGTGGAAATTATGATTGTGGAAGGTCCGCAAGCTTATATCAACCGTATCAACATCTCGGGCAACACTCGTACCAACGACCATGTGGCACGTCGCGAGCTCTATACTCTTCCCGGCGAACTTTTCAGCCGCACCGACATTATCAACTCAGTGCGTGAGCTTGCCAACCTCGGCAACTTCGACCCTGAAAAACTCGTTCCCTCGCCTGTGCCCGACTACAACAACAGCACCGTGGATATCAATTACTCCCTCACCGAAAAAGGCAACGACCAATTTGAACTTTCGGCAGGATGGGGCGGTGGCTCGTTTGTGGGCCGTCTCGGTGTGTCGTTCAACAACTTTTCTACACGCAACTTTTTCGACAAGAGTTCATGGCGTCCGCTCCCCGGTGGCGATGGTCAGAAACTCAGTCTATCGTTTCAGAGCAATGGAAAATATTATCAAACTTACAGCGTGTCGTTTGTAGAGCCGTGGCTCGGCGGACGTAGACGTAATTCTCTTTCGGTAAGTTTCTATTACACAGATGTTAATTACCTACACTATTCAAGCTACTTGAATTACCGTATGCAGGTAATCGGTGGCGCGGTAGGTTTCGGACGCCGTTTGAAATGGCCCGACAACAACTTCCAACTTTACGAAGAAATTCAGTACAAACGCTATAAACTGCAAAACTATCCTTATTTCGACGGACTTGATGCCGACGGTGTGGCAAACGAAGTGGCGCTCAGAACAGTGTTCTCGCGCAATAGTATCGACGCACCTATCTATTCACGCCGTGGATCTTCGTTCTCAATATCGTTAGACATCACTCCTCCGTACTCTAAATTCAACGGCAAGGATTACACCACCATAGCCGACTCTATCAAATGGAAATGGGTAGAATATCACAAATGGGGATTTGAGGCAAAAACCTTCACACCCCTTGTTGGCGACCTTGTGCTGCATACAAAACTTGCGCTTGGTATTAGCGGATTCTTTACTCGCGCTCTTGGCTACTCGCCTTTCCAAGGATTTACAATGGGTGGCGACGGTATGAACTACTACACCTACGGCAAAGACGTTGTGGGAATGCGCGGCTACGATGCAGAAACTATTTCATCGGGCGGCAACTCGTATGTAAAATACACAATGGAGGTGCGTTACCCCGTTACACTTAACGAATCAGCCACAATATTCGGTCTTGCCTTTATGGAAGGCGGCAACTGTTGGAAAGAAATTAACCAATTGCAACCGTTTAACATCTACCGTTCGGCAGGTGTGGGCGTAAGAGTGTTTATGTCGATGTTGGGTATGCTTGGTCTCGATTGGGGCTGGGGATTCGACAAAGTGATGAAAGACGGCAAGTATCAGGTTAGCGGAAGCACATTCCAGTTTACCATGGGACAGAGCTTCTAAGGTTTTTTAACTTTATAACATAGTTTTTAACGGCTAAACCATTACTAAATACGTAAAACAAAACAACAATAGAATAAAACGATTTTTATAACCTCAAAAATTTGAAGAATATGAAAAGATTATTTTTACTATTAGCAGCTGCGCTCATTAGCGCCACCACATTTGCTCAGAAGTTTGCCCATGTTGACACCGAATATATCTTAGGTAAAATTCCGGCTTACCAGCAGGCACAAACCAAACTCGACAATCTCTCAAAAGATTGGCAAACCGAAGTGGAGAAAAAATTCAACGAGCTTGACGAAATGTACAAAAAATATCAGGCTGAAGTAGACATCCTTCCCGAAGCCACCAAGCAGAAACGCGAGGACGAAATCATAGCCAAGGAAAAGGAAGCCAAAGAACTTCAGAAAAAATATTTTGGCAACAACGGTGAACTCGCCAAAAAACGTCAAGAACTTATCAAACCTATTCAAGACAATGTGTACAACGCACTTAAAAGCGTAGCAGCCGATGCCGGTTACGACTACATTTTCGACAAGGTAACAGGCGACATCATCTACGCCAACGAAAAATACGATGAGTCTGACGAAGTTTTGAACAAAATCATTAAATAACAAACTCTTATATATTTCACGATGAAAAAGATCATAGCATTAGCAATTTCGTTAATTACATTGTGCGGCGTGCAGAGCGCATCCGCCCAGAAATTCGGACATATCGACAGTGAGGCCATTATTCAAGCACTCCCCGACACTAAGGCCGCTCAAACTGCGTTGGAAAACGAATCTAAAAAATTCGACACTCAGTATCAGGCTATGGGTCAGGAATATCAAGCCAAAGTTCAGGCTTTTCAAGAGAACGAAAACCTTGCACCTCAGGCTGTAGAAAAATGGAGCGAGGCTATTAAAGCCGACAAATATCAAGAAATCATGCAGTTGCAGGAACGTATTCAGAAATTCAGCGAAAACGCTCAAGTTTCGCTCCAGAATAAGCAGAAAGAACTCTACGCTCCGATTATGGAAAAAATCGACAACGCTGTTAAAAAAGTAGCCACCACTGGCGGATACATCTACATTTTTGACAAAAACGGAGTACTCTTTATCAATACAGAACTCAGCACCGACCTTACAAGTGCTGTAAAAAAAGAGCTCGGTATATAATTTTTTGAATGATTGAAATGATCGGGGAATAAGGCAGAATGTCTGTCTTGTTCCCCTTATTATATTATAAATGAGTAATTTAACACCAATAGGAGTTTTTGATTCGGGATTTGGCGGTCTCACAATTCTAAAAAAAATTGTGGAACGGATGCCAGAATACGATTATGTGTTTCTTGGCGACAACGCTCGTGCTCCCTACGGTTCGCGCTCATTTGCCACAGTCTACAATTATACATTGCAGGCTGTAAAAAAACTTTTTCAACTGGGCTGTCCGCTTGTGGTGTTGGCATGCAATACCGCCTCCGCTAAGGCTTTGCGCACTATTCAGCAAGAATATCTTGCCAACGATTGCCCACAAAACAGAGTGCTCGGCATTATTCGTCCCACGGCTGAGGCTCTCGGCTCTATTACTAAAACCAAAAAAGTGGGCGTACTTGGTACGGCTGGCACTGTTAATTCTCGGTCGTACATTTTGGAAACCACCAAACTTTTTCCCGAAATCAAAATCTTTCAGCAAGCCTGTCCGTTGCTTGTGCCAATTGTTGAAAACAACGAGATAGACACTCCCGGTGCAGATTTCTTTGTGCAGAAATATCTCAACTTATTGTTTGCACAAGATTCTGAAATCGACACCATAGTGCTTGGCTGCACTCATTATCCGCTGTTGATCAATAGTTTTAAAAAATTTCTCTCGCCCAACATCCACATTGTGAAACAAAACGAGATTGTGGCGCATAGTCTTCAAGATTATATTCAGCGTCACCCCGAAATGGATGCTCGCTTGTCGAAAAACTCATCGATTCAATACTACACCACCGACGACAGCACATTGTTCGACCTTTCGGCATCGGTTTTTATGGGTACTCCGGTTTCAAGCACTTCGATATCTCTCAGTTAGAGTGGTTTTTTTAGACTTTTGGATAATCGTTTTTTTTAAAACTTTTTTCTACACCTCTGCAACCAATTCATTATTTCTGTAGTCTCTAATAAAGACAATGTTATGGTCGGAGAAGAACAACTAATAAATAGATGCAAACAAGGCGAACCCTCAGCCCAGAAAGAACTTTACCGAAAGTACGCGGCTCTTTTGATGGGTATCTGTCTTCGTTATGCTCCCGACCGTCCGGCAGCACAGGACATTTTGCAAGAGGCATTTGTAAAAATTTTCCTCAGCATCAAAGACTACGCTGCTCAAGGCTCTTTTGAAGGTTGGATGAAACGTATTGTTATCAATACCGCCATTACCAACTACCACAAGAATCTCAAACACCGGCACCATTACGACGTGGACGAGATGTACGACATTCCTGCCGAAAACGAAAGTTTCGACAGAGCGGATTTCACCCACGAAGAACTGCTCAATGTTATTGACCAGTTGCCGCAGGGATACAAAATGGTTTTCAACCTTTTTGCAGTGGAGGGCCTGAAGCATAGAGAAATTGCCGAAATGCTTGGTATCGACATTAATACCAGCAAAACTCAGTTTCTCCGTGCACGAAAATTTATTATTAAAAGACTTAACGAACTACAAAAAATCGGAGGCAGAGATGAGTAGTCCCGAAGAATTATTTAAAAATGCATTTGAGCGTTTCGAAAGCGAACCACCCGAAGAAGCTTGGCAGAAAATAAGCGGTGAGTTGGCTTGGAAAAGTTTTTTCAGGTTTTACCCTAAGCGTGTAAATATCTATTATCTTTCGGCGGTGCTGCTGATTGCAGGATTGTCGTGCCGTTATGCTATGACAGATGCCAACAACGATCCGATAACTATTCAGAGTGTGGAATCGGGCAGCAAGCAGATTACTGTGTCCCAACGCAAGGTGCTTATTATCAATTCTCCGAATCAACACCGCGAATATGAAAATAAAATATTGATTCAGCCGCAGAACCCTGTAGATCCACAAGATGAAACGGCAGCGGTGGCTTTCAATACCGACAACACTCAGTCTACTACCAAACGTCAACAGCCAGTCAACGAATCTAACAACATAGTTTCATCTGATAACGCTTACGATGAGGTAGAGTTCTCTGCCGAGTTTGAATCTGATATAGTGGAGGGTTGCGCTCCGTGCACGGTGCATTTTGCCAATAAGTCGCTCAATGCCGACTATTGTGTGTGGAATTTTGGCAACGGCACTACATCTTACGACTTTAATGCTCGCGCCACATACAACGCTCCGGGTACTTATTATGTAACATTAAAAACTGTAAACGGCATACGTTCTAAGGTTTACGCTCAAACTGTAAAGGTAAATCCTTCGCCCACAGCCACCATTGCTCACACCAAACCCACCACTTCGGCTCCTATGATAACCGAGGTGCGCAATGCTGATAATGTGTCGCATATTAAGTGGAATTTTGGCGACGATGCCAACAGCACATCTTCCAAAGCTGCTCACAAGTATAAAAATATCGGAGTGTATGCATTGGAACTTATTGTTAGCAATCAATATTGTGCCGACACCATTAGAGAAAACGTTGAGGTGTCTGCTCCCGAATACTCAATCACATTCCCCAATGCGCTTTATGCATCATCAGATGGTGCTGGCGATGGATATAGCAACAATTCCAAATTCAGTGCATTTATGCCTCATGGCGATGTAAATCAGATTGAACGCTACAGCCTTCGTATTTACACAAAGCAGGGCAAAGAGGTATTCTCAAGCAATAATCCTACCTATGGATGGAACGGCTATTACAATGGTCGCCGCCTTGCAGCAGGTGTGTACGTTTACAAAGCCACTGCAGTATTTATCAACGGCGAGTTTGTAAATACCACCGGAAATATTACTCTTGTGTATGGAGAGTAGGGGATAGGCTTACTGATTGTCCATACTGATATCCTCGCCGAAGAAACTTAAAAACGGATTTTCCCGGATTTCGGCGTTGATGGTAGTAATTGGTCCGTGACCCGGAAAAACTGTAAAGTCGCCACCAAGGGGAATAATCTTATCTTTGATACTGTCCATAAGAAGGTCGAGATTGCCGCCTTCAAGATCGGTGCGTCCTACCGAGCCTTTAAATAGTGTGTCGCCTACTATTACAAATTTATCTTTGAGCGAAAAGATTGCCACCTGTCCGGGCGAATGTCCGGGGGTGAGAAGTATTTTCAGTTCGCCATTGCCAATCTTAAAGGTGTCGCCATCGTTGAGATATGTGTCGATTGTGGGTGTTTCCACATTGTTCCAACCCCAACGTTTGCCAAATTCTTGAGCCTGAGCCAATAGAAACTCGTCTTGCTTGGCAGCGGCAAAAGGCAAAGAAAACTCCTTTTTCAAATAGTTGACACCGAGAATGTGGTCGCAGTGCAAATGCGTGTTGATGATATATTTGGGAGTATATTTCTGTTTGATGAAATTGACCAAAACTTGTTTTTCTTGGTCGGTGTAGCACCCCGGATCAATTATGGCGCATTCGCCGTCTGACGACACCACGTAGGTGTTTACTTCAAAAGCGTTGAATCTGAAAGCTTCTATTTGCATATTTTTGTTTTTAGGAAAGTATTTGGTCGATACGTTCTTTTAGTCTTGGTATCAACGACTTAGAAACATAAAACAAAACCCTGTTGTCAGCGTTGCGATAGTCGGCAGTGATAAGGTCGATGTTTCGCTTGATTTCGGGCCAATTGACCGAAGCGAGACGGGCTTTGACGTCATCGTTGAGTTTTGCGTACATTTCGCTGATAATCACAATATTCATATTGATATTATCGGCAACGTTTTCTTGATTGGCAAAATCGCATGCAGCAGCAAGCGGCGCAGTAACCCAAATGATGTTTTTGCAGGCCTGCGCTATTGCTGCCAACAGCGTTTTGTGGTTTTGTTCTGTGTTAGCCATATTACTTTTCTGGAGTTATCTCAAGTGAAAGTTCTTCTAACTGCTCGGGTGAAATCAGCGAAGGAGCGCCCATCATCACGTCGCGTGCTGCATTGTTTTTGGGGAATGCAATAACGTCTTTGATTGAGTCGCAGCCGTACATGATAGCTACCCAACGGTCTAAACCGAAAGCGAGACCGCCGTGAGGAGGCGCACCGAATTTGAAAGCGTTGATCAGGCAGCCGAAGTTGCTCTGTGCGCGTTCCTGGGTGAAGCCGAGAAGGTTGAACATCTTGACCTGCAACTGCGAGTCGTGGATACGGATAGAGCCGCCGCCAACCTCTGTGCCGTTGATAACGAGGTCGTATGCGTTGGCGCGAACCTTGCCGGGATCGGTGTCCAAAAGCGCAATGTCCTCTTTCTTGGGCGAGGTGAAGGGGTGGTGCATTGCGTAGAAACGCTGAGTTTCGTCGTCCCACTCAAATAGCGGGAAGTCGATAACCCAGAGGGGTGCGAAAATGTTTTTGTCTCTGAGTCCGAGACGGTTGCCCATCTCGATGCGGAGTGTGCCCATAGCGTTGAGGATAGGCATCTTTTTGCCGCAGAGTATAAGAACGAGGTCGCCTGTGCCT
>JAEEGL017069613.1_pt1 | contig 20007 bp, 17 predicted proteins | sample 9134231 | NCBI WGS metagenome assembly JAEEGL01 (sample SAMN16246548, study PRJNA631951) | gut metagenome | biome: gut microbiome; feature: rumen; material: fiber-attached | host: Bos | place: Iran: Karaj | collected 2018-10
CTGAGGTATCGGACGGGTCTTGAGCATATCATCGACTTCATCGGGCTGGTCGATCGTCTCGAGTTCCTCGACCTCCCCGAGATCGTCAACGCTGTAAGGATACTGTATAGGTGCGGTCAGTCCGTGACGGACTGCCTCTTTATCTTTCTCTTCAGGTTCTTCGGACGGCTGCTCGTCTTCTTCTTCGGATTCTTCCCCGGCCGGAGACTCTTCTTTGACAGGCTCTTCCACTTCAACCCTGTGAACGACCGGCTCTGCTTCGGGTTCCTCTTCGTCCGGTTCCTCTTCGTCTTCGGGAAGATCGGGCTGCTCCACTTCCTCTATTTCTTCGGCCTCGCCGTAATCTTCGGGTTCGGGCAGAGGAGTCTCCTCAACCGGCTCTTCCTCTTCGGGCTCGGGAATCTCACCTGTCATTCTCTTGACAAGTTCTTCGTCCTCTTTCCTTATCTGTGCGATATGTCCGCCGTATTCCTCATCAAGCGTGAGCTTTCTTCCGGAAGGAAGAACGTCTCCCTTGATCGGTATGTCGGGCACCTCAGGCGCTTTGGGTTCGTCGGTAACATCGGATACTTCGGGAATGATCGGAGTCTCGGCGTTCGGAAGGATATCGGGGATCGTTCCCGTGATCGATGCCTTGGCAGGTCCGTTGATCCTTGCTCCGGATTCCGTTCTCTTCACATTTTCCCTGTCAAATACGGGAGAAGGTATAGTCGTTCTTGTTACGACTCCCTTATTGTCGTCTTTTAATACTTCTTCTTTGAGCTTACTGTCTTCTTCCGAAACCTTTTCCTGTTCGGGTTCGCTTTGATCGGCTGCGACAGTGTTTTCGAATCCCGGAATAACTCCCTTAAGCTGAGACATGATATCCTGGGTCTGCTCCATTGATCGACTTAGGATCTGCTGTTTACGCTGCTCCTCGCCGTTCTTCTTCTTCTCTTCCCAGTCTTTCATGAAGTCGCTGAGATCTATCTGACCGGGAACCTGCTCGTCCGCTGTATTTACAGGCTCCTCTGCCTGGGGCTGTACCGCGGGTGCAACGCTTTGTACCGCAGGCGCCGGTGTTTCGGGCACAGGTGCAACTACGGGTGCTGGTGTCGGTTCCGGTGCGGGTTCCGGCTCCGGTTTTACGTAAGTTACCGGCGAAGCTCCGGGTTCGGTATATACAGGTGCCTGATCCATCGGATCGGCATATCTTACGGGTTCGGGTTCGGGCTCGGGAACAGGCTGCTGATATACATTCTGTTGAGGCTGAGCATACATCTGCTGAGGCTGTTCGTATACGTTCTGGCCGTATAGCGGCTGCTGATACATCTGCTGGGGCTGTGCATACATTTGCTGCTGATACATCTGTGCCTGCTGCGGATCCATATACATATTCTGACCGTACATCTGAGGCTGCTGAGCCTGCGGATAAACGGGCTCCGACACGGGACCGGCATTGTTCAGCTGCTGCATGAACTGTTCCTGAGACTGATCGTATAACTGGGATGTAACACCGTAATACGGTGAAGGAACAACACTCTTTTCCTTTGCGTAGAACTCTTCCATGTTTTTGGCGAGTTCTTCCTGAAGATTCAGCGTTGAATATTTATCGTTGCTGTACGGTGTTATCTGAATATCGGAAGTTTGCTGAGGTACGGATACCGATACCGGCGCCGGAGTCTCGGCAGGCTTGGGCTCCTCCTCGGCAGCGAATCCCTGAGGCATCAGCAAAGAACCCGTGTTGCTGTCCATGGGTGCGGTCTCAAAAGGACTGACACCTTTCGCATACATAGGCATAGACTGTGTCTCATAAATATGGACGGTCTCCTCCGTTTCTCCGGTAGGAATCTTGGGCGCGTCATAGACGCCGTCGTATTTCTGCTGCTGCTCCTTTGTAAGCGGCGAATGCTGCATCTTGAGTTCAAGCGCTTTACGCACATAAGGACCGTCACCAAACCAAAGTGCAAGTTCATCACACGTCTCAACACATTTGGTCTCCTGACCGTCCTTATGATATAAGAGCGCAAGCTCATATGCCCACTTCTCGGTATACTCAGCCCTCTTGAACTCCTCAAGGAGTGATATCTTCTCCTCCAGAGGAACGTCCTGGGCATCGTATATCTTATATAACAGAACATATCTGTTTGTATCGTGGGGTTTTAAATGAACGTACTCCCTGTAGTACTCGATGGCCTCAGATACTTCATCAAGTTTTATGGCCAGCTCACAAAGGGCATAGACAACATTTGCCCTGTCAGGATACCGTTCATAAGCCAGAAGAAGAATGTCCCTGGCCTCGGAATAATGCTTTGTTACTTTGTATATCTCGCTGACGGTACACAACATGGAGAAACTCTTGACTCTTCTCCAGTCGATCGTGTCGGCTATATCCATCGCTTCCTGGAAACGATGCTCTTTGATCAATGATTTTATCTGGTCCGCACAGACCTGATATTCGTACTTATCCAAAACAAAAACTCCCTTAAGCACAACATGTGCCCATTATCTTGGCTATTTTATCATACGGACCGTGCTATGTCAAAATATTGGAAAGTGCGGCAAACTGCCGAAGATCAAGCGTTTCTCCCCTTACGTTCTCATCAAGTCCCATATCGTTAAGAGCCTTTGCGACCGCCTCTTTTGATATGTCAAGACCCGCAAAATTGCCTATCGCATTCACAAGAGTCTTCCTTCTCTGGTTAAATGAAGCCCTGATAAGATCGAACATGAGCTTTTCGTTTGTCACTTCGATTTCGGAAGTGTTTCTGACAGTCAGCCGTATCACGCTTGACCCCACCTTGGGACGCGGCATGAAACAGTTGGGGGGAACATTGGCGGCGATGTATGTATCTGCATAGTACTGCACGGCAAGCGAAAGGGCACCGTAATCCTTTGTTCCCGGTCCGGCCTGCATGCGAACGGCGACCTCTTTCTGGACCATGATCGTTATGCTCGATAAGGGAAGATGCTGTTCAAGAAGTGACATCACTATCGGTGTTGTTATGTAATAAGGAAGATTTGCGACAACTTTTACGTTCATCCCGGCAAACTCATCCCGGATAAGCGCTGTCATATCCGTCTTCATGACATCCGCATTTATTATCTTCAGGTTGGAATATCCCGATAAGGTATCGCTTAGTATCGGGATCAGTTCTTTATCGATCTCAACCGCCACGACTTTTGCGGCACGCTCACACAGCCGCTGCGTCATCGTACCGATCCCGGGACCGATCTCAATGACTCCGTCCTCTTTTCCGATATCGGCGGCGTCAATGATCTTGTCGAGGACATGCGCATCTATCAGGAAATTCTGCCCGTACCTCTTCTGAAACGAGAAACCGTATTTTTTTATAACTTCCGCCGTGCTTTTGGCGTTCCCGAGATCTGCCATCAGTTGTCACCGAATATCCTTACAGCATTATTAAACGTCACTTCTTCAACTTCCTTTGCACTGACGCCCTTTATCTTTGCTATCTCCTCAATGATATACGGAAGATACTCCGACGAATTACGTTTTCCCCTCATCGGAACCGGCGTCATATAAGGAGAATCCGTTTCCGTAACGATCCGGTCGAGCGGGGCATATTCAACGACTTCTTTAAGCTTTTTGCCGTTCTTGAAAGTTACGACGCCCCCGACTCCCAGGCAGAAACCCAGATCAAGGAATTGTTTTGCCATCTCGACTCCGTAAGAGTAGCAGTGCATTATGCCACCGACGTCCCCGGCCTTCTCGGATCTTAACATATCAAGAGTATCCGCGGCCGCATCTCTTGAATGGATTATGATCGGAAGCTTTACCTTTCTTGCAAGCGCGATCTGACTTGCAAACCACTTCTTCTGTATGTCGCGCTCCGGTTCATCCCAGTAATAATCAAGACCTATCTCCCCGATGGCAACAACCTTCTCATCCTTTGAATATTCTTCAAGGATTGACATATCCTCTTCCGTAAGTTCCCCCGTCTCTTCGGGATGAACTCCGACAGATGCCGAAAAACCGCTGTAAGAGCGTGCAAGTTCGATGCTCGTTCTGCTGCTTTTCATCGATGCTCCGACGTTTATGAACCTTGTAACGCCCTCTGCCATCGCGCGTTTTATCGCTTCATCGCGGTCATCATCAAATGCCTTATCGTCAAAATGTGTGTGAGTTTCGTATATCATGCGCAAAAAATCCTTGCAATTCAAAAAGCATTATAATATAATAGCACTTGCGTTACAAACGCAGATGCGCGCTTAGCTCAGTTGGTAGAGCACCTGACTCTTAATCAGGGTGTCCAGGGTTCGAGCCCCTGATCGCGCACTAAGGCCTCAGTTTTGCTCTAATGCGGAATTGGGGTTTTAATTTCTAAACTAAAGAGGAGTGTTGGGCCATGCAGAATTCGGCTTCGCCGAATGGCTCTCCACGTGCAGACAGACCTCTTCCCCATTTGCTTCGCAAATCGGGCCCCTTCTATCTGCCTTCGGCGTGTGGCTCAGTTTGGTAGAGCGCTACGTTCGGGACGTAGAGGCCGCAAGTTCAAATCTTGTCACGCCGATGAATACCGACAAGGGTTTCTGAATCTCAGAAACCCTTGTTTTTTGTCAATCAAGCTGGCTGTAGAAGTTATCTATGTTTTCTTCGGGAAGCGGTACCGGATCCCATCCGTAATCCTGAAAAGCCTTGATCTTAAGATTATTGGCTGCAACATAGTTTGCTATGATCTGAGCTCTTATCTCATCGCGGCCTTTTGTGTCTCCGCTTGACTTAATGAAATCATCGTAGTATTTTCCGAATATCTTCTTGGCGGTAGGCTCAAAATCGCTGCCGTCACCGACAATTTCCATCTTGGTGACTTCGTATCCTCTCGAATCGTCCACCTGCCTCAAATGTATGCACCCGGGATATGATCCGCCGGATGTATTCTCAAGGATATCTCCGTTGAGATCATAGTTGTATATCGAGAAATCTCCCCATAAGCGTATATCTTCCCTATTGCTGTCATCTTCGGCAACGATGATCGGACACGGGATCGTAACCTGGGATTTGGGATATCCCTTACTCAGTTCATCGATAAGATATTTATACAGTTCATAATAGAATGCCTCGGGTCCCGGATACTCGTATGCGGGAAGAGCGGATACAGTGCCTCCGACCGTTGAGAAGTTTACGATCTTCGCGGCACTCATTTCATCAAACATCGCTTCAAACTGTGCCTTTGTCTTTACCGTATCGGCAAGCAGTACCTCGTCTCCTTCGGATGATTCGAAATAATATGACTCATTGCCGTTTGTGTCATATTCGACTGCCGCTTTCTTTGTTATGACCAGCTTATCGTTCTCGAGTCTGTATTTACATACCCAGTGATTGCTTGCGGTATACAGCGCTCCGTCCGCTATTGCCAGGGGATATGCCGTGCCTCCGCTTGTCACTTTACCGACCTCGTAAGGCGCTCCGTCCTTGTATATGAATACGGTCGCATCGATCGCAGCCGTATTGTCGTCAAGATTGTCATATGTTCCCGAGCTGACAAGAAGAACATCCTCATCTCCGATCTTCTCATTTGCATATCCCATCCCGTCGGACAGCTTGTCGACTATCTGTGTGAATGTGCCGCATCCGCTTATATCGATCGAAGGAGCCGACTCTCCGGCGACTTTTGCAAGAAAATCATCCGATGCCTCTTCCGGACACTCCTCGGGGATACCGGGCGCATTTGCACCTATCTGCTTTGCGGGATCGTAAATACTTTCCGCGACCGACTTGATATCAACATCCGCAACACCTGAACCGGATGCCGCGCAGCTTAACGAATAAGCAAATCCCGTCTCGACGTCATACCACGAGCAAAGTTTCGCACTCTCATCGGAATTCTCAAATGTGCTGACCTTGGCCTGCATGGTCCCGCCTGCCCAGTTTGCGAGAGTCTCCGTTTTCGTATCCTGCCATTCGTAATACATTCCCGAGATGTCCGTATCTTTTTCATCAAGGACAGCCTGCTCTCTTGCGGTATACTCGATACCGTCAAGATCGAACCTGAGCTGAACCATAGTCTCACTTTCCCTTTTCGGATCGTTATCCGGAAGCATCAGGCTCCAGTAAATGTTCGTGGCACCTTCCGGCGCGGAAAATCCGTTCGGAGCATACTTGTATGCCTCTTCCTCTGTGCAGTCTCTCCATGGATTGGCGATTCCCGTTGAAGGCTCGTCACCGTTTTTGACCGAAAGGGTACATCCGCATAATGAAACGGCTGTAAGCGCGATCGATACGATCAGAGCTAATGATCTTCTCATTTTATTTCTCCTTTTCTGAGTTTGTTTATTAAGTTGCACTCCCGCTCTCAATCGGTGTATATTCTTCTGGAACGGGAGGATTGTTATGCGACTGTTTTTTATAAGACACGGGGACCCCGATTACGACAAAGACGGTCTTACCGAAAAAGGAATTACCGAAGCCGGGATCCTGGCCAAACACATCAAGGCCCTTAATCTTGATGACATATATGTATCGCCCCTCGGAAGGGCATCCGAGACGGCCTCGTATTCTCTGGATGCACTCGGAGCCGATGCCGTCGTCTGTGACTGGCTGCGTGAATTCTCCGCCGCCTTTGATCCGTATAAGGCCGATGATGCGGAACGTTCCGCTTATACTTACAGGATCAACAAAGAGACCGGCTTGTACGAAAAAAGGATTCTCTGGGATATTCTCCCATCATACTACCTTGATCATCCCGAGCTCTTTGACAAAGACAAATGGCGTTCCTCAAAGCTTGTATCGTTTTCCGACATGACCGAAAAATATGATCAGGTCATATCTTCGTTCGACGATCTGTTATCGGGATACGGTTATGTACGAAGCGGATCCGGATATCGTGTCGAAAACGGCAATTCGAAGAACATCGGGTTCTTCTGCCATTTCGGCATCACATCCGTTCTTCTGTCCCGCCTGTGGAACATATCGCCTTTCATACCTCTTCAGTTCCTGGCCACGGCTCCGACATCGGTAACCGAAGTCGTTACGGAAGAACGACAAAAGGGTATCGCGATATTCCGGGCGCTGAGGATCGGTGACATCTCTCATCTTGCAATGGAAGGCGAACCGCCTTCATTTGCGGCACGCTTTTGCGAACGTTTTGAGAATACCGATGAGAGACACTAAAGAATATATTCCATCTGTGTCTCTTTCGGTTTCATACCCATAGCTTTGTAAAAATCATATGCCGCATCATTGCCTTCCCAGACGTTTAACGTAACTTCATAACATCCGAGTCTTGAGGCCTCGGTCTTAACGTGTTCGAAAAGGGTTTTTCCCACGTGTTTTCCGCGTGCACTCTCATCCACACAAAGATCATCGATATAAAACATATTTCGCGGGACCATCGTGCTCGTAAACGCAGGTTCCTTAAACTGGCAGAACGCGTATCCGATCAGCTTATCATCGTCGATAGCAACATACACCGGCCTGAGATCGTCGGCGAATATCTCGGCAAGCTCTCTGCTGTCGTATTTGGTTGTACCCGGAACAAAAATATCCGGACGTAGATTTGCGTGTACCTCTAGCACCTGCGACAACAGTCGCAATACGTCCGGAATATCTCTTTCTTCGGCTCTTCTGATTAACATCCGATACTTTTCCCGTTACCTCAGTCTGTCTTTTGCTTCCTCGAGTTCCTCGATGACCCTGTCACAGAATTCATCAAATTCCGGATCCGGGATCTGACACTCCGGATGCGTCAGACAATAATCTATCGTCTTCCTGATACCCTGATCGAATCTGATAGTACACTCGAATCCCGGTACTATCCTCTTGATCTTGGAGTTGTCGAATATGACCGAATTGGATTTGTCACCGAGAAGCGATCCGAAATAATCATAATCGCTGACGGATGCCAGAAACTCCGAGGACACATAATACGGTATGAAATCAACGTCGAGTGCATCGGCTATCGCTTCATATATCTGATTCCATGTAAGAGTCTCATCACTCGTTATCTGGAAGCTCTCGCCGATAGCATGTGCATTTCCCATCAGCCCGATAAAGCCCTTTGCAAAATCCTCGTTAAACGTCATGGTCCAAAGGGATGTACCGTCTCCGTGCACTATGACAGGCTTTCCTTCAAGCATCCTCTTGACAACCTGCCAGCTTCCCCTGTCGCCGTGAACTCCGAGAGGGATGCTCCTCTCATCGTATGTATGACTCGGACGCACTATCGTAACCGGGAATCCTTCCTTCTCGTATTTGTCCATCAGGAAGCTCTCGCAGTATATTTTGTTCCTCGAATATTCCCAAAACGGATTGGCAAGCGCCGTTCCCTCGGTTATCACATGACTCCTGCAAGGTTTGTTGTATGCCGATGCGGAGCTGATATAAATATACTGGGAACATCTTCCGCGAAACAGTCTGTGATCCCTTTCTACCTGATCGGGTGTAAACCCGATAAAATCACAGACGCAGTCAAACCTCTCTCCGTCGAGTATCTCTTCTATACTCTCTTCGTCATTTATATCCGCGCTTATAAGATGAACATTTTCCGGTACCTCATCGGCTCTGCTTCCCCTGTTGATAAGGTACAGATCCCAGTTATCATCCTTTGCAAGCTTACGGGTTATGGCCATCGATATGGTTCCGGTACCGCCTATGAACAAAGCTTTCTGCATTCCTTCTCCCTCCTGTATCCCCTATACGTTTATCTTACGGACGTCTCGTTGAGTATCTCCATCATCTCCCGGATCATTTCCTCATCCCTGAGTCTGAACAGTATCTCAACACGTCTTGATGCAGCGGCATCAACACTTCCGTCCGATTTGAGAACGGGTTCGCTGAATGATTTTCCGACGGTGGAAAGAACCTTCTCAAGTTCCTCCTTCTCTCTGTCGGTAAGAAAAGTACTGTCCTTCCTCGTACAGTAATCCGCCACGGAATATGCTCTCTGTTGTGACAGTTCCAGATTTGACAGATACGTTCCGTCCGTATCGGTATGTCCCTCGATCACTATCTCGGAAATATACCTGCTGTACTTCGGGGACAGAAGTATCTTCAGATATCTCGGCATAAACTCTCCGAGAAAATCCTTACCGCCGGATTTGAGGACCGATCTGTTATACTCGAACAGGATATTGGAGTCCATCGTTATGGCACCGGTCTTCTCATCGACAGCTATGCTCAGTGAGGAATTTTCAAACTCCTTGCGCAGCGCTTCGACAAGTTCGGCTCTGATACCTATTATGTTATCGAGCTTTGCCTGCTGCTCGCCCATCAGCTTCTCGAGTTCCTTCAGAAGCTGTGACTGTTCCTCGAGCTTTTGCTGCTGGGACAGGAGTCTTCCTTCCTGTTCCGAAAGCTTCAACTCCTGAGCGTTAAGCTTGGCGCCCTGTTCCTCGATCGTCAGCCTCTCGTTCTCAAGCTCTGCGGACTGGATGATAAGTTCCTGTTCCTTGCCTGCCAGTTCGTTCTGCTTCTCGTCATACTGGACCTTGGATCTTAAAACGGTAAGCGAAATGATAAGAACAAAGCAGAGCAGGAGACCTGCCATCATGTCCGAATAGGAGAGCCAGTATGTAGTTTCCTCGTCCCTCTTGCGGGCAAATGGTCTTCTCATTGATCCTTACCGCCTGCCTGATTTCTCTTATCCGTGAGCTTACGCATATAATCCACTCCGTTTGTGATCTCTTCGAGTGCCTCGTTCATATTCTGATTTGTTTCGGCAGAATACTTTGCAATGTCGGAAACGGACTTCTTGAATTCCATGATCATATTACCCTGCTCAAGAAGCATGTTCTTCTCCTGCATGAGAAGTTCACGCACTGCCTTATCTTCTCCCGACAGTCCGGAAAGAGTTCTCTGAAGCTCGTTCTGGATCGTCTGGATACTTGCGGTATAGCTGTTAAGAGTGGTAACAAGTCTCTCTGTTTCATTGTTGATGTTATTAAGTGTATCTTTCCCGCTTCCCGTTGTTTTGAGAAGTTCGGTCATCATATCGGCATTTGCCTTCTGCGACTTGTACTGCTCATTTACCGATTCGCTGAGCTGATAGAAGCTGTTTCCGAGCGACGTGTTCATCTCGGTGATGAACGTATCGACGATCTGTCTGATAGCTTCCGTCTCATTTCTTACCATTATGGTCTCAAATTCAGCAACGACCTTTTCCAGTCTCTCAAAGTGAGGATCGATGATATTGCCAAGTTCTTCGGCCACACGTGTATACATCCTGTCCATCGCCGATAACTGCTCCGCCTGAAGCGAAATGAGCTGGTTCATTCCGTTGTTCTCCGTATCGGGAAGAACGTATTTCTTGAATGCCTGTGAGAATTCCTGAACGGCACTTTCACCTTCATAAAGCTTTCTCTTGTATATGGCATTAAATGCCAGCGAGAACACCATACCGAAAATTGATGTATGGAAAGCAACCTTGATTCCGTTCATGAGCGGCTCTATACTGTCGGTCATCTGTGCTGTCGTTCCGGTATTGAAATGCTGAAGACCGATCGACAATCCGATAAAGGTTCCGAGAATTCCGAGTCCCGTCAGCAGACCCGGCACCTGATTAAGTTCATTTCTGTGCATTACGCTGTCAACAAGATCGATATTGATGGAGTCGTCTATGCTGGGCCTGTAGTAAGCGTTTTCGGCATCATCTTCCCTGTTGAGCTCAAATATGAAATCCGTGAACAGCTGGCTGAGCTTTTCGTTTTTGAAAAGCTTGACGTTGCTCGACTGATACGGCTCCCACAGATACGAACGGGAATTCATGGCATCCGAACGGATCTTCTCCGTGGCGCTCTTAAGATCTTTGATGATCGCATTCATCGGCGCAAAGCTTCCGAAATCGGCCATCAGGAACACTATCGCCACGATAACGAACAATATGGCGTTCACTACAAGCGTCGTGACGTTGATATCCTCTCCGGCAAACCATGCCCTGATAAGATCCTTGTTCAGATAGATGCATAACAGGATCATCAATGCATACACGACCGTTAACAACCATTCGTACCATTTTCTCTTAAACATTCTTATTCTCCTTGCCGCCCGGTTTGAGTGTGCACATACTATATTGATTATATCATCATATCTGTCGTTATGGGATAGTTTATGAGAATAAAAAACGGACCCGAATGATATCGGATCCGTTCATACTTATCGGTATGTCATCTTGCCGCTTCGCTTCTCTTCCTCATAAAGAGCAGGAAGGCGATCGTAAGGATCACTCCGATCGGGAGCGACAGCCATGTGATCCCGGCACTGTCAAACAGTCCCGCAAATATGTAACATACGAACGAGATGCACGCAACCGATATCGCATACGGAAGCTGTGTCTCAACATGATTGATATGATTGCAGTGCGCACCCGCCGACGACATGATGGTCGTATCGGAAATGGGAGAGCAGTGGTCTCCGCAGACAGCGCCGGCAAGACATGCCGAGATTCCCACAAAGAACAGTGAACTTGTCTCCGGGAAGATCGCGGATACTATCGGGATCAGTATTCCGAATGTTCCCCAGCTTGTTCCGGTTGCAAAAGAAACGAGACATGCAACTATGAAAACGATAGCCGGAAGAGCCCACTGAAGACCCTGTGCGTTTGCCATCGCATTCCCGACAAATGATTTTGCCTCCAGTGCATTTGTCATATTCTTAAGAGCCGTGGCAAGTGTCAGGATAGTGATAGCAGGAACCATCGCGGTAAATCCTTTGGGAATACACTCCATTGCTTCACTAAATGTCATGACCTTACGGACAAGCATGTATATGATGATGATCACAAGTGCAAGTATACTTCCCCAGGGAAGTCCGACATACGCATCTGTCGAAGAGAACGCTTCAATGAAATCGCCTTCTTCGATCGCGGAAAATCCGTTGAACAGAAGTCCCCATACGCACATTACTATAAGAATGATAACGGGAATGACAAGATCGATGAGCTTTCCTTTGCCTTGGGAGATCGCCGGACCCGTTTTCTTGAGTTCATATTCCTCATCTTCGGACAGCCCCATAATTCCAAGGTCACCTGTAAGCTCGGCTTTTTCCTCGAACTTCTTCATCTTACCGTAATCAAATCCCAGGATCGACAAAGTGATGATGAATACAAATGTAAGTATCGAATAGAAATTGTAAGGTATCGCTCTTACAAAGAGTTCGATTCCCGAGTATCTCTCGCTGGAAACACATCCGCTTACGGCAGCGGCCCACGAAGATATAGGGGCGATCATACATACCGGAGCGGCTGTAGCGTCTATAAGATATGCAAGTTTTGCTCTCGACATCTTCTTTGAGTCGGTGATCGGTGACATTACCGATCCTACCGTGAGACAGTTGAAATAATCGTCAATGAAGATGAGAACTCCGAGTGCGAATGTCGCAAGTGAAGCACCGACTTTTGTCTTGATATTCTTCGATGCCCATTCACCGAATGCTCTTGAAGCACCAGATTTGTTGATAAGTGCGACTATGGCACCGAGGATAACAAGAAAGATCAGTATTCCGGCATTTCCGGCAACCGCATCAGACAGGCCCTCTACCGTGACCATGTTAAGGGTTCCCGTAAATGATACGCCCGATGCCATGATCGCACCGAGAACGACTCCTACAAAGAGCGATGAATACGCTTCCTTTGTGATGAGTGCGAGAAGTATTGCAACGAGCGGCGGAACAAGCGCCCAGAATGTTCCTCCGAACGTATAAGCTCCTCCTCCTGTTGCGTTTACCGCACCGATAACAACAACCATAAGCACGAAGATCACTCCGGCAATAACCGCCGAATTCTTCTTTTCCATAACAGATTCCTCCCTTTCAACCGTTTTCTGTTATTGTTTTATCCTGTCTACAAGCAGACGGAGATTGATATTATGAAGAGACAATGCCAGACTTTCCACAAAAGTCCTGTGCTTGAGTCTTTCGAAGAAATCAGGTCTATACGGCATTACCACATAACCGTGTGTTCTGACGCTGCTTCTGAGCGATGCGAACAAAAATACCCTGTTTTCCTTTTCCCATGAAGACGGGTACATCTGATGTTTCCGGTCGATCTGCTTCTTATCGGATCCGTAATACAGGAACATCTCGTCGTCAAATCCCGTATGTTCGGAATCGGGGTCTTCTTCGAAAAACGACTTATTAAGGCAGATTGCCAGATCTCCCAGTTCAAGCATTTCGTTGCATCTTCTAAGCGCACCGTCATAGTCTTCCATCGACCTGCACTTAAAGAGTATCTGTCTGGCATAACTGTGTCGAAGTCCTGTCTCCAGCTCTTTCTTTGTTTTGTTTATTATATTATTGTAATCGTTTCGAAGGTCTCTAGTCAGATCGCATCCGCAGCTCTCGTTGTAATTGATATATCCTTCGATAAAACGGGTATCAAATTCACTGTTCCCGTTAATTGCCTCTAAAAGGGCATCCATTGACTCGTATCCGAGTGCTTTCCTGTTTCTGTTCACGCTTGTTATCGAGGGGAAGAATCTCTGCGCCTCATCGATATTGTCAAATCCGGTGACCTTTATGTAATCGGGTATAGAGATACCGTCGTTAAGGGCCTCTTCCGTATATCCGAGAGCCATAAAATCATTTGCGCAGATCACGGCATCCGCCATTCCGACTCCGCGCTCTTTCCATTCCCTGTATGCCTCTCTTCCGTCCGACTTCCAGAACTTTCTGTGAAGAACTCTTTTCTTGTCGACTCTTATTCCGTGTGATTCAAGGCAATCGCAGAAAGCCTTGTATCTCTGTATCGCCTCTTCGTTATCCTCGGGACCTCCGAGATAATTAAAGGTCCTGCAGTCGTGAATCGTTATCATATGCTCAACGATCTGATACATTGATCTGTAATTGTCGAGACCGCAGAAAATGGCACCCTCGGCACGTATGTCTATACTGACTACGGGTTTGTTGAAACTGCGAAATTCTTCGTTTATATCGTTTACATATTTAACCGACTCAACCGTACTGAGTGCAATGATCAGACCGTCGTAATTTTCCGGGGAAGGAAGCTTGTATATCTCTCTTCCTTTACGGAAAAAATCCGCCTCCATAGCGGTATCGTATGCATTAAAAATATGCACTTCAATATCATCATTGCCGATCCTCTCCAGGACCCCCGCAATGATCTGCTTGGTAAAATCACCGTCCCATGTACTTGTAAGCATCAGGATGCGTTTTGACATAAACTGTTCCTGTTCTATTCGAAATCCTCGCGGGGCTTCTTAATGATGTTCCCCAGCAGTTCCGTCATCGTCTTCTTCTCAGGAATGGCAAGTTCATGAATAAGACCCATGACATAATCTCCGTCCCAGAGTATGACGTTCAGTTTCTTTGCAAATTCAACGGCGTTTTTCGTGAAATACTGATTGGTCATAACCACCGCGACCATACTGTCGTAATAGTCTTTACCGGCATAAGCTTCCTGTATTGCCCTTATTCCGATGTTATCGGAATAACACTTACACTGTATCGCATAACTGATACCGTCTTTGTCGGCAATTATATCTATACCGAAATCGTGACTCGGGGGAGTTGTTTCCACATTCTCAAAGCCCTTGGCTTCAAGAAGTTCAGCACAGTAACTCTCGAATTCAACTCCATCCATATCATCAAAGATCTGGTCGTCGCTGTTATTGTGCTTCATGTACCAGATCCATGCCGCAAGAAGGACAAGGACAACTACCCCTATAATGACTGCGATCATCGTTGCGGTGTTCAAACTGACCAAAACCTTTCCTTATAACATAGCGCAATCCGGCTTCGAATGACCTGCAAGGTACGCTACCGACAAAATATGCTCAATCCAGGCACCCTTGCGGCACACAAAGACATCCGCTTAGTGCTGCTTCATTCCTGACCTGACACGGTTTACGGCGCTTTGTTGCGCAAGACCCAAATATCAACACACATCCTGCCGGGCGGCTGCCGCACAAAATCACCCTCTGCCGGATATCACCCCTGCTACAGCGGATTTCAGGTACAAGGAACCGCTACTTCCCCGGCTGCGCAATTTGTAGTATACAAAATGCCGTAAACATTGTCAATCACGGGGTTTTCCGCTATCCGGACTATTCGGTATCGCGTTTTCCCCCTTCATACTCTCCGCATATAAAATGCTTGACCGACATAACGACAAGAACCACCCCGGCGATAACGAAAAGCGCCACGGCAGCCCACATTAACGGAGTTACCTCATTTCCTGACGTGACGATCTGATAAGCCAGATACATAACGTATCCCCCCACTATAGCTCTGATCGCCAGCACTGCCTGAGTCGGGTAACTCTTGCCTTTTGGGGCAGCTTCCGTATTCTCTTCGGTCAATGCCACTTCCGTTTCCTTAACTTCCGTTTCGACCGATCCTGTTTCAGTATTATCCATGATCATCCTCTCCCGGGAATCTTTGATATTGTCATAATGATATCTTAACATGTTATAATAACATCGTAAAATACTACATTTTGTGTGATCTTTGCGAGGAAATACTTATGGCAACGGAACAAGAGATCGAAGAAGTCATCAGGATGCTCGACAGCAAGACCGAAGAAGGCATCAGCAGGATCGGTGTTCACAGGGTGGAGACCGAACGTGAGGATTTCGTCAGAGACGTTCATCATCACGGACGATGTGACATAGGCAGTCCTTTTGCCGACGGAAGCGTCGGAAATTTCTGCGGATGATTTTTGCTTAAAGGATAAGGCTGTGCTTAACATTCAGGGACTGCAGAAAACCACATTACTTGATTTTCCCGGATGTGTTGCGGCAACCGTGTTCATGGGAGGCTGCAACATGCGATGTCCGTTTTGTCATAATATGAACATCGTTAACTCTTCCGGGCCCGGTTTGTTCACCGAAGAAGAAGTTCTTTCTTTTCTATCCTCAAGAAAAGGAATACTTGACGGTGTATGTATCACCGGAGGAGAGCCGACTCTATACAAAGAGTTGCCGTCATTTATCGCCTCGATCAGGGAACTGGGATTTTCCGTCAAACTCGACACGAACGGGACCAACCCGCAGATGCTCGGATCACTTATAGAGGTGGGGCTTGTCGATTATGTGGCGATGGATATCAAATCATCTCTCTCCCGCTACGGCGATGCATGCGGGGTTTTCGATATAAATCTCTCCCCGATAAAAGAAAGTATCGAAATATTAAAGTCCGGGAGCTGCAAATACGAATTCCGAACGACAGCCGTCGACAGATTCCTAAACGATGAGGTTATAAAAGATATAGCCGATCTGCTAAGCGGTGCCGACAGATATTTCCTTCAGGGTTACGTTGAATCGGAGTATGTTCCGGACAAATCCCTGGCAGGCGTTTCAAAAGAAAAACTCCTGCAATATCGGCAGGAGCTGTCTTTACATATCAAACAGGTTGAACTTCGGGGAATTGATTAATCGTTGCCGTCATCGGCATACTTCATGTAGTTGACTACCATGAGCGCGATCTTCAACGTAAGCGCATCGTCAAACACCCTGACATCAAGACCTGTTGCCTTCTGCAACTTCTCTATCCTGTATATGAGTGTGTTACGATGGATGAACAATTGTCTTGACGTTTCCGAAACATTCAGGCTGTTCTCAAAGAATTTGTTGACCGTGGTCAGCACTTCTTCGTCTATCTCTTCGGGAATATCTTCTCCGAATATCTCTTTTACAAACAGGCGACACAGTCCGACAGGAAGCTGATATATGAGTCTTCCGACTCCCAGATTACCGTATTCCATCGTTCTCTTTAGAGGATAGAATATCTTTCCGACATCAAGCGCCATCCTGGCCTCTTTGTAGGATTTGGATACGCCTTTGATGTCATCGGCAACGGATCCGTATGCGACTCTTACATCTTTCATTGCCTCGGAACCCGCCATATCAACGAGCATGCTCGCTGTTTCCGCAAGATCATCTTTGTTGTCGTCATCGGAAAGAGCCCTTATTACAACAACTCTGTCTTCATCAACGGCGGTAACGTAATCCCCGGCTTCAGTATAAAACAGTTCCCTTATCATATCGATAAGTCCGTTATCCCTGCCCCCCACGGGTTCAATGACATATACACAGCGCTTTTGAGCCGCCTCGATATGAAGCTTTTTGGCTCTGTTATAGATATCCACGAGCAGAAGATTATCAAGGAGGATATCCTGGAAGAACGAATTGCGGTCAACTTTATCCTTGTATGCCGCAATCAGATCGGTAAGGTGCGAAGCCGCCAAACGGGCACTTACGTATCCGCCCTCTCCCGGAGACGATATGAGTATATATGCCGTCTCGTTCTCATCGCAAATCCTGACGAAAAGCTGTCCGTCCGTCTCGCTTTCATCTTCGTTTCCGTTTGCAAACCGGAGTATATCATCCTTTTCGGGAAGCTTTGCGGACGATGTGCGGGTGATCTCTTTTCCGAGCGGATCCGTAACGATCATTTCCGCGGATCCTATCCGTCCCGCATCCTCTATACATTTGGCAATAACCTGGTCAGATATCATTTACCTGCACTCTCCTACGGTTTTGCTGTTCAATACATCCTGAGGTATTGTGAATTTGAAGACAGATCCTTTACCTATCTCGCTTTCCACCGAGATCCTTCCGTCAAGGATGTTCACGAGTCTCTTGCATATCAGAAGTCCGAGACCCGTTCCTTTAATACTGATATTCTTTGATTGACCGACTTTTCCGATGGACAGGAACAGCTTCTCGGCATCTTCTTTTCTGATACCTATACCTGTGTCACTTATTGTGAAAGTAACGTCTATCTTGTCGGGTGTTATCGTTCTGTAGGTTATATCCAGACCGACTCTGCCTTCGTGCGTGTACTTAACGGCATTCTCCAACAGATTATCAAGGATCTGTCTGATCTTTCCGAAATCTCCCTTAAGATAATTCGGAATTGAATCATCATAATTCACTTTAAATTCCAGGCCCTTACGTTCTATACCGGGACCCGCTTTCTTACAGCACCCGTCAACAAGCGCTGTCAGTTCGTATTCGTCAACGGAAAGCTCGGTATCGCCCGCTTCAAGTTTTGAGTAATCCTGGATCGAATTGAAAGATGTCATCATGGAGTTGATGGCTTCATTGATCCCGAGTACCTTTTCTCTTGTCTGCTGACTGTGATCCTCACTTAATATCTTGTCCGACAAAACGGTTATCGTGTCGACCGAATCCCTGACCTCGCGATAAACGAGCGTCATGAAATCCATCTGCTCTTTGGCCGCAAGCTTCTTAACACTCTCGATCTCCTCGTTCTTGAAGTGTTTGAACAGATATCCGACCATATAGATCGTACAGAACAGAAGGATAACGATACCTATAACAAGGATAGACAACCATATCCATAATGTGGATACCGTCGCATCCCATACGCTTGCCATTACCTCGTTCTTAAGCTTTCCGGCAAAGAATATGACCGCAACTTCCCCGTTACTGTTCCTGTACGGAATATAATACCCGTAGTAGTTGTTACCCCCGAGATCCATACTTTCGCAGAAGATGGCTTCTCCCGTTTCGTACAGTCTCCTGTATACCTCGGCGTTCAGCTTTGTGCCGGCCATGTTTGTTCCCGACTCGTCATATACCGTCGTGTCTATTCTCGTATCGCCGAAGAAGAACGTACAGACAAGGCCGTTCTTTAAGAGCTCGTCTCCCATTGTCGCAAGCCTTCCCGACGCCTTATTATCTCCCTTGTATATCAGTCCGTCTTCTTTTTTGACATAGTCTCCGTCGCCGATAAGACTGTAATTCCTGCCGAGTGCGAACGCCGCACTTCTTAGCTCTTTTTTGATCTCATCTTCGAGAATGCTCTTGATCCTGATATTTGCAAATATACAGAATGACACTCCCATTACGACAAGCGGGATCAAAGCAATGACAATGATCCTCAGGAACATGCTTCTCATGCTCTTGAATTCCTTGCCGACCTCTATAGTTTCCTGTGGTGTCAGTTTTGTGTTGCCGTCCATATCTTCTCCGACTTGTTCCTGATCCTGAGATTTTCAAAGAAATCCGTGAGTAAACCGCTGCACTCTTCACCAAGTACATCCTTCGTTATCTGAACCTGATGATTGAATTCCTTCATATCCAAAAGGTTTATGACCGATCCCGCACATCCCGATTTGGGGCTCATGCATCCTATCACGACTCTGTCGATCCTTGCCTGAACACAGGCTCCCGCACACATCTGGCACGGTTCCAGCGTCACATACATCGTACAACCTTCAAGCCGCCAGTCCTTCATAAACCTGCTGGCCTTCCTGATAGCCGTTATCTCCGCGTGACATAAAGTGTTCTTATCGGTATTCCTGCGGTTATAACCACGTCCGATGATCTTGCCTTCATAAACGATCACGCATCCTATCGGGACTTCGCCGAGCTCATATGCCTTCCTCGCCTGGGCAAGCGCCTTCTTCATATATCTCTCATCTTCCGTGTAAGCCATAGATATAATTTATCATTATTTATCGTCAAAAACAAGACAGCGGGCCCTTTCGGACCCGCTGTAAAAATCATATAAGAACTCAATACTAGTTTGTGATGATCATCTCCGTATCCTTATCGAATACATGGATCTTCTCAACATCGAATGCGAACTTAACCGTATCACCCGGTCTTGCGGTAGTTCTGGGATCAACTCTTGCAGTGATCGGGAACTCTTCAAGATCAAAGTACAGGTAAACTTCCGCACCGAGAAGCTCGTAAACCTTAACTGTTGATTCGAATACGCTCTGAGGAGATGTCTCTATATACATTTCGGAATCATATACATCCTCGGGACGGATACCGAATGTAACAACCTTTCCGGCATAACCGCCGTCGATAAGTTTCTTGGACTTAGCCGGAGGAAGGGGAACCGACTTGCCTGCAAACTTAAGACTTGCAACATCACCTTCAACATCAACCGTAGCATTGATGAAATTCATCTGAGGGCTTCCCATGAATCCGGCAACAAAGAGGTTGCAAGGCTTGTCATAGAGGTTCTGAGGTGTATCAACCTGCTGGATGACACCGTCCTTCATAACGATGATCCTTGTACCGAGGGTCATAGCCTCTGTCTGGTCATGTGTAACGTAGATGATGGTTGTCTGGAGC
>JAEEGL012664093.1_pt1 | contig 20006 bp, 17 predicted proteins | sample 9134231 | NCBI WGS metagenome assembly JAEEGL01 (sample SAMN16246548, study PRJNA631951) | gut metagenome | biome: gut microbiome; feature: rumen; material: fiber-attached | host: Bos | place: Iran: Karaj | collected 2018-10
ACCTCGGCACGGCATAATACCATGCCACCCATACGCACTATATCGTCAGTCAGCGAACGGACTATCAGGCTGCTGTCTCCCTGCAAGCGCCAGCTGCTCTGGATATAGCTCTTCTGGCTATGGGCAAAAGCCAACAAAGGCATTGACTCGCGGCGCAACTCCGTCTTAATACAGGAACCAGACAATACGTCGACAAGCAGGGGGTCACTAAAGGTCTCGTTCAACCACTGCCAAGCACAAACTGAAGGATCTGGGTCAGGTCCCTGAAGCATATCGGCATAATGTCTCAAGGCATCACGCTCATGAGGGAAATCCTTGGCCAATTCCTCAACGAAGCAATCAAAACCTTCTGCAAAGCGGTAAGTATGGCCCTGAATGGTAATAAGATCAAAGCCTCCAGCATCAAGACGGTGCCAAGGCAGGGCAAGCAACCCCAACCGCTGGAAAATATCGTGAAGCTGTTGGCCGTCATCCAATCCACCAACATAATGTAAACCTGTGTCGAAGACATGCTCCTTACGCCGATAACTCTGCATGCAACCTCCAGGCTGCCAATGAGATTCCAGCACCAACACACTACGACCAGCCTTTGCCAGCATGTGAGCACAAGCTAACCCGCCGAAACCACTTCCTATGATAACAACATCGTACTTCATGACTTCTTGCGATTAAGCCACCGGAAGATGGCAGGTTGCAGGACATAGGAAAGGATCACAGCCGCCAACAGCCCCACGAGGGTCGAGAATCCTACTGACTTGATAGCAGGATGCTTGGCCAAGAGCATGCTGCTAACAGTAACAATGAGGGTAACGGCTGAGAAGAAAATGGCAGTCTTATGATAATTGAGCTTACGGCTGTCACCAGCTGTCAGGCCGTTCATCACAAAAATACTATAGTCAACACCTATACCAAAGATAAAGGTGGAGATGATAATGCTGATGAGGTTGAACTGCACATCGAACAACACCATAGCCCCCAGGACTATCAGCCAGCTAAGCAAGATGGGCAGGAAACCCAACAAAGTGTGCTTGATATTGAAGTGGAACGATAACAATAACACCATAAATACAAATGCCATGCTGAGCCACTGAAGCACATTGAAGTCGCTGTTCATCTGCAATAGGGTATCTGTCGTGTAATAATAGGTGTCCAGTACCAGCAGATTAGGATCCTGTGCCACAGCATCGCAGATGCGTATATAGTCGCTCTCACTACTGCGCACAGAGTCGTTCTGACAGCGCACAGAGGTAAAACACAGGTAGCTGCCGTCGTACGACTGCTCCATCAGCGTCGACTGGTATCCGTTAGGGATGATGCCTGCCTCGTAGAGCGGAGCAGGATCGTAGTCGGCTGTGGCAGCTTCAAAGAAGGTGTCGAAGGCATCAGCGTTCAACCCTGCCTTGGGAGCCGTCTCTGCTATCAGTCTTTTTACCAAAGCCAGACGCTCTGTGGTCCAATAGTCTTTCCACGCATCGATGCGCCGCTGCTGTTCGCTGAGTGGCACAAAGATCTGGTTAGTATGGGTATAGCTCTTCACCAGCCCAAGACGCTGCAAGGAGTCAAGTTTGCGGTCAAGGATAGCGAAATGCTCCAATGACTCTTCCATACTACTGCCTTTAGAGGCAAAATACTTCTGCTTATCACCAGTATAGGTCTTATCGCGAAGCAATTGCTCAGAATGTTCTGTCATTTCCTCCAAATAGCCCAGATTGTGCATGTCGGCATCAAAGCGTGTCCCTTCCTTCAGATAAGCGCCAACGCAGACTGCTGTCACCAGCAATATGATGACTATGAGCAGTCGGCTACGGTCGAAGGAACAGGCATTGATACGATCTATGAAGGCAGGGAAGCGTCCCTCCTTCTTAGTCAGCAACTGAGGCAGATAGGTCAGTGAGAACAACGTAGTGCCAAGAATGGCAAAGGCCGCAAAGAGTCCGAAATCGCGTAACAAATCGGTTTTAATAAACAATAGTCCGGCAAATGAGCCTATCGTTGTCAGACAACCCAGCCAGACAGGCTTCACCTGGTCGCGCAACAGTTGTTCCCCGTCGCTGACATAGACATGATGGGTCAGTACATGGAGCACATAGCTCATTGCCACACCCAGCACCACTCCTCCGATGCCCAGTGCCAAAAGTGAGAACTCTCCTTTCAGCCAGTACATCAGCGTCAGTCCGAACAACGTACCAAAAGCCACTGGCAACAATAGAAGAGGTATCGTGTCACAGCTTCGTATTGCATGCCACAATCCACGCTTAAAATCGGAGAAGCATATCAGCAGGAACAACAATACCAGCACAAGGGCGCCAGCAATCGTCGTAGTCAGGTCGTGTTTGATTTGTGTAGAATTATAGAATCCACTGGCAGGTGTACCGTGATAACTGATGTCAACATCAGGGTGAGCATCAGCAAACTGGCTGATGAGTGTGTTAAGTCGTACGAAGAGTGCCGAGCTCTGACCCGTGTTGGTAGAGGAGAAACGAGGTGTCAGGAATGTGACACATACCGTAGAGTCAGGTACAAAAAAATGGCCTTCCAATGTCTGATAGTTTCCTGCACTCAGAAGAGGAGCCATCTGCTCTGACAGTACATTACGCATCCCCATGGGGTCCATCTGAATAAGTTCAGGAAACATCTCTCCGAACTCTCCTGTCAGATCGTCACGGTTTTGTTGCATCTGTACGACAAAATGCTCACGAGTCAATAACGAGTCAAAACGGGCATATACTGCCGTATCAATATAGGCAGGCAGATGTTCCGTCAGAAAATCAATGCCCGCAGGCATCAAGTCTTCATCCAGCCGATAGAACACATCTTCAATCAGGGCAGAGTCTTGCTGTAAGGAGTCCATAAAAGCATCTGCGACAGTAACAATACTGTCAACCTGTTGTCCCTCAAACAAGAGGAATACCTTGTCTTTGATTTTCAGGTCTGCAAAAGCGAGCTTTGTCGTTCCATCCTCGTTTTTGGAAGACGGCATCAACTTGTCTATGTCCTCCTCGAGATGAATACGCGAGGCTTGCCAGCCGAAAAAAAGGAACAATAACAGCATGGACAACCAACAGACAACACGGTGACTGCGGAAGAACTGATGTACCCTGATGAAGAAATTGGTCATTCTTGTACGAAAATCTTTAAGTCAACTTCTGCTACAGCTTCTCCTTGGATGGTTGTCACGCCATGCGCCATCGTCATGTTTCCAAACGAGAATCCAAAACTTACTGTCGTTTCGAGTTGTTCGCCCACACTGGGACGGCGTTGACACTGGAAGTTTTTCACCTCCACAATCATACCCACGGGAGCCTTACCGCCCGTACTCTTGCTGCCTGCCAGGGCAGAGCACGACTGGGCAATGTGTTCTATCAGTCCCGTTTCAGCCATAGCGCCGTCGTATGTGATAAAGTAGTTATCATGACGGACGGTGAGTGCTGTGACGGCACTGTTGTCGTCACAACACTCAAACTCGTCAACCATCATAAAGGGATAGCGTTGCGGTATGAGACGCTTAATATCGTCACCTTTAATACGCATTACGCCAGATGCTGCTCAATGTAGTCATAAAGGTCATTGAAAGTCTGAATCTGCTTCAGCTCATTCACTGGGATTGTAATCTTATAAGTTACTTGAACCAAAGCGATGAGGTCCACCAGATTGATGCTGTCCAATTGTAATGTCTCCTTCAGCGATGCATCAGGAGTAAATTCACTCTGTTCTACTTCAAACTCTTCTGAGAGCAGTCCATTTACCTGCTCGATAATCTCTTGTCTTGTCATGTTGATTTACAATTTTTACTATTACAATATATTATTTACACATTTTTTACTATTAGGGTGGAATTGGTACCTCCAAATCCGAAAGAATTGCTCAGGAAGGTGTCAAAATGAGCTGATGTCGTCTCAGGCAGCACATTGACACAGGCTGTCTCATCATCAGGATTCTCGAAATTCACATTTCCGGCAATAAAGTCGTTCTTCATCATAAGCATCGAATAGATTATCTCTGACGCGCCGGCCATCCACATTTCATGACCTGTCTGGCTCTTGGTGGAGGTGACAGGAACGCGGTAGTCGCCAAAAATCTGGGCTATAGCCTGAGCCTCACGACTATCACCAATCTTGGTCGAGGTAGCATGGGCATTAACATAGCCTATTTCTTTAACACTAATGCCGCTCTTCTCTAAACAAAGCTCAAGTGAACGGGCAGGGCCAGCGACATTAGGCGTAGATATATGGTCGCCATTACCAGAGAATCCCCAGCTGACAATCTCTGCCAAAATCGGAGCACCACGCTTGACAGCACTCTCGTAACTCTCGACTACCAGCGTAGCGGCACCACCTCCAGGTACAAGACCGTTACGGTCACGGTCAAAGGGACGGCTAGCTTTCATAGCATCATTGTCGTCGCGCAGAGCAAACGACTGGATACCATCAAACGAAGCTACACCATACATATTTGCCTCCTGGGCACCACCGCATACCACACAGTCCTGAAGGCCATTCTTGATGAGCAACCAAGCCAAACCAATAGACTGTGAACCTGAGGCACAAGCAGCAGAGGCGGTCAAATTGATGCCTTTCAGATGGAACAGGCAAGCCAGATTCATGGTCACTGTAGAGTTCATTGACTGGAAGATGGCACCGCTTCCGCAGGCTGCTGTCGATCCAAACTGGCGGAACTTGTCCAAAGCCTTCATCGTGGCCTCGGCCACAGAGTCATTTCCATAGATAATACCTACCTCATGACTGTCGATATAGTCCTGTTCGAGCTTGGCAGCTGCCAAAGCATCTTTTGTTGCCATATAGGCATATTGTGCTTCCTCTGGCATGAACTGCCTAAAGTTGCGGTTGACAAACGGTTTTAAATCGGCTATGGGCACATTAGCACAAAAAGGTGAACGAAAACCCGCGTCGACACGCTCCTGACTGAAAATGATACCACTCTTGCCGCTATACAGCGACTGGCGCACTTCATCGAGCGTCGTACCGAGGCATGACCAAATGCCCATTCCTGTAATTACTACTCTTCTTTCCATTTATTCTTGCTTTATGTTTTTTATTGCTTTATCTTTCTAGTATAGCATCTTCTACGTTTGACGTATTCTGGTTTCAGTGGTTTCCACTGCGACAACTCACGCACGTTGTTCTCGAGCTGCGGGCCTGTCTCAGCCCATCGGAACCCATATTGATTATAAATAGGTATTAAGTCGTCAAAGAACATCGCATTAACACCCAGTCCCTGATAGTCTGGCCGAATGGCAATAAGCAGCATCTCCGCATTGTCCTCACGATGCCATTTCAACGCCTTCAGCAGATGAAACCAGCCAAAGGGGAACATACGTCCATGGGCCTTCTGCATAGGATGCGAGAGGCTGCCCATCGTTATGGCAACACCAACCACCTCGTTTTTGTCGTTCAGCACAACGGGAATCAGCTGCAAGTCAACCACAGGCAGATATTTATGCAGGAACTCGTCAACCTGGAGGGATGACAAGGGAGAGAATCCGAAAATGGACTTATAGGACTCGTTCAGCAGTTCAAAGACCCGCTGCCCATACCCTTCTTTACATAATTGCCTGCTGGTCAGCTTGACAACTCTCAAGCCTATTTGCTCACGTGCATATTGGGCCACACGTGCATACTTTGCTGGCACCTCACGAGGTATCTGGATATGCACTTGCAACCAATCTACCTCCTTCTGAAACCCCAATGCCTCCATGTGACGCGGATAATAGTCTGGATTATAAATCGTATTGACTGAACCTATCATATCAAAATCCTCCACCAGCATACCCTCTTTGTCAAAATCTGTGATACCCATAGGTCCCTGAATCGTGTCCATCCCCCGCTGAGAGCCCCAGTCCTCGACAGCCGCAATCAAAGCTTTAGAAACCGCCAAATCGTCAACAAACTCTATCATTGAAAAACGCACATTGTGCGTATGCCAACAGTCGTTGGCTTTGCGATTCACAATACCCACAATACGCCCTACGGGAATATTGTCACGATAAGCGACAAAAGGCTGGATATCGGAAAAATCCAATGCGCTGTTCGACTTTGGATCAAATAATTTGGGGACATCACCTTCCAAGTCGGGTACATACTGACCATTGCCGCGGTAGACATCGCTCGGTATGCTGATGAAATCGTTCATCTGCTGGCGGCTCTTCACTTCTATGACCTTAACTTCGTTCATCATATCACTCGTTTATGGTCTTTTCTATACTCGACAGGCGTAACACCAGCCTCTTCCCGGAAATACTGGCCGAAGAAAGATGAATTGGGGAAACCAAGACGGTCGGAGATTTCCTTTACCGTCAGGTCGCTTTCCTTCAACAGCATATAGCAATCCTGCATGACACTATCTGTTATCCACCTCATAGGGGACTTGCCACTTACTTTCTTGCTGATGGTCGACAAATATTTCGGCGAAATATTGAGCATTTCAGCATAGTACATGACACGCTGACGCTTGTGTTTCTGCTCTGAGAGTACTTGCAGGAAGCGGTTGAAGAGTTCTTTGTCATGTGATGTCACAGAATCGTCCGTATCAGTCATGCCCTCGTGACGCAACAGCTGCTCACAAATCAGCAACACCATCGTGCGAAGGAATGAGATGACAATCTCGCGGAACAACAAAGGAGCCTTCTCGCCTTTGAAGATACTGCTCGTATAGCTTTGCATACCTGAAAGCCACTCAGCTTCTTCAACAACGTATATCTCATTTAAATATATCGCCTTATTCCAAATATTAGCTTGAGCACCTAGGACTGATTGTAACAAACGGTCGGACACCAGTAAGGCTCCTGCCTTCACATCTGTACTAATTAACATGGGTTGGACCAACTTGCCTGCCGGTATCAGCAGCAACTGACCTGCACCTACCTTCACCTGATTATTTCCGCCAACTTCAACCAAGATTCGTCCACCACGACAATAGGCAATGGTATTGTACTCCCTTCTGAGTGATGCCAAATCTTCAACCTGTCGCAGATTGTCCACAAAAAGCATTTCATCGCCCAGTGCATGTACTACATTCAGCTTCTTCATTCGATATATCTTCGATTTACGGGGTGCAAAATTAAACATTTAATTCCAATTATAGACGTTCATTTCTTCGCATTTAACGTTCTTTTTCTCATTTTTGCGAAAAAATGAACATAACAAGAGGGAAAATGATGGATTTTTCCTTGCTATATTCCTACTAAATACGTATCTTTGCTGCCATGATAAAGATACATGCGCCATTGTTTCCACTGACTTGTTGCCTGATAGCTGGCATTACCTGGGGCGGTTGTCTTGATAATTGGACTATACCACTCCTTGTCTTGGTTGTGGCAATTCCGATAATCTCCCTGATTTCACGTTGGCCACGATATCAGACAGCTGGCATCTGGTGCTGCATGCTCCTATTAGGGATAGTCCTAGGCATACGAGAGCAACATCATCCGCATACCAGACCGTCAGTCAGCACAAAGGCCGCTAAGGTTCGGCAACAGTTACAGGAACACTATCGGCAGTGGGGCATTTCCGATGAAGCCATTGGCGTAGTGACCGCTATGACACTTGGCGAAAAATCGCAGCTCGATAGTAGAGTGAAAGAAACATTTTCAAAGACAGGAGCAGCGCATATCCTGGCACTAAGCGGACTGCATCTCATGATTATATACTCCTTCATTTCGCTTTTCTTCTCACGACGGCGATTCCGCCTACTCTCACAGATAGTCATCATCACTGCACTTTGGGCATTTGCATTCTTGGTGGGTATGTCGCCAAGCATCGTACGCTCAGCATTCATGATTTCCATATATTCACTACTCTCATTGGGACATCGCGAACGTATGTCCATTAACACGCTGTCACTAACGGCTATCGTGATGCTGATAGTCAACCCACAGTCGCTTTACGATATCGGCTTTCAGCTTTCATTTATGGCCGTATTGACCATCCTACTGTTCAACCCACTTTTTGGTCGGCTCATTCCTTTACATCTGTTGCAAAGGCACCATTGGCTGAAAGGCCTCTGGGGCCTGACCATCGTATCAATCTCTGCCCAAATAGGGACAGCCCCGCTCGTAGCATATTACTTTGGACGTTTTTCAATACTCTTCCTACTTAGCAACTTTATTGTAATGCCAATGGCTACTGCCGTGCTCTATTTAGCTATATCCTGTCTGTTAACTTGCTGGTGGGGATGGCTACAACATCTACTTGCAACAGTCCTCTCGACGGTTGTAGTTTGGACGAACGGCCTATTATTGGGAATCAGTCAACTGCCTTATTGCAGCATTGAAGGCATTAGTCTCTCACCATTGCAAGTAGCACTGATTTTCGTAGTCGTAGGCTGTGTTTACATACTCTTCAGCCTAACAGTTCCAAAAGCTCGTCAAAGTGTGTGATTTTCTGTAGGCGATTATGAGGATATTCATCCGATTTCTCAAGCTCCCATACTACATGATATGGAATATGCACTGCGGCTGCCCCTGCCTCTAATGCAGGCACAACGTCTGAACGGAACGAATTGCCCACCATAAGGGTCTGTTCTGGAGCCACGCCTAGGTTTTCGCATAGTTGCCGATATTCATTCTGTGTTTTTCTAGACACAGTCTCTATGTGTGAAAAATATTTCTCGAGGCCTGAACGCAGCAACTTATTTTCCTGATCCATCAGCTCACCCTTCGTAAACACCACCAGCTGATAGTGCCGTTGTCGAGACAGCTTTTCCAACGTCTCTTCAACACCAGGGAGTGGCGTTGTTGGGAATGTCAACAACTCCCGTCCCAAATCCAACAGTTGCATGACAACATCACCGGTCAGCTGTTCATGGCTCACACGAACGGCATTCTCAATAAGCGACAATGTAAAAGCCTTGGTACCATAGCCTGTCAATGGCAAATTTTTTCGTTCCGTATCAAACAATCCCTCACTAACTTCGCGAGCTGTTGCCCAAGGACTAAGCAACTCACAACACTTTTGCTCAACCCGCAAGAACCACGATTGGCAATCCCATAATGTATCATCGGCATCAAAAGCAATAACGCGAATATTGTCGAACTTCTTCATTCTCAACTATTCTAAATCAAGCGTTGCCAAAGCACAAAACACTACTTCGTCAGCTCAAAAGGTGTAGCAGGGAGTCCATTCTTACCATAGAGATTGGCTCGAAAAGGATTATCCTTCCACGCATAGCGAACGCTTAACGGCGATGAAATGGACGATTTTATAACCACCCGATTACCATCAGCCTCGGCCTCGGCATTGACGAAACGGCCATCCTGTCCAGCCACCTCAAATTCGCTGACAGCTCCAGAACGCAGAGGTTGATCGAAAGTGACAATTAACTGGCCATCAACTGTTGACGGTTGGCAACTGACAGGTTGCGGTGAGAGCGTTACCTGTTGCTGGTAGGCCAAACGATCGAAACACAAGCCAATACGTTCTGCGGCCTCCTTTTTACGAAGAGGATGAATATCGACAGTCTCGCCCAAATCGATAAGACAAGCCAAAGCGGCATAAGGATCGCTGGCTGCCACAGTACGCTGTGCCTCGCGCAATCGGGCCCACTGGCTGTTTTGAGGCTTTTCACTAGGTTCCATGAAGTTAGCCAACTGGACGATAGTGAAAGGCAAAGTGGGATCATTCCATAAGGTACGCCAGTTTCCTATCATCTTACGCAGCAAGTCGGCATAAGGGGCAGGATTGCCTGTGTTTGACTCGCCCTGATACCACACAACACCACTGATCGCATAGGGTGCGAGGGGATATAGAACGGCATTATACAATGTGGTAGCCATATTTTGTAACGACACATCGCCACTCGGACAGGGAGGCATTTCCGCCCCTGCATGGTAGAGCCATTGAGAACTTAATGGAATGATATCCTTAGGTAGAGGATTCTGGCTGAAACGGTCAGCACCAAAAGCCAAGAGATAAGGCTTCTCTTTTATAAAATGTACAGTCCCATACTTATTGACAAAACGGACGGTAATGACATTGTCGCCCTCACGCAACAGTCCCTCTGGGATATCATAGCGACGAGGAGGATATTGATAATAGGTACGTCCAACCTCCTTGCCGTTGACATAAGTATAGTCTGCATCGAATAAAGTTCCAAGTAGCAAACGGGCTGGTTGGCCAGCATGGGCTTTGTCTATCTGTATATGCTGACGCAGCCAGATGCTGCCTACAATTCCTCTGCCATTGTGTTTGGCCCAATCATCGGTATATTGACCAACTACACGCCACTTACTATCATCATAGTCAGGGGCGGTAAAATGTTGCGCAACACCAGGGTCTTTGGCATCAAGGAGCTCGCGCCAACGCTGATCAGCCAACTGGTTGAACTCCTGTTGGGCCTTGACAAGTCCATCGTCTTGATAGATTCGTGACTTCTCCACTTGTAACGGATAATCGCGCTCAAGGGAATCGGCAGATATCCAAGCCTCGATGGGTGTTCCTCCCCAGCTATTAACAATGATTCCCTGAGGGACTCCCGTTTTCTCTTGCATACGCAGTCCCAAGAATGAGCCCACCGCAGAGAAAAGCCAAGCATTCTGTTTATTAAGGGGCTTCCAATTGACTGGAGTAGCGCGGATATCATCCTGCACGCCTTTTGTGTTTGTCTCATTCTGAACTCGGAACAAGCGAACCTTCTGGTTATCAAAACCATCGATTTCATCGGGATATTGCGGATAGACGCGTTCGATAGTCACATCGATATTAGATTGACCAGAACAAAGCCATACGTCGCCTACCAAGACATCTGTCAATGCCAAATCATTAACCATCATGGTATATGGACCTCCCGCCTTCATTTGGGGAAGATCTATCCGCCAACGGCCGTCAGCATCCGCTACTGTGGCATACTGACGTTTGTTCCATCGGATTATCACTTTTTCCTGAGGGTCCGCCTTACCCCAAACAGGTATTGGCTTGTTACGCTGTAACACCATTCCCGACTGGAACAGCTGTGGAAGTTGGACTTTGGCTTCGACGATAAAGGCGAACACCATCAGGAGAGATAAGAGAGCTTGTCGTTTCATAGTTATCATTTGCTTTAGATTTTTTGCAAATTTAATCATTTTTTTCGAAAGGAGACCGCAAAACTCTTTTTTATTTTATATATGAAACATATTACGAGGTTTTTGTAACATGCAAAAACGTCGGTTTCAGCGGAAAATGCTATCTTTGCAAACAAAACAATAAAAACCTCAGCAAAATATGGCAACGAACGAAATTCAAGAAACCAAAGGATTCTACAAGCTTTCCTGGCTACAGCGTATCGGTTTCGGATCTGGCGATCTGGCACAGAACCTTATCTTTCAAGTAATCTGCACCTATCTGCTATTCTTCTACACTGACATCTACGGGCTAACACCATCGGCTGTAGCTGTCATGTTCCTTGTAGGTAATGTGGCAAATGTTATTTGGGACCCCATTGTGGGTACATTGATTGACAAGAGTAATCCGCGTTACGGAAAATACCGCTCTTATCTGCTTTATGTGGGTATCCCACTTTCCGGATTCGCCATCCTGTGTTTCTACAATGGTTTTGCACCATCACTGATTTATGCGTATGTGACTTATATTTCAATGCAACTGCTCTATACATTTATTAATGTACCATATGGAGCTCTGAACTCTTCACTGACGCGCGACACCTACGAAATCACCGTACTCACTTCAGTACGAATGTTTATGGCAAACCTCGGTGGCTTGGCAGTAAACTCTGGTCTGCCACTGTTTATCGCCTTAATAGTAGGAGCACCATCTGACAGTCTTCCAAAAGATCCTTCAGCATGGTTCACGACAATGACCATTTACGCCATCGTTGGTTTCTGCCTGCTCGCATTCTGCTTCTCACAGTGTAAAGAGCGTGTTGTCATGGATGCGAAAGCCACTGATGACGTAAAAGTCAGTGACCTTTGGATGGAGTTTGTACGCAACCGCCCCTTGCGCGTTCTTGCATTCTTTTTTATAACCGCTTTTGCAATGATGTCTGTCGGCAATGCCGCCGGAGCCTATTTCATGAACAGCAACCTGCACGGATCAGCTCAGGAGCTTTCGATATTCATGGCTTTGGGATCTGCTCCTGCTTTCTTGTTCATGCCACTTGTTCCGTGGTTTAAGCGCATGGTAGGAAAGAAAAACATGTTCTATCTCTTCCTTGGTGCCGCCATCGTCGGTATGGCTATGCTCTATTTCATCTCCAAGATGGAACAGCCAAGTATGATGATGATTTATGTGGCACAGTTCATCAAGAGTACGGGTGTAATCGTTGCTACGGGCTATATGTGGGCACTGGTGCCTGAAGTTATTTCATACGGAGAGTACACAACAGGCCGTCGCATTTCGGGTATTGTCAATGCTTTGACAGGACTATTCTTCAAGGCCGGCATGACCTTCGGAAGCATTGTTGGTCCAGCCGTTTTGGGATACGTTGGCTATAACAGCAAGGTTATCGACCAGACTCCTTTTGCTGAAGAGGGTATTCTATGGCTTGTCTGTGTTATCCCGGCTATACTTCTTGTATTGGCTATATTCATTATCAGCCGTTATGAGTTGACCGATGATGTGATTGACAAGATTAATACGGAGATTGAAAAAAGAAGTAAGAAAGCATGAAGTCTCCTAAATTATTCGTTTTAGCCGTGTTGGTATCCATTTCAGGCTCTGTCTCAGCACAGACCCTGAAGGATGCCTATCGGGACTATTGGTATACAGGTGTCAGCGTCAACCAATGGCAAGTAAAAGCCGAGAACGGAGCCACGAACCAGCATGACTATACTGGAATGGTATCGGCCGACCAAACCAAAGACTGGCCCATCATCACACAGAACTTCAACTGGGTGGTGGCCGAGAATTGTATGAAGTGCGAGGTGATACATCCTCAGGAAGGCGTCTATGACTTCACGCTGGCCGACCAGTTTGTTGACAAAGCGAAGGCTGCCGGTTTGAAAGTACAGGGCCACTGTCTTATCTGGCATTCACAATGCGCTTCATGGTTTCATTATGACAAAGACGGCAAACTGGTGTCAAGGGAAGAGCTGAAGAAACGTATGCGCGAACATATTTATACTATTGTCAGCCATTTCAAGGGACGCGTGGATGCCTGGGACGTAGTAAACGAAGCATTTGAGGATGACGGAAGCCCACGAAAGAGTTTGTTTTGGCAAATCTTAGGAACCGACTATATACCTTTGGCTTTCCAGTATGCACACGAGGCCGATCCCAGCATCCAGTTGTTCTATAACGATTTTTCCATGAACAAAGCTACGAAGGTGGAGGGAGTCTGTCGTTTTTTCCGCCCGTTAATAGAACAAGGACTGCCTGTGACGGCTATCGGCATGCAGGGACACATGATTCTGGAAGACAATGTCGACAACAGCGTCATCAAACAATATGAGCAATCCATCAAGACCATTGCCGCTACGGGAGTACCTACGTTCTTCTCTGAGCTTGATCTCTCCGTGCTGCCCAACCCATACGGATTCTCTGGCGCCAACGTCAGCGACATGTTTGCCTATCGTCCGGAAATGGATCCATACAAGAAAGGCCTGACCCCTCAGCAAGAAGCCAAGATAGAGCAGTTCTGGATTGATTTCTACAAAATGCTGATTCCCCTTCACAATGACATCTTGCGTGTTAACTTCTGGTGTCTTAACGATGCTAACTCTTGGCGCAACGATTTTCCCATTCCAGGACGTACAGACTATGCTACGCTTTTCGATCGCCAAAGCCTGCCCAAGCCCTTCATAGAGAAACTCATTCTGTTAGTGAATGGGAAAAAATGAAACAAAATCCCAAGATTCTCAGAAACTATTTTCAATATTACTAACTTCAAATTAAACAAGCAAAATGAAACCACGTTATCTTTTCCCCAGCGATTATATGGCAGATCCGTCCGCCAATGTGTTTAATGGAAAATTGTACATTTTCCCCAGCCACGACCGCGAGGCAGGTCATGCCTTCGACGATGACGGTGGCCACTTCCAGATGAAAGACTACCACGTGCTGTCGTTCGAAGATTTAGAGAATGGCGAGGTTACCGATCACGGCGTCATCCTCGACCAAGAACAAGTACCCTGGGTTGAGAAACAGATGTGGGACAACGACTGCGTAGAAAAAGACGGAAAGTATTATCTCATCTTTTCGGCTAAGGACTATAACGGTGTGTTCCACTTAGGCGTTGCCGTTGCCGACCGCCCAGAGGGTCCTTTCAAGCCACAGGAGCACCCTATTCGTGGCTCGTTCTCTATAGACCCATGCGTATTCAAAGACGATGATGGTGAAATATACTGCTACTTCGGAGGTCTTTGGGGTGGCCAGTTACAGTGGTATCATGCACCAGAGAAACTAGTCAAGGAAGGTGTTGACCTTGGGCCCGCCGCTGACAAGAAGACTCAGCTTTATGCGCCTGCTGATGTTCCTGCATTGCCCAGCTGTGTCGTTCGCATGAGCGACGACGTAATGCAGTTTGCAGAGTCACCGCGTCCAGTCATCATTCTCGACAAGAACGGTGAGCCCTTAAAGGCAGGAGACCCGCATCGCTTCTTCGAAGCTTCTTGGATGCATAAGTACAACGGCAAGTACTATTTCTCCTACTCTACTGGCGACAGTCATTTCCTCTGCTATGGTATTGGCAACAACCCCTACGGTCCCTTCACCTATCAGGGCGTCATTCTCGATCCCGTCGTAGGATGGACCACCCATCACAGTATTGTGGAGTTCAAGGGACAGTGGTATCTGCTCTACCACGACTGCGTGCCTTCGAACGACATTACCCATCTGCGCTCACTAAAGGCACAGCGCTTGTTCTACAATGAGGATGGAACAATTCAAAAAGTCGTTAATGAATAATTACGAACTTATATCTAACTATTATGCGCAGCATCGTGATGAAATCGTGAATTTCATCACGGTGCGCATTGCTGATGCCAACGAGGCACAAGACAAGGTACAGGACATTTTCCTGCACCTGCTCCGTCGGCATCAGCTCATTACTCAACAAACACTACCCTGTCTTGTTTATACGATGGCCTGTCATAAGGTTGCCGACTACTATCGACGTCGCAGAGTCTATGAAGAATACGAGCATTATCTGGCAAGCTCCGACTCTACCGTCGAGATGGAATCCATCATCTCTGCCCACCTGCTGATGGAGCGTTTGGAACGCTCGTTGCTACGACTACCAAAAACCTGTAGCCGCATCTATCGGCTCCATATCTATGACGGCATGAAAGTAAGTGAAATTGCACAAACACTTGCCCTACCCTATAAAAAAGTAGAAAACCGCCTCGGGCAGGCGCGCAAGCATGTCCGGGAGCAACTGAGACTATGTGCAGGATGACTGAATAGGTTTCTACTGCTTTAGGTATTCACGGATAGCAGCTGTCAGAGCATCATTTTCTTCTGGTTTTTGTGTTGACACCCTGAAGAAATGGTTCGATAACCCATAGAAGTTGGTGCAGTCGCGAATGAGGATACCGTGCTCATGAATGAGGAAACTCTTAAGGTCAGTTGCAGATGCTGTTTCAAGCTCACAAAGCATGTAGTTTGTCTTAGTTTCAAACACCCTCACTCCTTCTATTTGTCTCAACTGGCTCCGCAATCGCTCAGCCTCAGCAAGATATGCAGGAAGGTCAGCAACAGCATGCATTCCATTCTTAAGCAGGAATTTACCTGCCTCTATGGCCATATTACTAACAGACCACGGATGGCGCAGATTGCGCAACAACTGGATGGTAGAAGGAAAGCCTGTAACATAACCTAAGCGCAAACCTGGTACACCATACGTCTTACTGAACGAATGGAGCAATAAGAGATTAGGGACACCGTTCATCTCACGGGCTACAAGTACGGGTTCGTTTGTATAAGCCTCATACGACTGGTCAACGACAAAAGTATAGCGTGGGGAACGACGTACAAGATAGTTCATAAACCCCTTCATCAGCACATTTCCTGACGGATTATTGGGGTTACATATCCAATAGACACGGTCGCGCGGCAACTGCATCAAGTCATCGGTATTCTCATAAGAAATGATATGACGATGAATACGACACGCATCGGCATATTCGCTGAAAGTAGGTTGCGGGATGATGGAGGCACTACCGTGAAACAACTGCGCTATGAGGTAGATAGCCTCAGTAGCACCATTGGTGACCATCACACACTCTGGCGAGATGCCTTCCTTGAGGGCTATTAGCTTCTCCAGACTGCGAGGCTGCGGCTCAGGATAGTTATTAACAATGTCGAAATGTTCCATCAGATGCTCCTTTAGCATTGAAAGGTCAGCATGCTGATAGATATTCGAGCTGAAGTTCATCTTCACCAAGTCATCGTAGCGGTAAATGTCGTCGCCGTGTCCTTCTATCATCTTGTCACGTATATAGTTAATGTTGCTTTGTCGAAAACGATGCCGTCGCGTTCAATAAAACTGCCCAACACACCCTGGGAAGCCAGCTCACGAGGAGTCCCTATGTACAATCCCTGAGGCGTCATGAGCCAAAGGCAATCGGCAATCTGCAAGGCCAACTCCACATCATGGGTAGAGAGGAATATCGTCTTCTGCTCCTGTTCAGCCAACCGACAGAGCAGCTGCATCATCTCAACTTTACTTGGATAGTCCAAAAAAGCCGTAGGCTCATCCAGATAGATCACAGGCGTCTGTTGCGCCAGTGCCTTAGCTATCATGACCTTCTGACGCTCGCCGTCACTAAGTGTTTGAATCATCCTATCGCGAAGCGAGTCTATTCCTACAAGCTGCATCGACCTTCTGACAATCTGCTCGTCCTCGTCGTCGAGGGTCCCCCAAAAGCCCGTATAGGGCGAACGGCCCATATTCACCAGTTCTTCCACCGTCATGTTCTGCACTTCGGGCTTCTCTGTCAATACAACACCTATCATACGGCTCAACAGCTTACTGGTGTAACTGGAAAGGGGGCTAAGACGTTCCCCGTCAGCGAGAAGCACCTCACCGCTCAGCGGTGCCTGAAAGGCTGACAACGTACGAAGCAGTGTTGATTTGCCTATACCGTTCTGTCCCAGCAAACAGGTCAGCTTACCACTATTAATAGCAGCATTCAATCCACTCGCGACAACTTTCTCGTTATTCTTGGTGTTATAGCCGATGCTTAGGTTTTGTAGTATGACGGTTTCTGTTTTTGGCATGAATCAACTATTATCTTTCAAGAGCTTGAAGCCCAATAATTGCGACTTACATATAGTAGCGATTTGCTGCACCAGGCTGTTCATGATAGGAACCTCGACCACCCGATAGTCAGGATAGTCCGGACAAAGCACGACCAGATTCATGCCTTTTACCCTTAATCCATAGTGCTGCTCAAGCATATAGCGGTAAAGATTCTGCTGGATGCAATAATGATAGTAGGAAGTATCAGGGATCGTAATACCATTGATAGATGTACGTCCGCCGAAAGCCTGGACAATGGGATTGCCTGTGGCGTCGACCACTTTCTTGCTACGCTTCCAGTCGTATATCGTGAACTGACCGTCATCCTCCTGACAAATCATATCGACAGTACCGGCCAAATTCAATTCTATATCAAAAATGGGCCACTCCTGCCTATAGGGCTTGATGGCATAGTCACTCACAAAATGCAGGAACTGTTGCTGTTCGCACTTCACGTTGACAGTCTCAACTTGTCCGTTGTAACGGAAAAGATACTCCGTATCGAAACAGCCATTCTGAAACCAGTTTTCCGTCTGCTCATGAACAAATGTGCCCACTTCGCTGGCCATACGTCCTATACGCTTCCACTTGTCAAGCGTCTCTGCAACGGGTGTACCGTAACGCTCAAATTGCTGTTGGGCTGCCCGCTCTGCATCGAAAGGCTCAAAGAAATGTGCAATCAGCGTGCTGACGGGCAGCAACTGTTGTTTGCCTTGATAGAGATACACATGCCCTTCAGGCAGAAAGTCAATATCGTCATCCTGGGGATAACGGCCTGCGTCAGTAAAGCGACGCATCTTCTGAATCATAGCCTCAGTCCTTCCCATCTCACCCCAGCTTACTTTTCTTTAGATTCCATCGCATTGCGCAACCCTTTGTAGCCTGAGAGATAGGCTTTGGCAGAACCAAACGAGAGAAACATATCCAGACGTACAGGCATATGGTTTTTATCGTCGGTGATATAGAAACGGATCAGTTCATGATTCTGGCCGTCCTCACGCTCTATGAACGAAAAGACCAGACACCTATACTTCTCGTTGCTGTTCTTCATCTTAATCGTTGTCTTGCCAGTATACTTCAGCCAGGAGTTGGTCAACCTGCGGGCATCGCTGATGGGCATTGGTATATTCTCGCCGACCTTCAATGTAGCGGCATCGAAGTTACGGGCACGAAGGAAGATACTCATCATGTCATAGATACAATCCTTGTACTCTGCATCTTTCCAGTGTACCTCACCGTCGGCATCAATGCGGTGCATCCTCAGATGGCAATTGGAATTGGGATAGGAATACCACAACTCATCGACATAGTAGCGTTCACCCTCGCGTGCGCCTTTGCGGAAATAAAGGGGAGAAAGCTCCAAATCGGTATAGCAAAGCAATGTGTCGCGCATGACAAACACATTGTCCAGCTGACTGTTTCCACGAGTAATCAGGCTGCTACGGAAGGCCTTCTGGCCTTTGTAGTTTGACTGCACAGTAGACATCGAGGCAGTACCGACTTTCACCCATACGAACTTCCAGTTGAAGTAGAGATCATAGCTGAGGAACTCTCCTGACTGGAATGCCGTATTCTCCGTACCACACTGGGCAGAGCCTTTCAAAGGCATCAAGACAAAAAGACAAAGCGGCAAAAGACCCATTGCCAGCCTACGAACCCATGTATAACTATTTGTACTCATCATCATCTTTCTTTTCAATATTGTTTACTTAACCATTTGTTTCTTGACATATTCTATACCCAACTGACGGGCACGCTCAGCATTGCGGTTCTGGCGCTTTTTCTTCTCTTTCTGAGCCTTCTGCTTGACCAGCTCGCCAGGTTTCTGCCTATTACGAGGCTTCTCCGTCAGATTCCAGGGGAGCGTAACATCGAATTTCTCCTTACATTCTATCGCACGAGAATAATAATAGACGTCCTCGGGCTGTCTGTCCTCGTCATAGAGACCGGTGTCCCAGACGTTATTCCCGTTCCTGTCTATAAAAGCGCGTGCATAATAGGTGCCTGGGGCCACATAATAGAACGTCGCGGAACGGTCCTTAGCGGCCCTTACCTGATACACCACCTTGTCATCCTGGGCGATGAGCTGCACCACAATGCCTGTATCGGAAATACCATTCAGTTGCAGTTCCAACGTAGCAAACTCCTCCAGCGATTTCACTTGGATTCCTTGCTTGTGTGGCATTGACGACAACCCATAGATATCAGTAAACGCCAGAGAGTCAATTTCCAGGCTATATTCTCTTCCCGGATACCAATCGGCAACAATCTTGTATTGTCGCAAAAAGGAGTCGCGCCGCTCGAACACAAACGACGACCTGTACCACAACGAGTCTATCTGGGAATACAGGTGGATACCAGCCGTATCAATCCGCGCCAACGGAGTGGGCGATTCCAGATAAACGACACTCGTAGGAGTCATCGAACTGGGAATGGATAAATTCAGATCCAGGCTTTTGACTGGGTATATGCTATCATAACTCATTCCTTTCTTCTTGCTCTTCTCTTGCTCCTCGAGCCAGTCCTCATAGGCCTTCTGCTTGTCCTTCTGGCGCTTTTCATAAGACGTCTTGGGCTGCATCTCCAACGTGTCTATACGGATGGCTAACCGACCGGCCGTATCAGTTGCCAGATACTCTATCGAGAGTTCAAGCGTATCCTTATTGACCAAAGTCGTATCGCGTAGCCAATAAGTCAGCGAGTCCTTCTTCTCACTGGCTTCCAGTATAAAGGCCGAATCAGCATCGAAGTTCAAACCCCGTATGACGGGCAACTGATCATTACCATAGCTGAAAAAGAAATTCAAGCGGTTTTCA